>Ga0163150_10002947_pt1 | contig 24913 bp, 18 predicted proteins | sample OliLakLV19P2IB_FD_148628 | JGI IMG/M metagenome (GOLD analysis project Ga0163150, IMG submission 148628) | Freshwater microbial mat bacterial communities from Lake Vanda, McMurdo Dry Valleys, Antarctica - Oligotrophic Lake LV.19.P2.IB | ecosystem: Environmental > Aquatic > Freshwater > Lake >...
GGGGTGTGGGGTGTGGGGTCGCAGGAGTGGACATGGAATGCGACTGATGCCAGTGGCAGTCCGTTGTCAGTGCGTTGAAGCCGGCGATCATCGATAGCCTCCCTCACTGACAGCAGACTGCCCGATGCATCATCAATTGGAAGCGAAGGGTGGCTTGGAGCAGCACCACCCTGCCGGGATGGTGCTCCCGCTATCATGCCCGCTCGTCCACCGGCGATCATTCGCTCGCCGCGCGTCCGCCTGTCACGCCTGTCAAACGCCCCGTCGCCGCGGAGTGTGCATGCCCGAGATCTTCCAACCGCTCGATCCGCTCAAGCCCGGCGACCTGCCGGACAAGACGAAGCCGAACTGGAAAATGTGGGGCCCGGGCGCGGTGCTCGTTGGGCTGTCGATCGGCGCGGGCGAGATCATTATCTGGCCGCGCCTCATGGCGCAGCACGGCGCGGTGCTGGCCTGGGCGGCGATGCTCGGCGTCTTCATCCAGCTATGGGTCAACCTCGAGGTCGGCCGCTACACCATCGCCACCGGCGAAACCATCTACACCGGCTTCGCCCGCATCTGGCGCTGGTTCGGCCCGCTCTTCATCCTCTTCAACATCCTCGGCTGGGTTGTCCCCGGCTGGGCGCGATCCAGCGGCCTGGCCATGAAGGCGCTGCTCGTCGGACCCAAGGGGTTCGGCTCCGACACGTTCTGGACAATCATGACGTTCGTCATCGTCGCGCTGATGCTCTTTGGTCCCAAGGTCGTCTATCGTTCGATCGAGCGGTCGGTCACGCTGCTGGTGGTCATCGTCACCGGCGGGCTGATCGTGCTGGTCATCGGCGTGGGCACGGCCGACACCTGGCGCGAGATGGGCGCGGGCCTCGTCAACATCGGCCGCATCCCCGACATTGAAATCCCCAGCCTCTTCAGCGCCGTCGTCTTCGCCGGCGCCGGCGGCACCGCGAATCTTTTTTATTCGTTCTACCTGCGCGACAAGCACATCGGCATGGGTGCCCGTCTGCCCACCATCAAGAACCCGCTGCGCGACCGCGAGGAAAAGGTGCCCGCCGCCGGATTCCTTTACACGGAGACGCCGGAGAACCGCGGCCGGTTCCGCAAGTGGTGGGGCTATGTCATTCAGGACCAGATGATCTTTTTCTGGTTCCTCAACAGCCTGACCATGATGCTCTTCATGCTCGCCGCGCTCGCGGTGCTCCGCCCGCTGGGCACCGTGCCCGAGAGCGGCGAGCTCGTCTGGACGCAGGCGCTTCAGATCGGCGGCAAGATGGGATCGTTCGGCGTCACGCTCTTCCTCCTCGTCGGCTTCGCCACGCTCCTGAGCACGCAGATCACCATCCTCGACGGCGCCTCGCGCTCCATCGCCGACATCATCTACACCAACTTCAAGGGGGCGCAGAAGCGCAGCGTCGGCTGGTGGTACGTCGTCGTCGCGTCGATGTGGATCCTGTTCGGCTGCGGGTTCACCGCGATGGGCGAGTTCTGGTGGGATTTGAAGGAGCTCGGGTTCCTCGTCAACGCGGCCTACATGGGCGGCTTCGCGATGGCGGTGTTCGTTCCGTTGACGCTGTACATGAACCACCGATATCTGCCCAAGTCGGCCCGGCCCGGCGTGCTGTGTACCGCCATGATGCTGCTCGCGTCGATCGTTTACGTGGGGTTCGCGGTGATGTCGATCCTGACGGAGGTCGGCCTGATCGGCGGGAAGAAGTGAAGGCCAGTGTAGGTGGGTGGCACGGGCAGGCCGCGGTCCGCCGCGGTTTGCCCGTGGAGAGAGTTCGTGGGGACCTACCACGGGCAAACCGCCCAGAGCGGCGGCCTGCCCGTGCCACCCATCAACACGCGGCGGATGACGTGCACGCGCTGCGCCGTTCCGTCTTCCATCTCCTCTTCGCTTCGGCGATGATTGCCGGTAAGATGGGGGTTTCTCATTCGATCAGGTGTCCCATGATCAAAACCGCTCGACGCGAATCGGCATCGATAACTTCCGCCCGGGTTCGGCAGTGGAGTTTTCAGGTCACGCCGCAGAAGTACGGCTTCTGCCCGGTGGAGACCTGGGCGCCCCTGGTGAATCTCTATCAGTTGGACGACCGCATCGAGGTGTGCGTCGACCTGTCGGGCGTCGACCCGAAGAAGATTGATGTGGAGATCGAGCCCGGCCGGCTGACGGTGACGGGGGAGCGGAACACGCCGGAGCCGGCGCGGGAGGCGGGGGAATCGATGCGGATCGTGGTGATGGAGATCGATCACGGCCAGTTTTGCCGGTCGATCCCGCTGCCGGACCAGGTGGACATCCGCCGGGCGGAGTCGGAGTACAAAGCGGGCCTGCTGTGGGTCCGGCTGCCGCTGCGCGGGCGGCGTTGATTTCTTGATTTCATTTCCAGTCGGCAGCGCTGGCGACTAAGGTTTCATGCCACTGGCAGTCCGCTGCCCAGTGCGATGCGGTACGGGTCACGGCGGGCAACACTGACAGCGGACTGCCAGTGGCATCAGAATTGTCGGTCTGAATTGACATGATCATTTTCACCGAGAACGAATCGATCGACGTGATTCCCACCAAGGCGGGGGGCGAGAAGCTGGGCAGTCCCGCCATTCCCGAGTCGGTGCCGGTGCTGCCGATCCGCGGGACGGTGACATTCCCGGGCACCATCGTGCCGCTGGGCGTGGGCCGGCCCAGCAGCCGGAAGCTGCTCGACGAGTCGTTGCCGCAATCGAAGGTGATCGTGGTGGTGGCCCAGCGCGACGAGGAGTCCGACGAGCCGGCGGCCGACGAGCTGTATCACATCGGCACGCTGGTCACCGTGCTCAAGCTGATCCGCCAGCCCGACGACACCGTCTCGATTATCGTGCATGGCATCGGCCGGGTGCGCATCGACAGCTACACGCAGAAAGCGCCTTACTTCAAGGCGAAAGTCACGCGCCTGCACGAGACCAAGGGCACCACCACCCGCCGGTTCAAGGCCAGCGTTGCCCAGGTGCGCGAGCAGGCCCGAGCCCTCATCGAGCTCTCGCCCAACGCGCCGGAGCAGGCCCTCGGCGTGCTCATGAACATCGAGGAACCCGGCGCCCTCAGCGATTTCCTCGCCGCCAACCTCAACCTCAACGTCGAGCAGCAGCAGGACCTTCTCGAAGAGCTCGACAACGCGCGGCGCATCCGCATTGTGCATCAATATGTTTCCGATCAGCTCGAGATCGCCAAGCTCCAGCGCAAGATCCAGGACGATGTGCACTCCTCCATCAGCGACTCGCAGCGCAAGCTTTTCCTGCGCGAGCAGGTGAAGGCCATTCAGCGCGAGCTCGGCGAGGACGACGGCGGCGCCGACGAGACGATCGAGAATCTCAAGAAGAAGCTCGAAGCCGCGAACCCGCCGGACAACGTGATGGCTGAGGCGAAGCGCGACATCGAGCGGCTGCGCTCGATCCCGCCGGCGAGCCCCGAGTATTCGCTGATCCTCACCTACATCGAGCTGCTGGCCGACCTGCCCTGGAAAAAGTCGACGAAGGACCAGCTCGACCTGCCCCGGGCCCGCGCCATCCTCGAGCGCGACCACTACGGCCTGAACAAGGTGAAGAAGCGCATCATCGAGTACCTCGCCGTGCGCAAGCTGAACCCCGATCGTCGCGGGCCGATTCTTTGCTTCGCCGGGCCGCCGGGCGTGGGCAAGACGAGCCTCGGCCAGTCGATCGCCGATGCGCTGGGCCGCAAGTTCGCGCGCCTGAGCCTCGGCGGCATCCGCGACGAGGCGGAGATCCGCGGCCACCGCCGCACCTACATCGGCGCGATGCCCGGCCGCATCATCCAGGAGCTCCGCCGGGCGGGCACCAACAACCCGGTGATGATGCTCGACGAGATCGACAAGCTCGGCTCCGACTTCCGCGGCGACCCGTCGAGCGCCCTGCTCGAGGTGCTCGACCCGCGCCAGAACCACGCCTTCGCCGACCGCTACCTCGACCTGCCCTTCGACTTGTCGCAGGTAATCTTCATCAGCACCGCGAACTACATGGGCAACGTGCCCGCCCCCTTGCGCGACCGCATGGAGGTGATCGAGCTGCCCGGCTACACCGACAACGACAAGCTGCACATCGCGAAGCAGTACCTCGTGCCGCAGCAGCTCACCGAGAACGGCCTGAAGAAGCCGCAGTGCAAGTGGCTCGACGCCGGCCTCCGCAAGACGATCGAGGACTACACCCGCGAGGCCGGCGTCCGCGAATTGGAGCGGCAGATCGGCGCCGTCTGCCGGGGCGTCGCCGCCGAGGTCGCGGCCCTGCGCAAGCCCGGCAAGAGGAAGTGGACGATCGGGCCGGAACAGGTGCGCAAGTACCTCGGCGCCGAGAAATATTTTCGCGAGGTCGACACCCGCACGAAGATGCCCGGCGTCGTGGTGGGACTCGCCTACACGCCCGTCGGCGGCGAGATCCTCTTCATCGAGGCCGCCAGCTACGGCGGCAAGGGCCGCGTCACGCTCACCGGCCACATCGGTGACGTCATGAAGGAATCCGCCTCGGCCGCAATGAGCCTCTTCAAGAGCCACGCGAAAAAATACCATTACGACCTCAAGCGGCTCGGCGAGCGCGACGTCCACATCCACGTCCCCGCCGGCGCCGTGCCCAAGGACGGCCCCAGCGCCGGCGTCGCGATGTACACCGCCATCGTCTCGCTGCTGCTCGACGTCCCCGTGAAGTCGCGCCTCGCGATGACCGGCGAGATCACCCTGCGCGGCCTCGTGCTGCCCATCGGGGGCGTCAAGGAGAAGACCCTCGCCGCCGCCCGCGCCGGCATCACCACCGTCGTGCTGCCCGAGAAGAACAAGCGCGACCTCGAGGAGATCGACGCCGATGTGCTGAAGAAGCTGGAGTTCGTGTTCGTCGCGACGGTGGACGAGCTCGTCGAGGAAGTGTTCGACAAGGCGGCGATGGCGCGGGCTATCGGGAAGAATCGCAAGGCGTCGAAGCCGGAGAAGACCGAGAAGGAAAAGTCGCGGCGCGTGCCGGTCGCCGAGCCGCCGCCGACGCAGGTGATCACCGCTTGATCGCAGCCGTTGGTGCCACGGGTCGGCTCGGCGACCCGTGTTCATGGAAGCACGGGTCGCCGAGCCGACCCGTGACACCGCCGGAATCGCTTTCCTCACGGCTTCCTGATCATGAAATAGTCGACGGAGAGGACGGAGAAATTGTCCCACTTCCGCCACTCGACGTGGTTGTCCGCCAGCACGATGGTCGCGCTCTCGCCCAGGTGCCGGTCGGTGGGCATGTCGTAGACCATCCAGTTGGGGATGTACAAACTGTCGTCGGGCTTGTTGCCCTGCACGCACCGGCTGTTGCCCGACTCGACGAGCAGCATCGTCTCCGTCGGCTTGTGTACGTTCTCCGTCTTGCGGTACTCCCACCACAGCGGCATCGTGTGCGAGATGGTCTGCGGCGCGAAGGTGGGGTGGTACTGGCTGCGGCCGGTGTCGGAGGGGCAGAGATAGACGGCGGGGTCGCGGATGTACGGGTAGATGACGCCGGTGACGGGGTTGGCGGGGTGGCCGTTGAAGTAGTGGCCGTTCTCGCAGTTGACCCACGGCGCGGTCGTCGCCTTGGCGTACCCGCCGCCGCCGGAGCCGGGGTAGCGGCGGTTGTCATCGGTGTAGCCGGTGAACGCGATGCCGACCTGGCGGGCCTGCGTCCCGCAGACCGCGCGGCGCGACACCTCGCGGGCCGAGCGCAGGCTTGGCTGCGTGATGGCCAGCAGCAGGGTGATGATGGAGATCACCACCAGCATTTCCATCAGCGTGAAGGCGTGATGGGATGGGTTGCACATGACGCTCCGCCTGTTGGGTCCGCCAACCACCCGTGTTTCGGCCCGAAACTCACGAATGATTATAACCACCCGCGGCCGTCGTTCGCAGGGGCCTTAGGGCAGACGCAGGGCAATCGCATCTACTGAGGGTGGCACTGACAAGGACTGCTCGGAGTCCTTGTCAGTGTGGTTGACCCTTGCACCACCGACACTGACAAGCTCCGTGGACTCCGCTTGTCAGTGCCACCCTGGGGGTACATGCGATTGCCCTTAGGGCAGACGCGACGCCCGCTTTGGCGGCGTGAAGGCGCTGGCGGGCAACTCGTCGTTGATGCTCACTTCGCTGAAATCAAGCTGAAACGAACCGTGATCGCCCGTTGCGATGACGCGCATCGGGAACAGCGCGCCGCTGAAGTCGCGGTAGCGCGCGAGCGTGATGCGCTGCACCGTAACGCCGTCGGCGGTGATGATGCGGCAGGCTTTGACGGTCTGCGTCGCGCCGTCGACATCCGTCTCCACCACGACGGTGACGATCCGCCGGCGAACGGTGAAGGAGATGCCAGGACCTTCGATGATTTCATCACCCGCCTTCGGCTCGATCATCCCGAGCATCAGCGGCCAGAGCTGCGCGTGATTCGCCGACCAGGGCCCGCTCGGCTTCGTCTGCGGCGCGGCGTCCTCACCCTCGGCCTGCCACGCCCACACACCGTCGGATTTGAACGTCCAGTCCGCCACCGCGCGATCGAACTTCCACGCCCGGATCCGCAGCGCCTCCGGCGGCTTCGCGGCGAAGGCCGAATCGACGGTCACCTCCGCGCCGTCCGGCCGGCGCAGCGTCAGCGTCGCCGTGCCCGAGGCGGTTTGAATCTTCGACGTTCTCGCGGCCATCGCCGCCAGCGTTTCGTGAGGGCCGCGCCAGTCATGCACCGGCAGCGCGGGCGGCGGGGTTTCGCAGCCGGCGAGCATCAACAACACCATCAGCAGAGAGAGTGATTTCATCCCGTCATCACCGCCTGTCGCAGAACCTTCCCCGTCGGCGTGCAGGGCAACGATTCGCGCTCCTCAACGATACGCGGCACCTTGTACGGCGCCAGCCGGGCTCGCGCGAAAGCGAGTAACTCCTCCACGCTGCCGCCGCCGTCGCGCCAGACGACGACCGCCTTCACGCGGTTGATCGTCTCACTGACCGCGACGCCGATGACCACCACCTGCCGGACAGAGGGGAGCTGCGCGAGCACATCCTCCACTTCGAGCGGGTTCACCTTCAGGCCGCCGACGTCGATGAGCAGTTTGAGGCGGCCGGTGATGGTGAGCCGGCCGTGCCCATCGATCCGGCCGAGGTCGCCGGAGGGGAACAGGCCATCGACGAACGGCAGCTCGGTTTGATCCAGATACTCGCTGAACATCGAAGGCCCGGCGACGGCGATCTGGCCTTCATCGCCGACCGCCAGTGATTCGTTCATGCGCTGTGCCTCGCGGGCCACAGCGCGCAGCGCAACGCCGTTCATCGCGCGGCCCGCCGAGGCGGGATCGAACGGTTCGATCAGCGGGTCGTTGAACGTGACCGAGCCGAACTCCGTCGATCCATACACTTGGCCGATGGGCACGCGAAAAGCCTTATAAAACCCCTCGAAAATGCGCGGCGGCAGCGTGCTGCCCGCGGAATACGCCCGGCGCAGCGACGTCAGCGGCGCCTGCTGTCCCGCGGCCTGCGACAGCGCCTCGAAGATGAACGGCACCGCGGGGAAAACCGTCGGCTCGCCGCTGAGCAGCCGCCGGCGCACGTGCTGCACGTCGAAGCCGTTGCACAACTCGACGGTGCAGCCGGCGAGCGCGGCGGCCATCACCGCGTGATCGATCCCGTACGAGTGGCAGACCGGAATGACAGTCAGCATGTGGTCGTCGGCGCGCAGGCCCACGGCAGTGCGGCAGTTGTCGCCGACAGCGATCAGCGCGGCAAGCGACCGGCGGACGATCTTCGGCAGCCCCGTCGTCCCCGAGCTTTGCAGCAGCATCGCCCCCGTCCCGTCGTGCCGGCCGAGCATCTCCTTCGATCGCGTGAGCAGCGATTCAAGCGGGACCTGGTGCGACACGTGTTCCTTCAGCGCCGCAAGCGCTGCGGCATCGCCGATGCACACCGCCGCGTTCGATCGGCGCGCCGCCTCGCGCCACTCGGAAGGCGTCAACTGCGGCGACAGCGGAAAGACGGTCATGTCGGCGAGCAGGCAGCCGTGAAACGCGATGAGGTATTCGATGCGATTGGGTGCGATGAGCAGCACCACGCTGCCGGGCGCGAGACGGGATCGAAGACCATTGGCGAGCGCGGTGGCCGCGCTGATGAGCTGCTTCCAGGTAAGTTGCCGCGTCATGCCTTGCGGCCCCGATTCACACACCGCCGTCGCGCCGCCCTCGCGCAGGCAGTGCAGCTCAAGTTGCTCAAGTAGCAGCGACGGCATCGGCGGGCTCGGCGGCGGGAGGAGCGGCGGGTTCGGCCGCGAACAGGGAGAATCGCTTGCGCCGCGGCACCAGCGGCCGACGGCGCTGCAGCTTCAGGATCCACTCGAAAAGCCGCCAGCGCCAGCGTACCCGAAACGGCGGCCGCGGAAAGATGTAGCCCGCGATCACCGACAGCACCGCGTCCTGCACCTGCATCGGGCCGACGCCGTGCAGAAACAGTTCGCGGAAGTGGTGGTCGTAATACATCTCGATTACGCGATAAAACCACGCGCTGCCTTGTTTCAGATACTTCGCGTAACGCTTCTGCGCGGCGCCCGGCGATGCGCCGTGCTTGATCACCTCGATCATCTGCTCCGCCGCGTACTGCGAGCACCACATGCTCAGGCACACGCCGGTGGAGAACACCGGGTCCATGAAGAGCGCCGCGTCGCCGATCAGCATGTAACCCGGCCCCGCGTACGGCTCGCAGCGGTAGCTGAAGTCGGCGCGGATGATGTTCGTCTGCGGCCCCGTTGCGTTCGCCATGCGTTTGGCGACGATCGGGCAGCGCGCGATGCCCCATTGCAGCATGCGGTCGGCCGCGACGCCGGCCCGCTTCACCTGCTCCGGTTCCATCACGAGGCCGACGCTGGTCACCGTCTTGTTGAGCGGGATGATCCAGAACCACGCCTCGTCCGACATGATGATCGTCGGGTGCCCTTCGAGGTCGCCGGGCAGCCGCTCGACGTGCTCGAAATGGTTGAAGTAAGCGACTTTTCGCAGGTGCGAATCGCTGATCTGCTTGCGCGTGCCCAGGTGCCGGCCGACGAGCGTGCCGTGCCCCGTGGCGTCCATGAGATATCGCGCGGTGAAGCGCCGGCCGTCGTCGGTGACCACGCAGACATCTTCATCCGCCAATCGCTCGATCGTCTTCACCGGCGCGGGCTGGATCACTTTCGCGCCGGCGTCGGCGGCGGCTTCGAGCATCATCTTGTCGAAGTCGGCGCGGGCGGTGTTGAAGGTTTCGTGCGTGGTGCCGGCCAGCGTGACGTTGAAGCGGAAGATGCGCGAGTCGGCGGCGTCGCCGAACGCGAACTCGCCGCCGAGCTTTTGAATGTGCGGGATCTTGCGGAGCCGCGGCTCCAGGCCGAGCTCTTTGACCAACGCCATGGTGGCGGGCAGGAACGATTCGCCGATCTGGAAGCGCGGGAACGCCGCCTTTTCCAGGACGAGCACGCGCACCCCGGCGCGGGCGAGCAGGATCGCCGCCGTCGACCCCGCGGGGCCGCCGCCGGTGATGATGACGTCGTAATCCTTTTCAGGGCTGGGCATTTGCTCGCCTTTGTTTGCTTATGCCACTGGCAGTCCGCTGCCAGTGTTTAGAGGCGCCGGATTCAGGCACTGGCAGCGGACTGCCAGTGGCATCAAACACTTCACGCCGTCGCCGCCAGCACCGCGACGCCTTCGACCTCGACCAGCAAATCGCGCCGGCACAGTTCCGCCTGCATCAGCTCGATCGATTCGAGGCCGGTGAACGTTGACTGCATCCAGCGCAGCACCGCTGGCGCATCGGCCGACCGCACCACGTACGCCCGCAGGTGGCGGTAGCTGCCGAGTTGCTCGCGCAGCGGCGGCGCTGCCACGTTAGGCGCGGGCGCTGATTTCGTCGAAGCGGCGACGAGGGCGGCGAGGTTGAGCTCGATCTCGGCGAGTTGGCCGGGGACATCGTCGATGTGAAGCGAGTCCTCGCCGACGACGCTGGCGGTGCCGGCGGTGAGCAGCAGCGCCGGCCGGCCGGCGGGTTCGATCAGGCTGGCGCGGGCGAAGCTCGGGGGCACCCGGCCGTAGCGCGGCGAGTAGCAGTACGCCGGCCGCTGCCGCGGATTTTCAACGGGCTTCGATGGCAGCCGGCCGCACAGCGCCTCAACGATGATCTCACTGCCCGCGTGACCAAACGCCGAGGCCGCCACAATGCGCGGCTGAATATTCGAGGTGCGGTGCCACGCTTCGAGCGCCCGGTGCCGGCCGGCGTTGAACGACATGTAGCGGTCGCAGCCCGGCGACTCGGCCTGATGGATGCGCGGGATGTAATTCCAGAACCGCACCGGCTCGCCGGCGTCGCCGTCGCGCAGCAGTGCGTGCAGCCTCGCGTAAAGCGATGCCACCACGCGCTCGAACGCCTCACCCTTCGCGCCTTCATCATGCTCGCGGCACTGCGCCCATGACCATTGATCGCCTCTGATGAGGGCCGAGGCACCGAGCTGTGCCGCCGCGGTCTGGCCGCCCGCGTCACCACCGACAAGGTCTTCGATCCAGCGCGGCGCCGCCGGCTCGTCGAGATGGTGGGGCAGCGGTGGCGCTTCTGCGGTGATTGGCTGCCGGGATTGGATGGTGCGCGAGTGCATCAAAAAGCAGTGGGTTTCGGGATAATGGGTGGACGGTTTGCTGAACGTCATCGGAGCACGGTGACCTGCGCCGCGGCCAGCACGCCATTGTAATCGGTGGCCAGCGCCGCGAACGTCGCGGCCTTCTCGTCGCCGGTCGCTGCTTTGAGCGGCTGGCGCAGCGGCGCATCGGTGACGAGTCGCGGCAGCCGGCCCGTGAGAATGGTAGCCGCGACTCCAGCGAGCGGGTTCACGCTGAAGGTCTCCGCCATGTGCCCGGCCATCGCGCTGACCGGCGCATCGCAGCTTCGCAGCAGGGCAAGCTCGATGCGGTCGAGGTAGGTGCCGTTGGCCGACGAGATCATGCCCTGTACGGGACCGATCTCCGACAACATGCGCCAGCCATTGGCGATCATGGCGCGGTAGCCGGCGCTGGCGCCGCAGGCGGCCGAGGCAAAGCGGTCGATGCGGGCGCGGGCGGTGGCGGCGCGATTGCGCAGCGAGTCATCACTCTCCAGAATGAACGTCACTGCGCCGCAGCCGGTGGCGAAACGGCCGCCGCGCTGGAACGGCCCTGTCGCGCTGCGGCCGCCGTGGTGCATGTGGAAGTGGGCGTAGGCCTCGTTGACGAGCGCGGCCTGCTCCTCGCCGGCGCTGACGATCATGCGCTCGCGCTCGCCGGTGGCGATGCGGAGGGCGGCGAGGCGCAAGGCGTCGAGGCCGCTGGTGCGCGAGCCGATGATGGTCTGGCAGCCGCCCTTGATGCCGAAGGCCATGCTGACATGAGCGGCGGCCGCGTTGGGCACGCCCTCGGCAAAGAGCATCGGGTTGGCGGCGTCGATTCCCTTCTCAACGATCTCGCGGTAGTAGTCGGTGCTGTATCCGGCCGAGCCGTGCGCCGAGGCGAGGATCGCGGCGCACTCGGCGGCGAAGGCGGCGGGGTCGGCGATGCCGGCGTCGCGCATTGCCTCGGCCGTGGCGGCGATCGACATTTTCACGTACGCGCTGAGCCGGCGGACCCGCCGGCCGGCGAGGAGCGACTCCATCTCGGCGTCGTCCATGGGGCCCGTGTCGCTTGTGATGCGCGGCGCGTTGTGATCGGCGAATCGCCGGACGAACGCGTCGTTGCCGATCGCGCCGGGGAGCACGACGCCGACGCCGGAGATGAACACCTCGCGCAGCGCGGGCCGAGGCGGAGCGGGTGATGAAGCGGCCACGGAGCGATCCGGTCGGGCGAGGACGACGCAGGCGTTGGCTCCGCCGAAGCCGATCGAGGTGTTCATCGACACTTTCAGCGGCGCCGGCCTGGCGACGGCCGCGAGCTGAACGTCGTCGTATTCCAGGGCGGCGGGCGAGGCGCCGGCGGTGGGGGGGATCATGCCCTGCGTGATCGCCATTATCGAGAGCACGAGCTCGACCGCGCCCGCGCCGCCGAGCGTGTGGCCGAGGTGACTCTTGAAGCCGACGACGGGCTTGTTGCAAAGCTCCGCGCCGAACACGCGGCGCAGGGCGGCGCACTCGCCGCGGTCGTTGTCGGGCGTGCCGGTGGCGTGGGCGGAGATGAGGTCGACGGCGCCGGCCGTGAGGCCCGCGTTAGTAAGGGCGGCGTGGATGGCGCGGGCCGCGCCGTCGCCCTCGGGGTGCGGCTGCGTGAGGTGATGAGCATCGGCCGACTCGCCGAAGCCCGCGACGATCGCCAGCGGCGCGGCCCGCCGCTGCTCCGCATCGATCCGCCGTTCCATGATCATCGCCGCGTAGCCTTCGCCGAGCTTCATGCCCTCGCGGTTGACGCAGAACGGCCGCAGCGGCCCGGCCGCGATCAGACGCAGGCTATTGAAGCCGGCGTAGGCGTACTCGCTGATCGGGTCGTACCCGCCGGCGATGACGAGGTCGAACTCGCCGCTTTCGAGGAGCATCTTCGCCAGGCCGACCGCGCCGAGGCCGGATGAGCATGCGGAGCAGGTCGTCACCGCCAGTCCCACGCAGCGGCGCTCGCCGAGCGCCGCCCGCAGCACCGCCGGCGCGAGGAACTGCTTCAGCGGCTCGTGCGTCTTCTCGCGCAGGTACCGACCCGCCGATCGCATGCCGTGCAGCGTGGTGCCGAAGACGACGGCGACGCGGTGCGAGGGGTAGGGCAGCGGGCCGTCGATCTTCGCTTCGCGAAGAGCGGCATCGATTGCCGATCGCAGGTAGCGCGACTCACGCGGCAAATCAGGTGCGTACCCGGCATCGAGCTCGGGCGCTTCACCGCCGCCGCGGTCAACGCTGGGCGGCTGCTCGAGCGAGCGCAGCGGGCCGATGCCGCTCTGCCCGGCGCAGACCCGCAGCCAGACTTGATGGCGGTCCGCGCCCAGCGACGCGATCAATCCCGCTCCGCTGATGATGACTTCGTCTGAATTGGCGTCTGCGTGCTCGCTCATGCCGAGGGTTCTTCCTCGCGCCACGGATTGTGCAGCACGAGCCACTGCCGCGGCTGCCGGCGGATGTGCCGCTCGATCAGCGCGGTGAGTTGGCGGGTGGCGTCCATCATGGGGTCGGCGCTGCTTTCATCCACGACGATAGCGGGCTCGATGATGACTTGAACGCGGCCGGTGGGCAAACGCACGGCAAAAATAGGCAAAATCGGCGCACCGGTCATCATGGCGAGCTTCGCGGGACCGAGCGGCACGTCGATGCGGCCGTGGCCGAACGGCAGCGTCACGCCCTTTTGCCCGGGCATCACGCGGTCGGCCTGCATCAGTACTGCTTCATTGCGCCGCAGCGCTTCACGGATGCGGACCCAGGCGGCGATGCCATCGTCGATGGGTGACTCGGTGACGCCGAGTTTTGCGTGCAGGCGTGAGCGGATCGCGTCGAAGCCGCCGAAGCGGTCGCGTTGGAAGACGACATGAACATTTTTCTCGCGGTCCATCACGGCCGCCATCGCCGCCTCGAACGCGCCGAAGTGAGCGGTGGCGAGGATGACGCCCTTGCCCGGCTTACGGGCGGCGTCGTAGTTGGCCGCGCCTTCGATGTCGGCGATGTCGCTTCGCATTTGCTCGAGCGTCATGCGCGAGTGCCGTCCGACGTCGCAGACGAAAAGGTACATGCTGGCGACGATGGCGCGGGCGAGGCGGCGTTGATCGCGCGGCGACGCGCCGGCGGGAAGCAGCATGCGGGCGGTGCGCGTGGTGTTGCCTCGCAGCGTGGGAGAAAACAGCCAGGCGGCCCAGACCCAGATTGATGCGGTCTTCCGCGCGACCCACGGGACGAAACCGACCATGGCGAAGAGTGCCCGCAGCCAGAAGGCGCCGGCCCGCTGACGCAGCGTGAGCTTCGGTTGAGCGTGGGTCGACGATGCGTCGAGCGCGCCGAACGTGTCGCGGGCTTTCTCGGGGAAGAAGGTCATTGAAGTTGCGGCGGCCTAGATGCGAGCGGTGAAGCGTCAGCTAGAGCAGGACCAATCCAATCGTACAGTTTGGGATCGGTGCTACGGGTCGGCTCGGCGACCCGTGCTCCGGGTGCCTCGCCTCACGGGTCGCAAAGCCGACCCGTGGCACCTGGGACGATTGCCATCACCGCTCGAGCGCCTCCAGCGGTCGAACTACCTTCGTGCCCGACGGCGTCTTGAGCTCCAGTTCCTCATCCTTCACGCCGGTGTTCGTTTTCAGGTCCGCGAAGGCGATCACCACCCGGTCCTCATCGGCGTCGACCATCTCCATCGACACGGCCAGCGCCGTCTCGCGATCGATCGACACGTCAACGCGCGTGAGGTGCTTGCCGAGCTCTTCGGTGCGCGGCGTGAGGCGGATGGCAAGATGCTTCTCGTTTGCACCCTCCTTCGTGGGTTGGCGCTCGATCTTGAAGTTTTTGAGCAGCACAATAAGGCGCGGCAGCGGCGACGCGATCACCGACGCGAGCCGCTCATCGACGCGGTACACCTCCACGAGCTTCTGACGCGGGAAATAGATGCGGACTTCGCCGGGCGAGGTCAGGGTCGTCGAAGGCGTCGGCTTCAGCGCATCCCAGCGCATCGACGGGCCTTTGACGATGACCGTGCCGGACGAGGTGAGCGGCTTCTTCAAAAGGGCGGTGTGCTTCTCCTGCGAGAACGTGCCGCGCAGGTCTTCGATCTTGACCAGCTTTTCGTCGAGGGCCTTGAGCTCATTCAAGAGACCGGCCTCGACGTCGGAGTTCTCGGCGGGAGAGGCGGGTGCAGTGGAGCCGGCATCATCGGCGGCGACAGCCGGCGTCGCCGCGTGAAGCAGCGCGACGAGCAGCAGGGCAGTGAATGGGGGCTTCGTCATTCGAGACCCATGGTGACCGATCCCTCGGCGACCACCTGCTGGTTCACCGTCGCCCGCACCTCAAAGTGAACAAGCGAATCGACGCGGCGCAGCAGCCGGCTGTGAAGCGCGAGATCGACCGGCGGGCGGACCATGGAGCGGAAGCGGATGTCCATGTGGGCGACGCGGCCGGCGCGGGCTTGTGTCGCGCTCGAGCCGACGATGCCGCTCATCTGCGCCAGCGCCTCGGCGATGAGCACGCCGGGCACGATCGGATCGCCCGGGAAATGCCCCGCGAAGAACGCTTCGTTTCCGGTGATTGTCCAGACGCCTTCGCCGGTGGCCCCGGGCGACAGGGCGGTGACCCGCGACACAAAGCGGAACGGCTCGCCGTGCGGCAGCCGGGCGAGGGCATCGGCGCCGGCGACGTTGGCCGCGTTGGTCGCATCGATCGCCGCCGCGGATGGCCCGGCAAGCTGCACGGCGAGAAACTCGCCCAGCGTCTTGATCGACCGGAACGCATCGCGCCCGATCGACTCGTTGGGGATCTTGATCTTGAACTCCTTCTCGATGCTGGTGACCAGCAGCAGGGCGTCGAGGGAATCGAGGTCGGTGTGCCCGCCGAAGAGCGGCGCGTCGTCGGCGAGAACGACGTGCGCTGCGACCTTGAGGTCTCGACGAAGGATCGTGCGGATGCGGTCCGAGAGTTGCGCTGCCGATTCCAACTGCTGCTCCTGTGTTGGGTGTGGGATGATAGCAAGGCGTGCGGTCACGCGGAGCGTCGGCGGCCCTTTGCTCCGCGGCTAAACGACGAGTGTCACCCCTTGACCTCGCCGCCATCCTGTTGCCGCACCTTCGCCAGCGCCATCGACGCCAGCACGAACGTCGCGACGGCGACGGTGAATCCGACGACGAGCGAGCCCACCGCCCAATCGAGGAGGAACCGTTTGAGCACCGCGAAGACGCCGGACAGGGTGGTGAGGTCGAAGCCGGAGAGGTCGGGGGCGGAACCGTGGAGGATGAGGTGGCCGGTGCCGATGGCGAGGGCGATGAGGATCGGGCCGATGGGCGGCGTCGAGAGCAGCGACCCGGCGACGACGGCCAGCGGCTGAAGGTGCAGGCGGGTGCCGACGTAAAGAGCGATCGCCGTCTGCAATGGATAGACAGGCAGGTTCGCGATGAACGCCCCGACCGCCAGCGACGCGGCAAGGCTGGTCTTGCCCACCTGGTCCTGCCGGAGCTGCGCGAGGATCGTCTTCGGCGACATGGAGCGGATGAGGTCGCGCACGCGTTGCCACATGGTTCGCCGCGGCGTCGTTTCGATCGGGCAGGTCCGCCGGTGCTTAAACGGCAGCACCTCGCGCATCTGCAATTTGAGTTGCATGCCGACGCCGTGCAGCGTGTCGCGCAGCACCTTGAAGTGGCTCGTCCGCTGCCCCTTCGGCGGGTACCACTCGCGCACCGGCACCCGCACCACCGGCCAGCCGCCCCACGCGGCGCGGATGATGATCTCGCTCTCGAACGCGTAACGTCCCGCCTTGCACGGCACCAGCCGGACCAGCTCCATCGGATACACCCGCAGGCCGCACTGGCTGTCCGACAGCCTAAGCCCGCACGCCCCCAGCACACCGAGGTTCGCCATCCGCCGGCCCCACAGTGAGTTCCACGGCACCTTCCCCGGCGGCCCGCCACGCTCGCCGAGCACCAATGCATAAGGCTCGCGCTCCGCCGCCGTCAAGAGCGCGGGCACATCGGCCGCGTCGTGCTGGCCATCGGTGTCGATCGTCACCGCATGCGTGAACCCGAGCTTCATCGCCTCGGCGAAACCCGAGCGCAGGGCCGCCGCCTTGCCCTGGTTCTGCGCGTGGGTCACCACATGCACCGTCACGCCGCGCGGCCCGGCCGCCCACTGCGCGAGCAGCGCCGCGGTGGTGTCGCTGCTCCCGTCGTTGACGACGATGATCGGGTGCCCCAGGGCCTCGACCTTTGCCAGCACAGCGGAAAGCGGCGTCGCGTGGTTGAAGGTGGGGGCGACGACGACAGGACGCAACGCCGCCGGCTCCGGTGCCCGCGGGTCGTGCGCTGTCGTGCAGGTGGTCATCCATTGAACAGTTTATGAGGCTGCGATGGCGGCGGCAAAGGGCCGCGGCGTGTGGTTGCGGAAGCTGAAGCATCAGAGCCGCGAAACGTAGGCGAGCGGAAGCCAGAGGGCAGGGTGATTCCACGCTTCCGCACGCTTACGCGTGGCGGCGCGGATGTCTTCAAGGTCCTCGGTCGCGTATCCCGTAGGGCAACCCTGACACCAAGCACTGCCATTACCCGATTGTCGTTGCCGGGCGACACGCCAAAATATCCGCAGCGTCGAGACAGGAGTAAGCGCATGTCACTACTCGTCAGCAACATGACCCGCGACACGATGGCGCAGATCCACCTGCTCGGGTATACCGTGAGCGTTGCCATGGTCAGCTCGCGCTGGACGGCCGTCGCGAAGAATGACGAGACCGGCCGATCGCACGTGGTCAACGCCGAGACGCAGGAGCTCGTGATGGCCGGCCTCGCGGCCAAGGTATGGACCGATCATCTTCAGACGAAAACCAAGACGCAGGCAGGCCGAGCCCCGTTCATACCGCCGGTGGTGCATTGCTGGGATCGCGGGTTTGTGGTGTGAATGGCGAGCGCGGCGCGGCAGCGATCAATGGGGAAGTCAGAATACTGAATACTGAATAGTGAAGTCAGAATGCAGAAGTCAGCGACTTCGGCTTCTTTGCCTGTCTCCTGTCTCCTGTCCTTTCTTTCGACATCCCGCGTTACACTGATAACCGAACGGCTTGGTGGTCCGGCGGCGATGCCGACGGTGGCACTTGATTTCGCGGGAGGCGTCATGATCTCCAGAACGATCGTGCTGGCGCTGGCCGCCGCGCTGTGCGGCTGCGGCGGTGGCGATGCGCCGCCCGCCGGGCCGCCGCTCACCGAGTCGCAGCGCGCCGACCTGGCCGTGGCCGAGGCAAGGGCGGAGCACGCGAAGGCGATGGCCGCCGTCCGGGCCGCGATGGTCGAAGCGATCGACGCCCACCTGGCAACGGTGGCGCAGAGCGGCGACCTCGACGCGGCCAAAGCCGTCGCCGATCAGCGCGAAGCGTTCAAGCAGTCCGACAAGCTGCCGTCCTCGCCGGAGCTTGTCGACTCCGTTGCGAAGTTCATTACGGCGCGGGCGGCGGCCGACCGCGGGCTCGTGCTCAGCCTTGAAAAATCCGTCAAGGTTTACACCAAGCTATTGCGCCTCGACGACGCCTCCGCGCTGCGCGAGCAGGCCAACCACGTCCGCGCCCGTCACCCCGCCGAACTGTTCGTCGAAGCGCCGCCGGTCGATCCGACGCCGGCGAAGCCCGATGACCCGCCGCCGGTGACAACCGTCACGCCGCCCGATGCGCCCGACCCCGCCGTGGCCATCGATGCAGCGATCACCGCGGCGCGGGCGGCGCACGGCAAGACCATCGAGTCCGCCCGCGCCGGCCTCCTTACCGCCTACCGTGAGGCAATCCCCCGGGCCCGCGAGAAGTCGCCGGAGATTGCCACTCGCCTCCAAGCCGAGCTCGCCGCCTTCGAGAAGGACCGCGTCCTGCCCGCCCGCACGGCGATGAAGGAGAAGGTGGTGGCCTTCATCGAAGCGGTGCGGCAAGCCGACGACGACCTCGCCTCGGCGTACGAAGCGGCCATCGAGAAATACATCGCCGCCGAGCGACCGGCCCGCGCTTCGCTGGTGCGCGACGAGCTCGCCCGCATGCAGCAGCGGCTGGTCCCCACGCCCGAAACCGAAGACGCCCCCGAAACGCCGCCGCCCGCGCCGCCCGACCCCGTTGAGCAGGCCATCAATTCCGCGCGCAACGCGCACGCCTCGCAGCTCGCCGCCGCACGCAACGCCCTGCTCGCCGAGATCGAAAGACAGTACATCGCCGCCACCAAGACCGGCGACCTCGCGCTGGTCAAGGCCATCGCCGCCGCGAGGGAAGCCTTCGAGGCGCAGGACGAAAAGCCCGCCGGCGCCTCGTTCATCGCGCCGGTGCGCGCTTATCGCACCGCCGTGCGCGACGCCAACGCGGCCCTCGCCGACGCCTACGAAGAGGCGATCAAGGCGTACACCAAAGCCGACGCCGTGCCGCTCGCCGATGCCCTCAACGAGGAGCTGCTCTTCCTCCGCCAGAACCCCCACGCCGCCGCCCGCCCCATCCAGGGCGCGATCCTCATCCTCACCTTCGACCGCGAGGACATCTACTACCGCAAGAACGAAATCCGCATCCGCGACCGCAGCATCAAGCACAACGATGCCCGTATCGCCAAGCTCGCCCTCGCCCCCGGCAAGCGCGGCCAGGCCGTCGAGCTCGCCAACAGCCAGCAGTCTGTCATCACACTCGAAAAAACCGAGATCGAAGGCAACGCCCCGCGCACCATCGCGCTCTGGCTGCTCAACCGCACCGGCAACGGCGTGCCCGCCGCCTTCATCGGCATCGGCGACGGCTGCGAAGGCAGGCAGTTCCGCATGCACTCCGATCACGGCAACTACATCCTCTGGGGCTGCGGCGCCCATGACTTCGGCGTCGACCTCCCCGTCCGCGACCGCTGGGAGCACCACGCCGTCACCTACGACGGCCGCTCCGCCCGCTGGTACCTCAACGGCTCGCTCCACAAGCACCTCGCCCCTCACAACTACATCACCGTCAACTCGCCCGTCCTCATCGGCGCCGGCGGCTTCCGCGGCCTCATCGACGAGGTCGCCGTTTTCAACCGCGCCTTGAGCGACGATGAAATCATGCGCGTCTTCAAGCACGGCGTGCGGTAGGGGCGTTACGCTGCGAACGCTCCGGCAGCGGACTTCTGAAACGGGTGGCACGGTCAGGCCGCGGTCCGCCCCGGTTTGCCCGTGGCGATGAACGGCGGCGGCACTCCACGGGCAAACCGCCCAGAGCGGCGGCCTGCCCGTGCCACCCGACCGGAAACTTCCTCACGACCGCGTCGCCTCCACCGCAATAATCCTTTCTCTCGTCTCCGCCCGATGCTTACCATTGAGGTAGCCGCGTCGGACTTCCGCATGACGTTTCGTGTCCCCATCTCCGCATGGCCTTCCCGCCGGGACATTCTGCGCGCCGGCAGCCTCGGCCTCGTCGGCCTCACCTTGCCGCAGCTCCTCGCCGGTCGCGCCGCGATGGCGCAGCCGCAGGCGATCAAGCCGTCAGCCTTCGGCCGCGCCAAGGCCTGCATTCTCCTCTTCATGTGGGGCGGCCCGGCCCACCAGGACACCTGGGACCTCAAGCCCGATGCCCCCGCCGAGATCCGCGGCGAGTTCCGCCCCATCCCCACCAACGTCAAAGGCATCCACATCTGCGAGCACCTGCCGCTGATGGCCCGTCGCGCCGACAAGCTCTGCATCGTCCGCTCGATGACGCACGACAACGGCGACCACACCACCGGCACTCACTACCTGCTCACCGGCGAGCCGCCCCCGCGCACCACCGACATCCGCGCCCAGTGGCCGCACATCGGCTCCGTGCTCGCCAAGCTCGGCCGCGGCTCGTCGAAAGGCCTCCCGCCCTTCGTCTCCATGCGACCCAAGCTTGAGAACGATGTCCCGCGCTTCGTCGAGCAGTCGCAGGGCCAGTTCGCCGGCTGGCTCGGCCCCGTCCATGACCCATTCACCATCGACGCCGACCCGTCGCGCCACGACTACGGCATCGGCGAACTCAAGCTGCTCCCCGAGCTCTCGGTGCCGCGCCTCCAGCACCGCCGCGACCTGCTCGCCCAGATGGATCGCAAGCTCAATGGTCAGCTCGCCGCCTTCGAGGCCCAGGACCTCAACAACCGCCGCGCTGCCGAATTGCTCACCGCCGCCGCCTCGCAGCGCGGGGCGTTCGATCTCACCGAAGAGCCGCGCGCGGTCCGCGAGCGCTACGGCATGAACCCCCACGGCCAGTCGGTGCTCCAGGCCCGCCGGCTTGTCGAGCGCGGCGTCCCGCTGGTCACCATCTACTGGCCCAGCGACGGCATCAAGAACGTGAGCGTGTACTGGGACACGCACAGCCGGAACTTCATCGATCTCAAGACGCGACTGATGCCGCCCGCCGATCAGGCATTTTCCGCGCTGCTCGACGACTTGTCGCAGCGCGGGCTGCTCGACGAGACGCTCGTCGTCTGGACCGGTGAGTTCGGCCGCACACCCAAGGTCGGCCAGGTCTCCAGCGACGCCGGCGCCGGTGCCGATGGCCGCGACCACTGGCCCGGCTGCTTCTCCACCGTCCTCGCCGGCGGCGGCTTCAAGGGCGGCCACGTCCACGGCCGGTCCGACGCCTCCGCCGCCTTCCCCGCCGAAAACCCCGTCCGCCCCCGCGACCTCATCGCCACCATCTACCACGCCCTGGGCGTCGAGGAACACCAGACCCTCGACGACGCCACCGGCCGCCCGCAGTTCGTGCGGCCGGGCAACGTCGTGAACGACCTGCTCGCCTGAGCCGCGCACGAAGTAAGCGGACCGCGTGATCGCTCCGTCCCCCCCACATTTCACCGCGTTCTTTTCCCCTGTCCTGTGATCGGAATAAGCGTGATCTTCGTGAACACCCATGCCCCCCACGAGCCGATGGCCAGCGCTTTCGGATTGGGCGGCTTCAGGTCCCCCAGCGGTTTGGCGGAGCCGAGGTCGCCTTCATAGCGGAGGATGACCTTGCCATCGATCGCCACCGTCACCGACGTTTTCCGCACCGAGCAGATGATCGTCGCGGGCTTGCCGATAGCGGTGTAGCAGGCGTTGTATTTGACAATGTTGTTCTTTCCGCCGTTATCGGAAATCTTGAGTCCGCCCGAAGTGCTCTGGTTGTCAATGTCAACGCCGATCATTCCGTCAGCAAGCGGAAGGCCCAGGTAAAGGACGTGGATGTCTTTCTTTTCCACCGTCATCTTCAGGTCGTATTCCACCGGCGGGATGTAAGGGATCTGAAGACCTGCCTGCGCGACCGGCTTCGGCGACAGCAGCGCCAAGCCGCTCTTTTCCCACGCGCCTTGGAACGCGTCCTTCTTCGGATCGATCAGGGCCAGAAGGTCCACCACCGCGCCGGAAGCGCTGGCTTGATCGATATCGTCGAGCCGCTTGTCGATATGGGCCCGGGTGAGCCCCGTCGCGCCCGCCGCCGCCAATTCGTACCAGTGGCGCGCTCGCTGGAGGAGCTTCCGCTTGGTGATCGTGCTGCGCGCCTTGTCGCCCAGTTCCCACCAACCATCGGCGACCTCAACCTGCCCGGCGGCCGACGTGGGAGCGCTCAATTCCTTCTGTGCCACCGCGGCGACGGCAGCGTCCGAGCCCTTGGCCAGCAAAGGAAGTCCGCGGGCCCAATCCTTTTTCGTCAGACAAAGGAAGCGACCGACCGCGAAGCAGGCGCCGGGATCGTCCGGCTGATCAACGAGCGTTTTCTCCGCGACACGGACCCGCTGGTATTCCTGCTGAAGGTCGGCCAGGTCCTTACGCTGGGTCTGCACCTGCGCGACGAGCGAAACACTGCGAGCTGATTTTGCCGCCGACTCGGCTTTGGCGAGCAGCGCGGAGGCCGCGTCGTATCGGTCGGCGGTGATCGCCGCGTCGGCGATAAAGACATATCCCCCGGCGATCGCCTCGAACGCCTCGGCCGACTTGGCCGCCTTGCTCGCGGTGGCCAGCGCCGCCGAGGTCATCTCGATCGCATCGACGCTGTACACCCGGGCGAGTTCATCGATCGCGGCCCGGCTCGTCTCAACATCCGCCGCCTGCGCCGCGGCGTCGCGCGCCTCGCGCAGCAACACGAATCGCGCCACCGGATCGGCAGTCGTCTGCATCCCTTGCTCAAACAGTTTCTTTCCCAGAACCGCAAGGTCTGATTGGGTGCGCTTGCCATAGAGGTCCTTGAAGATGCCCTTGACGGTCTTCTCGGCCTGCGCCTGCGCCGCCTGCTCGGGGACGGCGCTGCGGCCGTCCTGCGGGTCGATGCGCGGCGCCGTGGGCACAACCGGCGACACCAGCGGGCCGACATCGCCCAGCCGTTCATCGAGCCGCTTGAGCGACAGTTCGGCCTGCTTGCGGGACAGATCGTCAGCGGTGTGCAGTTGCAGATAACGAGCGTAGAAACCCCGCGACCTCGACCACATGACCGGCTGCGCCGGCGCCGCTGCTTGGTCAGCCAGCGCGGAATACCAATCGCCCAGCGCCAGGTTGCTCGCTTCATCGGTGGCCTGATCGCCTGCAGCCAGCGTCGCCAGCTTCCGCAACTCGGCGTCTTTCACGCGGTTGAGATAAGGCTTGGCGCCGGCCGGGGCGTCCAGATCGACCACGTGCAGCAGCACAAGCTCCTCGGCGGCCGCATGATTGGTGGCGTCCTTGAGCAGGGCTTCCCCGAGGCTGGCCATCCGCTGCTGGGCGCGGAAGCGAAGCGACGCCATGTCGAGCTTGCCCTTGAGCGGCGCCGCGGCGGGCAGTTTGAACTGCGCCGCGACCGGCACGGCGCGGCGGTAATAATTGACCGCGGCCTCGTATTCCGATGCGAGCGCCCGCTCGTCGCCAAGGAGCACCAATAATTCGACGAACGACGCACCGGCCTGTTCTCGCTCGGGGACCGGTGCAGTTTGCATCAGCCGCATGTGAATGTCGGCCATTTTCAACCGGCTCGACGCCCGCGCCGTCGGCACCGAATCCGCCAGCAACTGCATCGCCTCCAGCGCCGTGGGCAGCCCCTCGGGCGTTTTCCTGCTTATGTCGTAAGCGGTATGACACATGATGGCCAGCAGCTCCGGCTGCTTCGCGCTGCCCTGGGCGGCGCTCACAAGCTCCTTCGAAAGCGCGATGTCATCGGCGCGGTCCGCCGTCGCCGTCACCTGCTTGATCCGCTCCGCGAAGAGCTTGTTAAACACCGTCCGCGCATCTGGTTCGGCCGCGGAAGCGACGAAAGGCAACAAAAAGTAACAGGCCAGTCCACCGAAATGGCGGGTGAGATTCATCATTAAGCTTCCAGTTGTACGGCCCGATTGTACTCGCCCGGGGCCATCATGAAGCAAGGAACGTGGAGACGACGATGATCTACACGCATGCGATGGAAAAGGGCGTCATGGGGTTGCGCAGCCCGCTGGACGCTGCCGAAGTGACCACCGCGATCGGACCGCAACCGCGCGGCCAAGGGGAACCCCGCAGCGGTTGCAATATCCGTTGCAATTTAACGAGATACGGCACGTGATGGCGTCGCGCCGGCGTGACCTACCGCTGCGAATGGTCCACATGCACAAGCTATTTAGTGGCAGATAGTTGCGTGTGGTTTGGGCGATCTTGAGGGTGACCGCGCGGCCACGGGTCACAGCCGCTCGTAGGGCAGCGTGAACAGTTGCTCGGCACCGGTGAAATCGCCGGTTTGGAAGCCGAGCTTGAACCATTTGGCGCGCTGGGCGCTGGTGCCGTGCGTGAAGGAGTCGGGGACGACGTAGCCCTTGGCCCGCTTCTGGAGGCGGTCGTCGCCGACGGCCTCGGCGGCGCCCATGGCTTCCTCGATGTCGCCGGCTTCGAGGAACTGCTTCATCCGCTGGGCGTGATGGGCCCAGACGCCGGCGAGGTAGTCGGCCTGGAGCTCGAGGCGGACGGACATGCGGTTCTGCTCGGCCTCGCTGACGCGGCCGCGCTGCTCGTCGACGCGCTTGGTGTAGCCGACGACCTTTTGCACGTGATGGCCGACTTCGTGGGCGACGACGTAGGCGATGGCGAAGTCGCCCTTGGCGCCGAGCTTGGCCGCCATCTCGCTGAAGAAGGAGAGGTCGATGTAGATCTTCTCGTCGCCCGGGCAGTAGAAGGGGCCGACGGCGGCGGAGGCGTAGCCGCAGGCGGACTCGACGCCGTCGGCGAAGAGGACGAGCTTGGGTTCGCGGTACTCACGGCCGTTGGCGGCGAAGACGGCGTGCCAGACGTCTTCGGTGTCGGCGAGGACGACGGAGACGAACTGGGCCATCTCATCCTCGGCGGCGGTGGGCTGGCGGGGCTTGCCGGGGGATAAGGA
>Ga0163150_10002948_pt1 | contig 24906 bp, 26 predicted proteins | sample OliLakLV19P2IB_FD_148628 | JGI IMG/M metagenome (GOLD analysis project Ga0163150, IMG submission 148628) | Freshwater microbial mat bacterial communities from Lake Vanda, McMurdo Dry Valleys, Antarctica - Oligotrophic Lake LV.19.P2.IB | ecosystem: Environmental > Aquatic > Freshwater > Lake >...
TATGATATACTTTAGAATACCCGGGAACGTCGCAATTCAAAAAAAGTATCCGCTGCGCCAGTGTTATCAAAAGTTTCAAACTTTATTAACCCAATTCCCCTTGCATAATAACTTTTAAAAGACCCTACTAAGGAAGTAAGATCTTGCCAAACTCCGGGAGTAATTTCTCTTTCAAACTTCTCTTCTACTACAATCACATTGGTATAGTTAACTGTGCCTAAAGAAGTGGTAATAGAAACGGCTATATCTTTTTGAATGACTTGATACTTAAATCTTAAAACAAGGGCTGTAGGTGGTGGTCCAGGTACTGTTCCGGCAAAGCTCTGTGAATTCCAGGCTGGGGAACCTGCTGCCACATTATCTTTCAAAAAAGTATATTCTGCCCAAATTGCAGGTGGATCATAACCAATAAACCTTCCCGCATCAAACCTCTCAAAATAATCGCCTCCGTTCTTACGATAATAACCAGATGAATCTAATGAAGGCAAAGGAGGAGCTCCATCATTAGACATAAAGATATTATAGACATTACCGCCAGCCGATAATGTTTGAGGAATAACTATCCTGTAAAGGGAATCTGTTGCATCGTCATCAAACTCATAACTCCAGTTGCTTCCGGTTGTCCGGGGAAAATAATCCATTGATGGTGCCGGAGTACACACTATAGGTATTGAGCAAACCGGTGCTCCTACTGATAAATTAAATGTGCCGGATGCTGTAGGCATACCAGTACCAGTAAGTGTAATAGTGGTAGTGGCAAGTGTTAGTGATCCTGAGTTGGTAAACGTCATACCATTAATAGTGCCGGTAAGCGTATAAGCACCGGCAGTGCTAACTGTAATGGGCAAAGTAATAGTATTGCCAGCCCCCAGAGCAGTACCAACCTGGTAAGTACCATTAGCTGTAGCACCGGGGCAATTGATATTATAAACCGCATTGCTGCCGGTTACATTAATTACAAAAGTGCAATTGGAAGTACCAGTGGTAATAGGAATGGTGTTATTGCCAGCTACTGTTGGTACTCCTGATGCTGTTAAAACAATTGTTTGAGGACCAACAGCAAGAGTGCCGCTACCGCTAAATACCATACCACCCACTGCAGGTGCTGTTGAAATAACATAAGCTCCGGCAGTTGTTACATTCACATTTAATGTTACTGTGTTGGCGGCGCTTAATGCTACCCCAAGTGCATAAGTACCGGCAATGACAGGAGTAGTACAAGTTGTCGGGCTACCTGCCAGGCTATAAACTGCGGGGCTTGTAACAGTAACAGCAAAACTACAGGTAGTTGTTCCCACCGTTAGTGGCACTGTGTTCACTCCGCCAGTAGTAGGAGTTCCAGACCCAACAAGGGTAACAGTATTAGGACCCGTTGCAGTAAAAGCACCACTGGCAGCGAATGTCATACCCTGAAAGGTGGTAGTGATAGTGTAAGTACCGATAGTTGTAACGTTCACACTAATAGCAGCAGTATTTGCTGCAGTAAGTGCTGTGCCGGTAGCATATACACCACTAACTACTGCACCAGTGCAAGCCGCCGGTGCGCCACTTAAAGTAAACACTGCCGCCCCTGTTCCTGCTGGTAACACTGTTACCGCTATATCACAAACCGTACTGTCAAAGCTTACAATAAAGTTATTTACTCCCGAAGCAAATGGTGTTCCATTACCACGGAGTGTAACATCAACGTTGCCGAGAGTGGTAAAAACACCGTTAGTCCTGAAATAATATCCGTTTACAGTATCAGTTGTAATAATATAATTACCGGTATTGAGCACATTTACCTGTACTGTAATAGTGTTGGTAGTTGGTGTAAGTGCCGTGGTAGCCACATAAGCTCCGTTCACTGTTTTTGGAAGGCAGTCACCCGTAGCGTCGCTCCTCAAACTTCCCTGTGCCGGTGTGTTGCCATTTTCAAAACTCACTTCTTTCTGGCAACCGATGAAGACAATTAATATCACCGCAAGCCAATAAAAAACATGTTTTTTCATAAAAGGGGAATTATTTTAACCGTTAAAAATAAGACTATTTTGCTTACCAGCCTCTAAGCCAAATGAATAAGAATCCACTGGAAAATCAACAATTTGGGCAGGATGTACAATGTCCTAATTTTGAAAAAAACCAGCTATATGAAAAACGTTTATTTCCTGTTTTTATTTTTCGCCGCTTCATCCTGCCATGCCCAGCCCGCCACTATCACAAAAATGAAGCCGGATGAGTTTGAAAAAGCGATTGCCGGAAATAATATGCAGGTACTTGACGTAAGAACAGCCCCTGAGTTTAATGCCGGTCATATAAAAAGTTCTCTACAGGCCGACTGGACAAATCAGCAGCAATTTTTAGATAGAATACAGCATGTGGATAAAGACAAACCGGTTTACATATACTGTCTTGTGGGAGGAAGGAGTGCATCTGCTGCGGAATGGATGCGGAATAATGGATTTAAAAATGTGGTAGAACTGATGGGTGGCATTAATGCCTGGAAAACTGCCGCCAGGCCATTAGAAGGAAATAGCAATGTGCCGCAAATGACAATGGAGCAATATACAGCCAGCATTCCTACAGATAAAACAACATTGGTTGACTTTGGTGCCACCTGGTGCCCGCCTTGTGTAAAGATGAACCCCATTCTTGATGAACTGGAAGGCACCAAAGACCTGAACTTCCTGCTGCTCAGGATGGATGCTGGTGTGCATACTGATGTGATGAAGGCTTTGGGTATTGAACCTATCCCGGTTTTTATTATTTATAAAAAAGGCAAGGAAGTGTGGCGCAAACAGGGCATCGTAAGTAAAGATGAATTGCTGGCACAGTTAAACTGATACTGTATTTAAAGTTTCAATAATAAGTAGTGTCTTTGTTTTAAATTTTTTGAACCACAGAGACAGGGAGTGCACAAAGTAGCACAGAGAACCCCGTGAATCTCTGTGTTCCCTGTCTCTCTTTGGTTTATTTTATACATTATAACAATTCAAACTCATACACTACTCAATAATATCATAAGGGTCGCTTATTAATAATAAACACATGAAACGGAAAACATTTTTACAAACCACTGCTGCTGTTATTGGCAGCGGACTCCTTCCCTCTTTATCGTTTGCCTCCGAGAGTAAAAAGAAACCAATTCGCTTTGCACATCTCACCGATATACATCTAAAGCCCGGTGCTATTCCTGAAGCAGGGATGGCAAAAGCATTTCAGCATGTGCAGCAGCTGGATAGCAAAGTTGATTTTATCATCAATGGCGGAGATGCCATCATGGATTCGCTGGAAGCAGATAAACAAAAAACACAGGTACAATGGGACCTTTTCAAAAATATTTTACAGAAAGAAAACAGCCTTCCTATTTATCACACCATCGGCAACCATGATGTGTGGGGCTGGTTTATTAAGGAACAGAAGCCTGAAAATGATAGACTGTATGGCAAAGTGTGGGTGGTGGAAACATTGGCTATGAAGAACAGGTTTTACAGTTTTACCAACCGCCACTGGCATTTTATTGTATTGGATAGTACCCAACTAAACCCCGCCGGTGGTTATATTGGTAAAATAGACGACAGCCAGTTAGAATGGCTGCAGCAGGAACTGCAAAATGTTCCGCCCTCTACATTCATCTGCTTCGTTTCTCATATTCCTATCTTATCCATCTGTGCCGGTTTGTTTTTTGATAAGACGGAAGCCAACGGCGACCTGAAGATTCAACGCAACCTGATGCACAGCGATTTTTTGACATTGAAAAAGCTGTTCGGCAAATACCCCAATATCAAAGTCTGCATCAGCGGCCATATTCATTTACAGGATGAACTTACTTATCTCGGTATTAAATATTATTGCAATGGTGCCATATCCGGCAATTGGTGGAAAGGAGCCTTCCAGGAATTTGCCCCTGCATACGCCGTGATGGAATTATTTGATGACGGTTCTTCTAAAAGAACTATGATGAAATATGAATAGAACTGGTTATTTTACCGTACCATAAAAAAAATCATGAAGAAACCTTTCGGCATTTTATTCAGCCTTGTTTTAGTAAGTGTTCAATTTCTTTTTGCTCAAAAACCAACGGTAGAAGTATTGACTACTGGTAATAAAGCCAGCCTCCGGGGTCTAAGTGTTGTTAATGACAATGTGATATGGGTAAGCGGCAGTGCCGGCATCGTTGGCAAATCAAGCAATGGCGGTAAGAACTGGAAATGGATGACCGTAAAAGGATTTGAAAAAACGGAGTTCCGCGACATTGAAGCCTTTGATGGCAGCACCGCTATCATTATGGCCATTGCCGAACCAGCTTATATTTTAAAAACAACCGATGGCGGCGAAAATTGGAAAGTGGTGTATGAAAACAAAACCAAGGGAATGTTCCTTGATGCGATGGATTTTTTTAACGATGAACATGGAATTGTGGTGGGAGACCCCATCAATAGCAACATATTTTTGGCTGCAACTGCTGATGGTGGTGAAACATGGAAAGAGATAGAAGAAAAAAGACCTGTGGCTGATTCCGGTGAAGCCTTTTTTGCAGCCAGCGGCAGCAATATCCGGTTGTTTGGCAGCGAAAAAACCTTTTTTGTGAGTGGTGGCACAAAGTCCCGGTTGTTTACCAGCTCAGGTGTAATTGATCTCCCTATATTACAAGGAAAAGAAACAACAGGTGCCAATTCAATTGATGTATATCATACTATAAACATGAAGGCCACCAAACAGATGGTGGTGGTAGGCGGTGATTTTAATGCAGATTCTTCAACTGAAAAAAATTGCTTTATTACTACCAATGGCGGTAAAACATGGAAAGCCCCAAAAGTACCACCGCATGGCTACCGCAGTTGCGTAGAATATTTATCGAAAGATGATTTATTGAGTTGCGGTTTGAATGGCGTTGACTATTCCTTCAATGGGGGCAAAAACTGGCAATGGATAAGTAAAGAAGGCTTTCATGTTTGCAGGATTGCAAAAACAGGTACGGCTATTTTCCTGGCAGGCAACAATGGCAAAATAGGTAAGGTTGTTTGGCGATAGTTTTTCAGCCTATAACTATTCAATATGTTTAAAAAATTCTTTCAGCGGCTTAAGTTTAAGATGATGGCCAAACAGCTTCGCCGCCCCAGCGGAATGATGGGTGGCAAAGTTGGCAGCATGATGAATAAGGCCAACGAATTTTTGTATGATTTTACATTAGATGTAATGCAGCCCGCAAACAATGATGCAATCCTTGAAATTGGTTTTGGCAATGGTAAATTCTTCGATAAAATATTTTCCAAAGCAGAAGGATTAAAAGTAACGGGGCTTGATTTTTCTGAAACCATGCTCAATGCAGCAAAAGAAAATAACAAAGAAGCTGTTACAAACGGGAAACTAAGTCTCCAATTCGGGAGTAGTGATAAACTCCCCTTCCCGGATGATAGTTTTGATAAAATTTTTTGTATCAACGTTGTTTACTTCTGGGATGAACCAATAGTACATTTGAAAGAAATGTACCGGGTGCTGAAACCCGGTGGCAGGTTTTATGCTACCGTTCGCACCAAAAAAAGCATGTTGAAAATGCCGTTCACCAAGTATGGATTCTCTTTCTATGAAAGCGATAACTGGAAAAGATTATTGGATGAAGCAGATTTAATATTCATTGAAGAGAAACCAGTCAACGAGCCAGTTGTTGACCCGATAGCTATCGGGTTTGAAGGCAATAAAGTATCTGTACAATCTTTATGTGTAGTGGCAGAAAAGAAATTATGAAAATGACAGGCCGGGAAAAACACCCTTCAACTTTATAAATGGCTCAATATTTCCAGCACACTTGGCCGCTTCTTATAATCAGGTTCAAAAAAACGATAGATAACCGTTGATTCCTTATCTATAATATAAATAGCCGGTACCGGCAGGTATTTTCCATTATCACCATTAATTTTTTCAATATCCAATCCAGAGTTTCGGTAACGGGTGACCACATTCTCCTGCATTTCGTATTCTACATCATAAGCTTTCATAATCTTCATTCCTTCATCATACAAGATGGAATAGTCTGCTTTTGTTTTCTCAATTGTTTTAGAAATATTCTCCGGCTTTTCAGGAGATACAGCAATCAGCGTTGCCCCTTTATCTTTTATCAACTGTAGTGAGTCCTGCAACCTGGACAATTCCTTATTACAATAAGGACACCAATAGCCACGGTAAAAAACCAGAACTACCTTTCCCTGTTTTAGCAGGTCTTTTAATTTTATGTCTTTCCCGTTCTGATCTTTTGCTTTAAAATCAGGTGCTTTAGAAGCAAGGAATAATCCTTCCGGTGCTTGCTGGGCACTTAGAAAACCGGTACTTAACAATAAAAAGGCTGCAATAAGTATTTTTCGCATAGTAAAATTTGATATTCAAAAGTAAAATATACAATATAACCAAAAGTCAGGGAGGTGACGATTAACATAAGATTATTTTTTACCTTACTTTTGTCAGCTATTAATTCCATAATCCAATAAAACTAGAACAGATGTCTAACAGCAGTCACAAAGAAAGGTATTTTACCAAGCTCCTCATCGGATTCGCTTCTCTCATCGGATGTATTTTAATAATCTTTTATGCCATTTTTGAAATCAAGAAAGAAAGCGATACTAACTGGTATTACTGGGCCATATTTGCTGCATTTCTGCTTTGCAGCGGTATTTATTTTTGCTTAGCTGCTTTTGTACATAAGGTAAAATCCGAGTTCAGCAGAAGGCAACAACAAAGGGACCAGCAAAAATCAAAAATTGCAACTCCTGAATAGCGGCTTATCCAAACCGCTTACTCAACATAAAAAGAGGTCGCCCAGGCAGGAAGCAAAACTGACGAGATACCGCCAGTGAAATGGTTCTTTCAAGTACAGTACTGCAAAGAATCCAAACATTTCAAAGCGTAATTACTTTATGCAAGGGCTTAAGACTCCAGCCTAATTCTGCTTCTCCAGATTCCTGAAGTCAACCGGTACCAACCGGCTTACTCCCGGCTCCTGCATCGTTACACCATAAATTACATCCACCGTACTCATCGTCATTTTGTTGTGAGTAACAATGATGAACTGTGAATTTTCACTAAACTGGCGGATCATATTGGTAAACTTGCTAACGTTTGCATCATCCAACGGCGCATCCACCTCATCCAATATACAGAATGGTGCTGGTTTGATTAAATAGATAGCAAATAACAAGGCTGTTGCTGTTAATGTTCTTTCACCTCCACTCAGTTGTGATAAGGATGCGGGACGTTTACCCTTTGGCTTCGCAATTACATCAATACCTGTCTCCGCAATATCATCAGGGTTCTCCAGCACCAGGTCGCACTGGTCATCTTCTGTAAAGAGTGATTTGAATACGATACTAAAGTTCTCTCTCACCTTATGGAAAGTATCGAGGAATTTCTGGTTAGCCGTTACTTCTACTTCTTCAATCGTTTTTAATAAACTTTCCTTTGCATTAACGAGGTCGGTCTTTTGCTCTACAATAAAATCATACCGCTTCTTCATCTCGGTAAAGGCTTCAATGGCCGTCGGGTTTACTTCGCCCAAGTTTTCTAACCGCTTCTTCATCCGGTCTGCTTTCTCCTGCAATTCTTCTACGGTTACCTCTCCTGCCCTTGCTTCACCCAAAATATCTTCCAGGTTAATCCTGAATTCTACATTCAGCCTTTCTTTCATACCTGCTAATTGCAGCTTCAGCTCATTCAGTTTGTCTTTGATAGCCGCCAGCATGTGCTCCACCTGCTCTTTATCTTTTACTTTATGGCGTATCTCACTTTCTTTTTCACTTAACTGGTTACGGAAATTATAATAAGCCTGGTCAGCCTCATTCAATTTTCTTTCTTCTTCTTCCTTACTGTGCATCAATTGCAGTAAACCTTCTTCAATTTCTTTCAGCGATTGTGACGACTGCTCAATATTGTTCTTGGTTTCGCTTAGTTGAGTGGTATTGTTTTCAATCTGGCCTTTCAGATCGTTCAATTGATTGCTTTTGAATTCCAGCTCTTGTCTTAATCCGCTGATTTTACTCTGCTGCTTCGTTACATTCAGGTTAAACTCGTTATACTGCCTGGTAGCTTCGTTATAATCAGTCTCTGTTATTTTAAATGCTTCATCTGCCTCGGTCAGCCTGGCGGCATTCAATTGCAACTGTTCATTGAACTGTCCAAGCTGATTCCTTACTCCTTCTACCGAACTATGTGTTTGCTGCATTTGCAAATTCAGTTCTTCCAACCTGTGCTGGCTGTTATTCTGCATAGAGTGCAGATTTTCCAACTTATTATGCAGTGAGAATACCTCGTTGGTCAGTTGCTGAATTTCTTTTTCTGTATCCCGGATAGTAGTTTCTCTCAGGTCTTCATTAAAAGCAATCACTTCATTATGCCTTGCCTGTATGTCTGACCGCAGCAATTCAACAACGATGGATTGCGCAGCAATTTCTTCCTGCAATTTTTCCAGGTTCTTTACCCGGCCAATCTTCTTTCCTTCAATCAATCCAACACTGCCACCGGTAAGAGAATATTTTCCTTTTACATACTTGCCATTCTTTTCTATCACCACAAAGCCGTTGCTGTTTTGTAAAGCATCTTCGTTGTCAGCAATAAATACATTGCTCAAAAGATGTTCAGCCAATTTTCTGTATTTCTCTTCTACATCAACAACACTTAATGCCGGGATGGCATTCTCCAATTGATGGTGATTAGTGATGTTAGTCTCATTCGTTGCAATTTTATCCAATAAAAAGAAATTAGCTTTCCCTTTTTTGTTTTCATCCAATAAATGAACGGCCTGCAAACCTTCCTGTAAATCATTCACCACATAATAACTCAGGTAAGGCTCCAATACGTTTTCCAATGCTGTCCTGTATTCTTCATTAACATACAACACATCAGATAAGATCGGAGAACTATGATTCCAACTGCTATTGTTGTGTAAGAACTTAACCGAATCAGGATAACCTTCCATGGAATCAATCATACTCTTCAACAGATCATGTTCATTCTTTTTGGCATCCAGTTTTCTTGTTTCTTCTGCCAGGTTATTTCTAAGGCCATCCAACAAGGCCTGTGTTTGCAATATCTGGTCTTTGGTATTTTCCTGGTGATGTTGTAATTGTTCCAGGTCCACTTTCTTTATACTCAGTTCTTTTTCTTTCAGTATCCTGTCATCATCTAAATGGTGGCGTTGCTCTTCCCGTTGTTTTCTTTCCTCTTCTATCTGGCCAATCACTCTTTGCAGGTTCTGCACCGATGTATCTGCTACAGCCACTTTCTTCTCTGCATCAAACTGGCTGCGTTGTATTTGCTGGTATTCGCTGCGGAGGTGGTCAAGATTGCGGCGTTTTTCATCCAGCACATTTCTTTTCGCATCTACTTCCTGGCGGTGCTGCTCTAATTGTTCGCTTAATGAGGTCAATGCTTTTTCTTCTTCTTCCACCTGCATGGTGGTGAAGCCAATGCTTTCATCAATGCCTTTAAGTTGTCCTTCTGCTTTTTGCAAAAAGTCTTTCAGGCTTGTTTCTTTTTCTTTCAGGTGTTCGAGGCGTTGAGCTGATAAGTTTTTATCATTCTCCTTACTGCGAACGGTCTGCACCATATCGTTAAAAGCATGCTGCATCGCCTGCAATGCTTTTTCTTTTTCTATGAAAGCTAATTTTTCCCGCTCTAATGCTGCTTCGTCGCTGGCAATTCCGGCTTCTAATTTTATCCGCTTATCAGTTTCTATATCCTGCTGCTCATTCAGTTCTTTGTAGGTAACATTAAAACCTTCCAGCGATGCTTTTGCCAGTTCGATACTCACTTCACGGTAGTCTTTCTTTATCTCATGATATTTCTCCGCTTTCCTGGACTGGCTTTCCAATGCCTTTAACTGGTTGTTGATTTCGAAAAGTAAATCTTCGATACGGGCCAAATCCTGCTCCGTGGCATCCAGTTTTAGTTTGGCTTCCTTCTTACGGGTTTTATAAATAGAAATTCCGGCGGCCTGCTCCAGCATCCGGCGGCGGCTGTTCTCTTTGTCTTTAATCAGATCATCCACCATGCCCAGCTCGATGATGGCATAGCTGTCGGTACTGATACCGGTATCCATGAACAGGTTCTGGATGTCTTTCAACCGGCATTGCACATCATTCAGACGGTATTCACTTTCGCCGCTTTTATAGAATTTACGGGTTACCGTAACGGTGCTAAACTCTGTTGGCAGCAGATTTTTGGTATTCTCAAAAGTAAGGCTTACCTCGGCAAGTCCACTGGCACTGCGGGTCTTGGAACCGTTGAACACCAAACTGTCCAGGTTTTCACTCCGCAGGTGGCTAATTTTTTGTTCGCCGATAACCCAGCGAATGCTATCCACAATATTGGATTTACCGCAACCATTAGGGCCAACGATGCCGGTAATGTTTTCGTCAAAACTTACAATCGTTTTATCAGCAAAACTTTTGAATCCCTTGATTTCTAAGCTCTTTAATCTCACGGTTATCTGTATTTAGTAGCGGCGAATTTATATCAAATAAGGCGAAAACAAGGTTTGGTTGTCAGGCAGTTATTCACAATGATGTGGTAAAAATGTGAAGAGAAAAATAATGTCATTCCGGGCTTGACCCGGAATCTTTTCTTTTGTTAGCCAACTTTAGTATTTCATGGCATCGCCTGTTGTGTCACTCACTTGTACGTTCCGTTTTCATGGCATCAGCTAAAGGCCTTTCACAAAACACTCTATTTGTTGAACCAGCATATATTTTCGTTCTTTACTTTACTTACATAATTCTTGGCAAAATTATTTAACTATCTCTTTTGATTTTAAAGAATAGATGCAAAGCAAAACAGAACAAGAGCTGATTGATATTTATATCAACCCCGACGAGTATCAGAGAGCTTTTGTAAATGCGGCGGAAGAAGAACTCAGAAAAAGAGATGTCAATCTTGCTTTATACAATCAAACAAAGGCTCAAAAGCAGCTGATAAGAAAAAAGGAATTAGAAAAAGGCAAACCAGGTGATCCAGTATATATAATCCTGGCCTTTATATCTTCATTTTTAGGTGGCAGTATCGGTATAGTAGCCGGTTACGTTTACAGTCAATCCAAAAACGAAGAGAGGTTTTATGTCTATAACGAAGAAACCCGCATAAAAGGTAAGATTATGTTAGCTACAGGGATTCTTGTGCTATTAGCAACTCTGGGATGGAAATTTTTGTAAATCTTTTATGTCTTTTTTTACACCAGTTTAGTGCTTATTCTTCACCAACCACATGCGTAGCGTCGTTTCCTTTCTACCAGTTCGTAGTTACACCGCATACAATACGGTGTTTGCCACATTCGACCCTTTCAGGGTCTTGCACAACAACCCCGAAGGGGTTAAATTTGAATAACCATCGGTCGTACCGGTGGGGCTAACCATCGGTGCAACCGGTGGGATAAAAAAAGACAACATGAGCACCTACACACAAATCCTCTACCAAATAGTCTTCAGCACCAAGCACCGGGAAAGAACGATGATAAAGAAAGACAGACCCGAACTCTTCCAGTATATAACCGGTCTGCTGAAAAAGAAAAGCTGTCATCTCTACCGCATCAATGGCGTGGAAGATCACTTGCATATCATAACTCACCTGCATCCGTCTGTTGCACTGGCCGACCTGGTAAAAGACATCAAGCTATCAACAACAACACTTATAAAAGACAAACAAATCTTTAGTGACTTTGGCGGCTGGCAGGACGGCTATGGAGCTTTTACATATTCTATTGATGCAAAAGATAACCTGATAGAGTATGTAAAAAACCAGGAAGAACACCACCGGATCAAAACATTTGTAGAAGAATACAAAGAATTGTTGAAGGAACATAAAATTGAATTCGATGAGAAGTATTTATTGTAAGCTTTTCCCTTACCTGCAACTACGCCGTGATTGCTGTTTCTCCTCCACCACTTACATGAATAGCGGAGTTTCCTTTCCCCAACTATTTTCTGTAATTTTAACCATGAGCAAGCAGGAACTAATAGATAAAACCATTGCTGCCCTTCAAAAACTTCCGGCAGATAAAGTGGCCGAAGTATCTGACTTTACCGACTTCATCCTTCAACGCAACGAAGACAAACAAATAGTGTGCGGTATTGCAGAGCTATCAAGCCATTCCAAAAGTTACCAATTCCTGGAGGAAGAAGAAGACCTTTATACCCTAAATGATGTGAAAGCTCCTTACAATGGCAAAAGCTGACATCGTTTTAATTCCTTTTCCTTTTAACAATCTTTCTGATACCAAGATTCGTCCCTGCCTTGTATTGATTGATGGCGAATATGATGTGACAGTTGCCTTCATCACTACTCAAACAGGCTGGAATAATGTTGGGTCAGTTCCGATAAAATCTTCTCCATCCAATGGATTGAGAAAAGAATCACTTGTTCGGCTTAACAAAGTGGCAACGATTGACAAAGACTTAATACTCGGAAAAATAGGAATACTTGACAGCAATGAGAAGAAAGCTATAAACCAAAAACTTAAAGAGTTATATAGCATATAGATTCTTACGCCTCAGAATGTTTCTCCTCCCATCCTTCCTTCCCGAGTCTTCAATTCAAACATTCTAAGGTGATGTCCCGGCCCGTAGCATTTGAGAACAATATGTATTTAGCGACCGGACTTGCTACCAATACAGGAAAAACAGTTTACTTGGGATACTCGGTTTTAAAAGCTAAATTTGTTGAAACATATTGATATGGTATTGGTCTTAAAAAAAGGAGCCGGCAAAAAAGAAATTGCCCTGATTGAAGAAAAACTATATAGCAGTAAAACTACGGCCGGGTTCAATGCAAAAAAATATAACGGTGTGCTGAAATTAAAAGGCAACCCATTATCCATCCAAAAAAAATTAAGGAATGAGTGGGAAAGAAATTTTGGTTGATACTAATATATTTTTTATACCTGCTAAAAGGAAATGATACATTAGAAGAAATGCTACAGGGCAAAAATATCTATGTGTCATTTATTACCGAATTAGAACTGATCGGTTTTAAGACCATAACTGCGAAAGAAGAAAAACAGATAGAGAGTTTATTAAGTGAATGCCTTATTGTGTCCCTTAATGACAGCATCAAAGAAAAATACGTTGAGATAAGAAGGAAGTATAGCTTGAAATTAGCCGATGCCATTATTGCCGCAACTGCCATTGTATCCGGCACTCCTTTAATAACTTCTGATAAGCAGTTTAAAACAATAAAGGAATTGAAACTGATTACGTACGAAGTATAAGAATTCTTTCCTTACAAAGTCTTCAACTCAACCATTTCAAGGCGATGTTTCGGCCAGCAGCATTTGAAAATAAAATGAAATTAGCGGCAGGACTCGCCTTTAAAAATAGAAATTTTCAGAACATTGATATACTAAACTTGTCGAAGTATTCTTCACCAATCACATGAGTTGCAGCGATACCCTTCCATCAGTTCGTAGTAACACCACATACGATAAGATGATTTAAAAATAAAATAATAAACAGGTTTCTGAATAAGTGCCACTTGATACGTAATTTGGTAATCTGAATCATTTAACCGTAACTAAAAACTGACCCATGCAAAGAATCATCATACCCGTTGATTTTTCTGATACTTCATTAAACGCTGCCAGGTTTGCAGGCAAAATGCTGTCGGGCAAACCCGGCACAATCGTTATTCTGTATCACAATTACCAGCATGACAGTGATTATGAAACCAGCAAGAGTTATTTAGAATCACTTCAACAGGAATTGCTGGAAAAAGGTGATGCATCCGTAGAATATGAGCTGGAAATGGGCGGCAACCTGGTTGATAATCTTGACAGGCTGGCACATACCCGCCGGGCCACATTGATTGTAATGGGGCTGACAGGCCGTTCAGAGATACAGCAAAAATTTATAGGTAGTAATACACTAAAGACTGTTGACCGCTGCCTTTACCCGGTTATGATTATTCTACCGGATGCGGATTTTACCAAAATAAAAAATGTGGCTTTTGCATCTGACTTTACTGATGTTGAAAATTCAACGCCTTCTTCCCTAATCAATGCTGTGCTTGAAATATTCAACCCCCGGCTGCACATAGTGAACGTTAACCCGGAGCATTATATTTCCATGAGTGATGACTGCAGGGTGCAAAAAGACAAACTGGATGAAATGTTTGGCGATTATGAAAAAGAGTTTCATTTTTTAACTATGAATGATTTTCAGGATGCCATCAGTAATTTCCTCTCCGATTATGATATCGATCTTCTTATAACCATACCCCATCATCATACCGGGAATGCCGGACTTTGGGAAACATCCAATACACGGAAGCTTGCTTATCATACTCATATACCAATATTGACAGCACATCAGTAACCCTTTTATATTACTTATAAAACCTTCTTCACTAATCTGGTGTTTGAAGGAATATCTTTCGCCCTACCAGAATGGTTCCTGAACAACAAAATGTCCTATTTTTACGCCTTATTTTAATCAACAACCCAAATTTATACTTATGAAAAAGCATTTCCTGTTTACTTCAGCTATTCTCCTTTCTTTTGTTTTACTGCTATCCGGCTGCCTGACCTCAAAAAAATTGGATGGATATGTGGCGGGTCAATTTAATAATGAACTCCCTAAACCCGACAAGAAAAAGAACCCGGATATTTCAGTGGCTTCTTCTATGAAGTTTGAATCAGGTGATATATCAATCAGCAGCAGAAAAACTACCAATTTTCTACCTCTCCTCATCTACTGGCAGTACGATCACCGGCATACCTGCAAATTAAACCCGGCGATTGGAGAAAATTATTTCAGAAAGACTGTAATGCTGCAGGCGAACAAAGGGCTTAACCAAAAACTAAACGGACGACAATTGGAACTTACCGTGAACCAGGTGCCGGGTGCATTTTCTTTTACTGATAAAGGCCGGATTATTTTCCTGCTGATATATGCCATTCAATGGCATAAAATATATGTAGAGGCTGATACGAAGGATTTAGTGGTGTCGTATAAATTATTAGATAAAGGAGCTGCGGTTAAAACGGGCAACATAACCGTGAAGAGCATTATAAAAGATCAAAAAATAAGGTTCTTTCAATCCTGGAAATCGGCTGCCTCAGAATACTTGGGACAATACAGTGTAGACGTTGCTGAAATGACCAAGAACCTCGTAAATAAACTTGTTCTGGAATTATAGCCGTCAATAACATAAACGGAATATTGGCTGGTCCTTATTTATACTTACTGCAATCCTATTTTCTAAAAGAACCGTAAGTATAGTAATTTATGCGTACTGCGATATTAATTGTATTACTCTCTGCCTCTTCAATGGTATTGGCCCAAAATGATTCCATGCAGGTAAGCTATGGAATAACTGTTCACAGTGGCAAAGCTGTAGCACATAGCCAATCAGTAAAAAATATTGCAGGTGCTCGGCCATTTGGTGTTGAAATTGAATTGTCGAAACAGCATACCGATTTTGCTACATTTAATATCAGCAATGCGTATGTAAAAACCGGTTGGGCAGTAAGCTATTTCGATTACGATTTACCTCTTTTAGGATATGGCCTTATGGCTTCCCGGTTTATTGAACCGCAATACCGTATCACTAAAAAATTACAATTAGGTGTAAAGGCATCCGCTGGTGTGGCCTGGCTCAGTAACCCATACGACGCTGATAAAAACCCCCGCAATAACAATTACTCACTTCACATCAATCCGTACTTCCAACTCGGAAGTAGTTTAAATTGGCAGGTTTCAAAACATTTTATTATAGGCCTGCAAAGTAATTTTCATCATATATCGAATGGCAATTTAAAACAACCCAACCAGGGTATCAATTGGGCAACAGCAGGATTGGGTTTGCATTATTATCCCGGCAGCAATGAATTGCCAAAGTATAAACGTACACCCGATAAATTCTGGAAGAATAAAAAAGCAGTAACACAGGTTGGCATTTTCTATGTACCTCAGCAGGGGTATTTGGAAAGATGGATGGCACTGAGAAAATATTTAGCAGGTATCTATGCACAAATAACCAAACAGGTTGGTGGAGTAAGTGGCTTAACTGCCGGGGCAGAAGTTTATTACAATAATTTTAAACAGGATGCTGCTGCAAAACCAATTGCATCAAAAATAGTAGCTGGGATACATGCAGGTCATGTGTTCTTATTGGGTAAAGTAAATTTCAGCCAGCAAATAGGCTATAGTATCTATAATAAAATTTACTTTCTGCCCGGTTTCTACCACCGGTGGGGTTTGGATTATGCTGTCACTAAACGTTTCAGCATTGGCGGCAGTTTAAAAGCCAATAGCGATAATGCAGATTTTTTTGATCTCCGTATTGGCATAAAGTTATGAGGTCATCAAAATATTTTTACCCGGAATTAGTTGAGAACATTATCACATATCTACAGAATCATATACAATTATTTTTTTCCAAAGAGAAGCACATTCTTCCACAAACTTTAAGTGAATAGGGTCAGTTTGGTAACTATCCTGGTCAGCTTTGTTTTGAAACAACGTAAACCATGATACAGCATAAGAACCATCAATCACTTCCCGGCTGGTACTTGCCGGCTTGCCAATGTGAAACTGTTTGATGGTTTTAACAGTTGACAGTTTTTGTAGTCCTGCAACTAATTTGCTAAAGTCTTCTGCGCTGTCAGTATTGTTGAGCCAGAAGAAAACATGATGAACAAATACGTTTTTCATTTCTTTTTCAGTTTGGTTACTGGCAGCTAATATAAATGTTCCGGCGATAGCAGCCATACCACTATGGCTCATAAATTGACGACGGGAAAGCTTCTTCATACAAAATCATTTATCCGAAAATAAGAAACCTGGGCTATAGTCTGAAACCTCTCTTACCATTACAAATCGTTTCCTGGTTAAATAACCTATCTTCAAAACCTAAACGAAACCAACATGTGTTTTTCTGCCACCGCAAGCTTTGGAGCCAGTGCTGTTTTAGCAACAGTTGGTATTATTTCCGTGGCTAAGGCAAAGACAAATCCACATCGGACATTTGCTGCCATTCCCTTGCTATTTGCTGTACAGCAATTTACCGAAGGAATGCTGTGGCTATCGTTGAAAAATGCTGAGTTGGCATCCTGGCAATCTTCTCTTACTTATATTTTTTTGGTATTTGCTATGGCGGTATGGCCATTCTGGATTCCCTTCACCATCTGGCTATTGGAGAAAGATGCGAAACAAAAAAAATTAATAAAGGGCTTTGTTTGGATGGGCGCAACAGTGACCATTGGTGTATGTGTTGTACTTTTTAGCTACCCGGTGGAAGTAGTAACACCATTTTGTTTTAGCTGCCCCTCCCCGGCCAGCTCTTCCGTTTATCAGCATCTGCATTACGAATTTGCCATCCCTTCATTAGTAAAGAAACTGATAGTAGCTTTTAGTGTGCTTTATATTGCAGCAACTATAATTACTCCTTTTATTTCCGGCATTAACAAAATGAAATGGTTAGGTATTGTATTCCTTATATCCTACCTTTTTGCGGTTATATTTTATAATGGCTTCGTTATTTCTGTATGGTGCTTTTTTGCAGCCATTCTCAGTTTTGTAGTGCTTTGGATAATTATGGATTTACGAAAAGCCCAGACTGTATAATACATTTCACCCAAAGGCCGCAACGGCGCAAACCTGCCCGATGGAAGGCAGGAATACAAACACAAAAGCCACAAAGGAATTATCTCTGTGGCCTTTCCGCGAAATATAACAACATTAACTTATGGGCATTTCTAAAAACTAATCCCTCCAAGAGTTCTCCATCAAAAAGAGTTTCTTTTGGTTAACTCTTGGAGGGTTGTTCGAGATCCACTTATTCTAATTCTACATTGCTGTTTTTATTGATCTTGTTTACTTTAATAACCCGTACCCAACTCAAAAATTTAATTATAGGATACGTTGGATCAAACTCATACCAACGTTTTCCAAAATTAATGGCAGAAGGAGTCTTATGATGATTATTATGATACGCCTCTCCCATCAGGAAAATATCCATTGGGTACAGGTTCTTGGAAGTATTATTCAGTTTGAAGTTAACCGTACCATATTTATGGGCAAACCAGTTGATAACTGCACCATGCAGTGGCAACATTACAATATGAATAGGTATAAGCAAGTACCACCAGGCAGATGGTGCAAACAGAATATAGAAAGTGATATAAAAAGCGATCCATCCTACTCTCGACAGCCAGTTATGGGCAATCTTATCCAGGGCAGGCCAGTCAGGAAGATTCTTTAAAAACCGTTCTTCGATTACAATTTTATTGTTGAACACTCCGGAAGTAAAATTGCGGCTGCGCCACATCATTATCCATAGACTATCATCATACTTGGGTGAATGGGGATCTTTCTCTGTATCCGTGTAAGCATGGTGCATACGGTGCATAATAGCATACACTCTCGGACTTACGTACGAAGAACCCTGCCCGATATAAGCCAGCAGATAAAAAAAACGTTCCCAAAATTTATTCATACTGAAAGCAGCATGAGATGCGTAACGGTGTTGGAGAAAAGTTTGAGAAAAAATCGCCAGATACCAATGGCACACAAAAAACAAAAGTATTATAAGCATTAAAAAAACTGGTGGGTAATTAAAACAAAGATGTTAGCCTGAAAGGTACGTTTTGCTGGGTTTTTTAGATTTTTATTTATATTCATCAGTTTGTAAGATAGCCCCCTGCACCAGTATATTAACTTTTTGCTTACTATTGTCAAACAAACAGGGCTATGAAAAGACATCTTAATATCTGTTTATTGTTGTGTATCTCAACTATTACAAACGCAACTGTTAAGGACTCAACTATTGTTTTTCCTCTTCCTGACAGTGTAAAAGCAGTTCAGTTCATGGCTGAAATAAATGTGACAGCTATAAATAGCAATAGAGAAGCTTTCGCTGGTATTAAAACAGATATGGTGAAACTTTCCCTTGAGTCAGATAAAAAAGGAAAAGAAATTGTATTTGAATTTCCTGCATACGCTAAAGTGATGGTAGCCGGTCTGCATACAGATGCCAGCGAAAAAGGAGAAATTGGATTTAACTACAACTGGAGCATTAATGAAACATACAAACTGCTTATTGCTGTTGCGGCTGACTCAACAGAAAATTTTTCTTTATACTCCGGTTATGCATGGCTGCCAAAAGAAAATAAATGGAAACTGATTGGCACTTGCAAAATAGCTGGCCGGTGGAATAACATACAAAGCCCCGCCTCCTTTTCATCAGGAAAAAAAGGAGCCTTGCAAAAAAATATCGGACAGGTATGGTGCCAGCGAATTAATGGTTCCTGGAAGAACATGAAAGCGGATGGACAAACAGCCCCGGTAATTAATTTGTTTGGGCATATTGATAGTGTGTGGCAACGACAGGCGGATATGCAACTGATAAATGAAATGATAACAACTGGTAAAACCGATGTAAAAGAAAATCAGGGTGGTGTTTATTATAAAATGATAAAGGAAGGAACCGGCAGACAGGTTTCAGTAAGTGATACGGTAGTGGCTTTTTACAAAGGCTACTTATTCAATAATGGTTTGGTATTTGACCAGACAAAAGAAAAGCCTGCTACTTTTCCATTATCCCGGTTGATAAAAGGCTGGCAGATTGGTTTACCGCTTTGCAAAGTGGGTGGCAAAATAAAATTAGTCATCCCTTCCGACCTTGCGTATACCATACGAACAAGGTCGGCTAAAATTCCACCGAACAGTATATTGGTATTTGAAATTGAAGTGGTGGAGGTGAAGCCTCCGCAATAAAAATTAACTCTCTGTTGTTTACCAATAAACCAATTGGAAATGATGCAATACTAAATCTTTCCAAAGGATACTATGCTGACAGAAGAAGAAAAGAATACCGGGAAGGTATTCCGGCTGATATAGTGATTAAGGCAGATGAAAATTTTAATGATCTGCTGAATGATAAGAAAGTACAGGCGGCTATACAATGGCTGAAGAAGAAAAAATGAACCGGTTAATAACTTTTCCTACGTTTCCAGCTTCAGTAGCCGATGATTGTAATCACTAACAAAATTTTTACCCGGCAACATATTTTTCCTGACCTTTAGGCAACACTAGTTTTATTACAATGAAACCACACAACCTGTTCAACCTTGCTTTACTTACATCCGCTATTTTCTTTGCAGGCTGCCATGACAATGATGATAAAAAAAGTACAGAAATGAAAGAACCAAAATTAAAAGAAGAAACCGTCAGCTATAAGCTTGACAGTTCTAACCGAAACAATTTTGTGGTGTATGACGAAAATATTGAAGGTAAACGTCCTGCTGTGCTTGTCATTCATGAATGGTGGGGGCTAAATGACTACGCCAAAATGAGAGCAAGAGAACTTGCCAAACTTGGCTATATAGCCATGGCCGTTGATATGTATGGTGATGGTAAAATGGGTGACGACCCGGATGCTGCCGGAAAACTGTCCACTCCATTTTATATGAAGCCGGAAACTGCTAAACCAATATTTGATGCTGCATTGGAAAAACTAAAAGGATTTAGCCAAACAGATTCTACAAAAGTTGGGGCCATTGGCTATTGTTTTGGTGGCGCACAAGTTTTAAATCTTGCCAAAATGGGTGAAGACCTGAAAGGAGTTGTTAGCTTTCATGGTAACCTGACGGTGGTGCCTGCCAATAAAGATTTATTGAAAGCACAGGTACTGGTTTGCCATGGTACTGTTGACCAGTTTGTACCTCAAACAGAGGTTGATCAATTCAAAAAACAAATGGATTCAATCGGGGCAAAATACACTTTCAAAGCCTATGAAGGGGCCACTCATGCTTTCACCAATCCTAATGCAACGGCAATGGGTGAAAAGTTCAAAATACCTATTAAATACAATGCCGCCGCCGATACCGCCTCCTGGAACGATATGAAAACCTTCTTTACCCGGGTATTTCAATGATTTCTCCTAACTGATTGTAAATCCGGAAGTAAAATTCCGGATTTTTTATTGCCCGTGGTTTTTACAATAGTATTGATTACAAATAACTTGCGAAAAATACGTTGAGTCAATAGAAAAATTACTTAGTAAAAGCTATGTAATACAAAAACTGGTTTCTATCTTGTTCTTCCTCCCGATAGGTAATCGGGATGGACAAACAACCTTGAGCAAATTACTTTTATCCCTACTTATTGGATGCCTTGTCTTCTCTGCCTGCAGAAAAGACAACTTCGCCCCGGTGACAGAACCTGCCACAGCTACTTGTCAGTTTCAAACCGAAAACCCTGCTGGTCGTTCCTATGCAGCGGGATCAGTTATTTCAGTTATCTGCACCGACAAGCATTGCGGTATTTTACCCCTCAGCACTAAAAATTATTGGGTGTACGAAGATTCCGTTTTTGACAATGGGGTTTTTCTACGGGTACAATCAGATACACTCCGTTATACCTCAAACAAAAAATCGTTGACGGACGGTCTTATATGGTGGGAAAGTAATATTTCTGTTGGTCTGCCGGTAACCATGTATGCAAATGACTCTGCTTTTTTTACCATGACTGACCGGTTATTTACACCTGATGTAAAAGATGCAAAGAAGGATTACAGCATTCCCTCCGGCGATTCAGTAAAGTATCTTACTAATTTTGAAGACATAGCTGCCAATGGCCGTTCTGTAAAAATGCAAACAGCTATTACAACACCGATGGGTACTTTTAAAGACTGTGTATATTTTGAAAAAAATGCCCGTAACTATCGCAAAGACCAGGTGTTCTTTAAGCCCGGGCTTGGTGTGATAAAATATATCCAGGAAAAAGCACAGCCCGGAAGTATGGTAATAAAACTGAAACAAATATCTACACTGGTGGCGGTGCATATTGAGTAACACATTTCTTCTCTCTCTGCAATCCTGATCTACTAACTTTAGCCATGCTCCATCAAAAGCAGGTTAAATCGGTTTTAAACATAAGAAACGGGATTCATGGTTTCTTGATGATTATTCTTTAAACTTATACTAGGGATGCAGTTGCAATTGTCTGTATTGCTCTATCCGTGACGGTAAATACGGTGAGAACATGGATGAAAGGCTTGCTGTAAATGCCAATGCGATTGAAGTATTAGACAAATAGCTTGCAGCAAGGGCAAAGAAAAATCAATATGGGTTTGTGGCAGTTGGGTCAGGCACGGATGCATACATACATTATGAGGAGCAGCAGCAGATGGTAAAAGAACTTGAGAATGATAAAGAATACTATGTGAAGAAAGCAATAGTTTGGATTAAGAAGAATTTCATCAAAGGAAAATAAAAGTCTCCCGGTATACTGAGCTTGTCGAAGTACCGGGAGACTTTTGCTTTTGAACTAATCGCCGTTAAATTCTTACGGTAAGGTTATCACTCTTTGATTATTTCCATTATTCCATGTCAGTAACGCTTTGTCATCACAATCACCATTACCCGGAAAACCGAAATCTAATTTAAGAACCCTGTCATTGATTTTTATCTTCACTGTTCCTTCGCTTATCCAATGGCAGTTTACCTTTTTAATCAACGGGTCTTCCGTATTAAGGTTTATCGTGGTTCCATTATTGAATATTGTTTTCGAACGTCCGGTAATTTTGTACACATCATCCCGAACAATACCAGTCAGCATACCGGCAATCTGAGTTACTGTCTTGATACCATCGTACCTGTAGCCCCTTCCATTAGGGAATGTTACCTTACCATCAACCGTTGCCAAACTCCATTTGTGTACAGGTGGCTCAGAAAGATTGGCAAACACTTTTGTTCCTTCAATATGTACACGGTTTACATAATAGCCTGCAAAAGTGAGAGTAACAACAGAACCTGGTCTGCGAACAGGGCCTGTAAAATGAAGCACTAACTTACCCCTTCTTACCTTGCCATCACGGCCACGGCAACTGTCACCAAAATCAATAGTAACTGTTTTAGGATAAGTGCTGTCGTTCGGCGTAACGGTGATGGTGGCACAATCACCAATTCTTTCACGCAGTTCAAAAAAATTGGGGAGGAAGTTACGGTTTTGTGTATTGGCCGGGCGGCCTTCCACACCAAAGCCACCTGCATTTCCTTCTTCTTCTGCAGCAGTAAAGCCAATATCATCTGCATCATCAAAGCTGGCTTCTGCCTGTGAGCTTTCATCAGATAAATTGGCCGCTTCTTCTTCCGTTACCGTTTCAGTTGAATTACTAAAACTGTTTTCTTTCTGACAAGAAGTAAAAATAAAAGTGGAAAATAATACTGCAATGGCAGCTAGAGTGATCCGGTTGATTGATAAAGTTTTCATGACTATACTTTTAGGGTTTTAAAATTATTAACGCAACTTTTGAACCGTGTGGAAGAAGAAAGTTTAAAGACGGTTAAAATATTTTATTTTCAACGTTCAATGAAAAGCATCTTTCAATATATACGTCGTTACTTATCCGAAACTGATAAAAGAATTCTTATTCCCGTTTCCATTTTTACTGCGGTGCTTGTATTTATTAATTACACTATGGGGCTTGATACAGCGATCAGAAAAAATAATTCTTTCCCTGTTAAACTTATTTGCTGGTATGCAGTCTTTCTCGTGGCTTTTGCAATCCCCTATCTGCTTACTCATTTATTCAAGCCCTTTGTTTATCCGGGGAAAAAGAGGTTCCTATTTTTTTTACTAATAGCCCCCCTCATCTTCGCAGTGAAGATCAGTCTTGATATTCCTTTTTACTTTTCTGATAACCTGAATTGGAACAACTACTGGGAGCATATTATCTATTGGCCCCTGTTGCTATTGATCGTTGCTGTCATTTTATTTATTTTTTGGAAATCGTTTGACAACAACCAACCGTTTTATGGAATAAAAACTACCATGATAGATTGGAAACCATACTTGCTGATGCTCCTGATAATGCTGCCCCTGATTGCTGCTGCATCAACACAGCCTGATTTTCTTTCCGTCTATCCCAAACTAAATGCTATTGCCGGTATAGAGAACGAACCGGGTTTGCGTTGGTGGCATAAATTAGTGTTCGAATTTTCTTACGGAACAGATTTTATCGGCATTGAACTTTTCTTCCGTGGTTTCCTGGTACTGGCTTTTATTAAATGGTTTGGCACGGATGCCATATTACCAATGGCCTGCTTTTATTGCACCATCCATTTTGGTAAGCCATTAGGCGAATGTATCAGTTCTTATTTTGGAGGTATTATACTTGGGGTGGTGGTGTATCACACCCAATCAATTATTGGCGGGTTAATTGTTCATCTTGGTATTGCGTGGATGATGGAGCTTGGTGGCTATATCGGGAATACATTTATTAAATAGTCCATTCATCATGAATAACGCCAACTAAAAAATATTTTCCATCTTTCATTTTAAAAACAAGCCGCAGGCTTCTCCAGTCCATCCCATCAAATTTTTTATCAAATCCTGAAAAATGGCTTTCTGTAAAATCATATCCATCGTAAACTACCAGCAGGTTATTTTGTGAATTGCTGCCGCCAATAAACTCATTTACTTTGCGGGTTTCTGGCAGTAGAAAATCAACATCGTAAACAAAAACTTTGAAATATTCGTCAATCGTTTTAGAAATAGGATCACCGGAACCATCATAATCACCCCAGGTAATTTTGCGTTGTTTTTTTGCCTGGACTTCTTTCTTAAATGCTTCTGCTGTAAATAATACATTGGAAGCAGTATCAATAAATGCATTGGGAGAAAATCTTACCCCTTCAACCGGATGAATAAATAAAGCAAGAGAATCATATTTTTTATGCTTAATTACTGTCAACACCTCGTTGGTAAGGCTTAGCAGTACCGAATCTCTTTGCTGTTTTATCAATGCAGAATCTACTGTGTTAATAGTCGGAACTAATGGTTCTTCTTGCTTTTTACCAGATTTGCTTTTGCAAGCGACTGCTAAAAAAATAATTGTCAGTAACAGTAATAAATTCCGCATGGTTAATTGTTTTAAAAAAGCTACAAG
>Ga0163150_10002949_pt1 | contig 24902 bp, 18 predicted proteins | sample OliLakLV19P2IB_FD_148628 | JGI IMG/M metagenome (GOLD analysis project Ga0163150, IMG submission 148628) | Freshwater microbial mat bacterial communities from Lake Vanda, McMurdo Dry Valleys, Antarctica - Oligotrophic Lake LV.19.P2.IB | ecosystem: Environmental > Aquatic > Freshwater > Lake >...
CTCGTTTTGGCAGTCACCCATGGGGCTCCCCTGTCACGATGGCATGTTGAGCGTACAAACCGCTGTTTTTACAAGGTGTGGCGCAAATCGCGTGCCATTGTGCGGGAAGTCATCTGGGAAATCCGGGCCAATGGTTTCCGCGTCTCCCTTGGCTAGCCGGATGATTTGCAAGCCGTTGCGGATCGGTGCTAAGGGATTGCGCAGTTCGTGGGCCAAGGTCGCCAGGAACTCATCCTTGCGGCGATCAGCGGCGGACAATTCCGCAGCCACGAACCGCAGCTCTTCCTGGATTTCTTGCTGCTCGGTCACGTCGGTGTTCGTGCCGAACCAATTCACGACCCGACCTTCGGCATCTTTCACCGGCACGACCCGTGTGAGGAAGGGGCGGAAAATTCCATCCGCTCCTCTCAGAGGGAAAACCATCTCGAAGAGCTCGCCAGTAGCAAGCGAACGGTTCCACCGCTCGTTCACGGCCGGCAGCACGGCGGGGTCGTGAACGCTTTCCCATCCCCAGCCTTCCTGTGTTGCGGGGGTCGTTCCCGTGTAATCATACCAGCGCTGGTTGTACCAATAGATATGGCCGTCGGGACGAGCCATCCAAGCAAACTGGGAAACATTATCTGCCAACGTGTGGAACCGCTCCTCGCTTTCGCGCGCCAAAGCCTCGGCCTGCAGCAGTCGCGTGGTGTCGTAGAAATAACAGACCACCGCGTACCTTCCGTCCGGCATGGTAATGCGGTCCAACTGCCACTCGTAGGTTTCCACGGTGCCCAAGTCAGCGCGGGGACTCACCAAACCAGGCGAGCGGTAAGACTCGCCCGTGTCGAGCGTATGCCGGAAAATATCGATGATCTCGGTGGCGAGAGGCTCGGGCCACAGCACGCGCATTGTGTCATCAAGGCGGCGGCCGATTGCCGGATTCACATTTCGAAACGCGCGGGCTTGCGCATCCGCGTTGACGTGCGAGATGCGAAAATCCGCATCGACGATGTAGAAGCCCGTGGGCGAGCGATCGATGACATTGTCTAACAACTCCGCGCTGAGGCGGAGTTCCTCTTCGGTTTGTTTGCGCTCGGTAATATCTCGGAACGTCCAAACCCAGCCCAGTCTCGCCTCTCCGGTGCGGATTGGAGACCCACACCGTTCGTAAACCCGCCCATCCTTCATCGCCAGCTCTTCCCGAACCTGCGCCTCGGGGTGGTCGTAAATCGACGCGACCCGCGCGAGGAATCCCGCGGGATCGGCCGTCTGGCCTGCTGCCCACTCCAAAGCCGCCGCATCCGACTTTTGTTCCAGAACTTCGGCAGGAAATTTCCAGATGTCCATGAAGGTTTGATTTTGGTGGACCATCCGCCCGTCGGGCGCTACGATCAGAATTCCATCCAGGACGCTTTCGGTGAGAGCCTCAAGCCGTGTTTTCTGGTAGAGTAATTTTTCTTCCACCTGCTTCCGCTCGGTAATGTCGTTCACTAATACCACGACGCCGCCGATCTCTCCATCGGCTCCGCGGCTGGGGATGTAAGTGGCGTCAATCCATTTCGGGCCGGCGTTCTGATAATCCACTTGCGCTTCATAATGAACGGTCTGGCCAGCTAAAGCCGCCTCGACTTTTGGCCCGATCACCGACCAAGCGGCATCGCCCACAACATCGCGCATGTGACGGCCCGAAATCTCGCCGCGCGGATGGCCGAACCAATCCTCATAAGCCCGGTTATTGAGGATGTATCGGCACTCGAGGTCCACGTAGGAAATCAGCGCCGGCACGTTGTCGGTGATCGTGCGGAGTTGTTCTTCGGCCTGCCGCAACGATTCTTCCGCTCGTTTTCGTTCGGTAATCTCGCGGATGAAAGTTGTCAGCCCGCCATCGGGGGCGGGGTAACATTTGATCCCATACCATCGGTCCCAAGGCTCGTAGTAGTTCTCGAAATCGATCGTGACGTTCTCCGCCACGGCCCTGCGAAACTCGGTTTCCAATTTGGTGCCGACCACTGCGGGGAACAATTCCCAAGGGGTCTTGCCGAGCAGCGCGGAACGGGGGAGTTGGTTGATCCGTTCCGCCTCATTATTCACATACACGATCCGCCAATCGCGGTCGTAGCGCATGAATCCATCCGTGATGCTTTCGAGAGTTGTGGCAATTTGCTCTAGGGAAGAGTATTGTTTCGCCTCGAACAACTTGCGATCGCTGATGTCTCGAAACACCAACACACAGCCGACAATCTCACCCTCTTTGCAGCGGATCGGAGCAGCGCTATCGTCAATCGGTCGCTCGGTGCCGTCTTTGGCAATCAGCACCGTGTGATTGGCCAAACCGACAATCACCCCTTCGAGCAACGCCCGCGTGACCGGATTGTCGACCGGCAGTTTCGTTTCTTCGTTGACGATCCGGAACACGACCTCCAAGGGCTTTCCCGCAGCTTCGTCATTCGTCCAGCCCGTGAGGGACTGAGCAACCGGATTGAGATTCGTGACGCGGCCTTCACAGTCGGTCGTAATCACTCCATCGCCAATACTGGCCAGCGTTGTTCGCAAGCGCTCCGCTTGTTCACGGGCAAGCCATTCGGCATGGATCGAGCGGTTCTCCGCGGCACGCATCACCCCACCAAAATAGGCAATCGCCGAACCGACGATCATATAAGCGAAGATGCCAATCAGATCGGCGGGATCCACGATCTTAAAAGAGTAACGCGGCGGAACAAACAACCACCAAGCCAAGAGCAAGCCAAGAAACATGGCCAGCAGAGCGGGCCGCAGTCCGCCGTACCAGGCAGCGACGACAATAGCCAGGAACATCGTGATGTACGGAACAGCATCGCCCAACCATGGATTGAGCAGCCACCGTGCCCAGCCAGCCAAGCTTACGGCCACGAGAGCCACGCCGTAAGCCAACGCAGTCGCAGACGCGGAAATGGGGGTTTTAGAATCGATAAGGTTGTTCGACATCCCGGCGACCCGCGGAAGCGTAGGTTAGTCTTTCCTGGCCAGCCTCTCGATTATATTTTGTGCCAAGTGGGATAGATAGATAGATAGATAGATAGATAGATTTTTATGAGATTTTTGGGGAGTTTCGACGTTATCCACGACGTCCGAACCGACAACAACAAAGTGACATGTGGCGAGCCCCCACAAAAAATGAAATCAGCAGCAGGCGTTGTGTGTGGAATTACTTTGATGAACGCCCCTGATACCGCTTATACGGCACCCTTTCCAAAAAAGCATTCAGTTCCAACGAGCGCCGAATCGCATTGTCCAAATTGACATTCACTCGGGTGTGCGAATACTCTCGCCATTCTGTAACGATGCCATGCCTCACCGCTTACCAGAGCGTGTACCGATACGCCAACCGCCCCTACTTTTCATCACGTATCGCACCATCAAAATATTCGTGCCCTTTCGCATCCCGCCAAAACTCGGGTCGCCGCTCAGGCAATAAATCATTCACCAATTTGGCCACCGAACCGTGCAATCTTTGCATCAAGGGTGAAAGGTTGCGACCTTCGTACAAATAGCCCAGCGTGTGATAGTGATTATCTAGCAGTGAAGTCACCCACGGAACGAAGCGAAACTCTTTGGTATAGTACTCGAAACGATCCCAGAAAACGCGCTTGGCAGCTTCGGTGGCAAAGGTAGGATACTGATCGCGGCAACGCGCGGTGATGAAGTAGACTTGATTGTCAATGAGCCAATGTTCGAAGCGATGATGCCCGCTGTATTCCAGATTCTGACCACGCGAGATTTTACGAACGGGCTTGGGCATGCTGGGGATTGTAATCGAGGCGCATAATGAAAGAAAGCATCCAGCCCACCGCCCGCTGAAGCGGGCTCGCCTGGAGCGATGCTTAGGCGAGCCCGCTTCAGCGGGCGGTGGTGTGAGGCACTAATCCTTCTTCGCTTCCTTCACCCAACTATCGCGCAGCGTCGACGTGCGGTTGAACACAGGCTTCTCGGGCTGCGAGTCCACCGGATCGACAAAGAAGTACCCCAATCGCTCGAACTGATAATGCTCTCCCGGCAACGCATTTAACAGCGAAGGCTCAAGCTGCGCGGTGGTTAACACTTCGAGCGAGTTCGGATTGATATTGTCGAGGAACGTCCCGCCGTTGGGAGCCTCATCGGGATTTTCCACGCCGAACAGATGATCGTACATCCGCACTTCGACGTTGATCGCGCTGGCCGCCGAGACCCAGTGGATCGTTCCCTTCACCTTGCGGCTATGGTCGGGATCGAACGTGCAACGGAGTTCCACGACCTGGCCCGTGGCGTCCTTGATTACTTCATCACACTTGATAATCCCCGCACAGCGGAGCCGCACCTCTCCGTCTGGCTTTAAGCGGAAGAATTTCGACGGCGCATTCTCCATAAAGTCATCTTCTTCGATGAAAATCTCGCGCGTGAGCGGCACGATCCGCGTTCCCATCTCGGGTTTTTGCGGATGCCTGGGCGCAGTAAGTTCCGTTACCTCACCCAGATCGATATTCGTGAGCACGACTTTCAGCGGCTTGAGCACGGCCATCGCCCGGGGCGCGGTTTCGTTGAGATTCTCGCGAATCGCATCCTCCAGCCACGCCATGTCGATCGTGCTGTTAAACTTGGCGACGCCGATCCGTTCACAAAATCCTTGAATCGCCTCGGCCGTGTAACCTCGGCGGCGCAAGCCACGAATCGTGAGCATCCGTGGGTCGTCCCATCCGGAAACATGCTTTTCCGTGACGAGTTGCAGCAACTTGCGTTTGCTCATCACCGCGTAGGTGAGATTGAGCCGCGCGAATTCAATCTGCTGGGGATGATGGATCCCCAGTGCTTCGCAGAACCAATCGTACAAGGGGCGATGATTCTCGAATTCGAGCGTGCAGATCGAGTGAGTGATCCCCTCGATGGAATCGCTTTGCCCGTGGGTATAATCGTACGACGGATAGATGCACCACTTGTCGCCCGTGCGATGATGGTTGGCGTGCTTAATGCGATACATCACGGGGTCGCGGAGATTGATGTTCGACGAGGCCATGTCGATCTTCGCCCGCAAGGTCCGCGTGCCATCGGGAAACTCGCCGGCCCGCATCCGCGTGAACAGATCGAGATTCTCCTCGATGGTCCGCTCGCGAAAGGGGCTGTTCTTGCCGGGTTCAACGAGCGTGCCGCGATACTCGCGCATTTCGTCGGCGGTAAGGTCACAGACGTACGCCTTCCCCGCCTTGATGAGTTGCACGGCCCAATCGTGGAGTTGCTCGAAATAATCGGACGCGAAGAACAGTCGGTCTTCCCAATCGCCGCCGAGCCAGCGCACGTCGTCGAGAATCGAATCGACGTATTCTTGCTCTTCTTTGGTCGGATTCGTGTCGTCGAATCGCAGATTGAATTTGCCGTGGTACTGCCGCGCGAGCCCCGCGTTCAGGCAGATGCTTTTGGCATGGCCGATATGCAGGTAGCCATTCGGCTCGGGCGGGAACCGGGTATGCACCCTCCCCTCGTTCTTGCCGACGGCCACATCGGCGTCGATGATCTGCTCAATGAAATTCCGCGAGGCTTTTTCCTCGCCGGGCGTCGGTGCGGTCGACATCGGTGTTCCTACTTCAAAAACGATAGGGTTGCTCTCTCACTCCCCCAATTTAGCAAACCAAATCGATTTCTCGTAGGTGATATCTCTCGGAACCCCTCGCTTGGGGCCGACGTATCGTTATTGCAAGACCCAGAGGCGGCCCAGCAACGTGAAAGCTGACCACTAATTGAGCACAATCTCGAGTGCCTGACCGGCCTCGACATTGACGGTGCGCTGCAAGTCGGGTTGTGTGTATTCCGGCGCGATGCTGGGGGCCGATGTTGTCGCATCACTCGGTGTCGATTGAACAATCGAGTAAGCGTACTTGCCCGAGATCAGCTCGCCTTGAAACGTGCCATCAGGCTTAACTTCTAGGTTGGTCAAGTGCCCATTATCAAGTGGATGAAACGAAACAGTGATATTCCCGACCGGTTGACCGGCTTGGGAAACCTTACCATTAACATTCACCGGAGCACCCTTGAGCCCTGGCTGAGGTGCTCCACAACCGATCACAGCGATGAGCAGGAAGGTGGCCAACAAAGATTGATATCGCATTGATGCATCTCCTTGCATTGAGTACCTAAAGAACCCCTCCCCTGGGTACTGGGGAGGGGAATTTTAGTTAGGTTCTTTTAGAGTTCGAGTTCAATGGTCTGTCCGTCTTCGGCACCGACCAACCACTTCACGACGACACCATCCATCGAATCCGACAGAAAGTGAACCGAGCCATCGCCCATTGTCGCGTTGAGTCCGCCAGCGTGAAAACCAAACGGCTCATCGTTGGGACCGCAATTATTGACCGACCAGCGGCACTCGGCTGGGCCCCCATCGGGCGTGGAGTGGTTATTGAGCTGCGCTAATCTGGAACCCGGGCTGATGGCGTTGCTTGGACCCGAATAACCGTTGCCAACCGCATCGGCGTCAGCCCACGCAAAAACGCGCCGACCGTTGGCTCCGCTCGACATATTAATCGGATCGGCTGCGCTCGACACGGGCGTAAAGCGGTTGGAGAAGGCCCCATAATTCTGCACGTCGGGATGTGAGCGGCCCGCGTCTTCGATCCACATAATCGTGTTGCTGGCACCATCGGTGACGCGCCCGAACCCACCGCCATCGCAATTCAAGAGCGGCGCGACGACTTGAGCTTGCCAGGCCGCGGAGCCGCTGCCTGGGGTGCGCATCCCGTAGGTTGCGGAGCCCACGGTGGTATCGATATCCGACAAGGCCACGATCATGTAGTCGATGCCTCCATATCCGTGGACCGGGTCGCGAGAATCGCTCGAGACGGGCGTGGTGGGGCAGATGAAAGTTTCAATCCTACTCTTAGCCGCGACTTGGCCGCTGGGATGGGCCGGATCGTCGTAATTGCGCCCCTTGGCATCGGGATGCAACAAACATCCCGTCGGTGTTGTCAATGAAGTGCCGCTTGCTGAGGGCGTGGCGCTGTAGACCGTCTGAGGGAGTGCCTCGTGATCGAACATGGCGTAAATCGCTTGTTGTTCGATGAAGGGCAAAATGTACGTTGCGGTTGAGTGGATCATGTAAGTCGTCGACGCGCCGCCGGTCGAGTCGCACTGGCCGCTGGGCGGCAGTTTTTTCTGGCCGGATTCGTAATTCAGAACGCCCAGGCCCAACTGCTTCATGTTGTTCCCGCACTGCATCCGCCGAGCCGCTTCCCGGGCGGCTTGAATCGCCGGCAGCAACAGTGCTACCAACACGCCAATGATCGCGATGACGACCAGCAACTCGACAAGCGTAAAGCCGATTCGCCGTCTTGTTTGTGAATGAACAGAGTAGGAATCGTTAAAAACTTTCATGAATTCTTCATCCTTCAAGTGGGAAATCGGGCTTGCCAACCGAGTTTCTCGGCAACTCCATCCAGGAGTAGCCAAGTAACCTAAGGGGCTTAGATGAAGAATCCATGAAGGATTGGAACATTCACGAAACCTTCACAATTGCAAACGCTCTCAAGTCGCTCTCTTGCAAGCTGCGGGTAGATTGCCTGCAGAACGGCTAGACGGAGGAGCCTAGGAACTAGAGCCGGTTTCAAAATCACGAGAGAGAACCGGACGCTAGCGCGTGGCGGCTGATTTAATCAGCCGCAGGGCGCTAGCCCCCGGTTTTTGAAACTGCCTCTGATTAGTCGGAACCAGCTCCGCAGATATGAGCCTTCAACCATGAGCTAGACTTCCCATTGGTGTCTGGGATTCAGGACTCAAAAAAATCTTTAAGGGGCATGTTCATGGCCGCAAAAGTTCACCGTACTAAATATCTCGTTGATCGCACTGTCCAGGGGAGTTTACTCACGAAAGCGGCCAGATATTGGTTACTGAGCTTGGCGCTCGTCGGTGCCTTGAATTTGCTTGGCTGGATATTTATCTCACCAGGCGTGGACGTGTTGGTGCAAATCCGCGAGCAATTACCATCGCTGTTTGGGACATTGGTTGTCGCGCTGGCGAGCTCACTGCTGGCGTTACCCGTGTTGCTCTACGACCTCACCAAGCATACCAATCGGTTTGCCGGGCCCGTGTTTCGTTTGCAACGCTGCCTGCAGGATGTGGCGGCGGGAAAATCCGTGCAGCCACTGGCCTTTCGCGACGGAGATTATTGGCAAGAACTTGCCGAATCTTTCAACGGGATGCTCGCCCGGCTCGAAGCGGCCGAACAGCGAGAAACCGCTCCTCAATTCGTCGAGTTCGACACGCTCGTTGCGGGTCAATGTCTCGAAGAGTCCACAATTATTTAAGAGCAAATTTGCTCGCAGAGGTTTTGTGAGCTAGGGTTTGTATTGGGTGAAGAATTGGCTTACGAAAAGTAAGGAAATTTCAACGCCCCCACTCCTCAGGTGAGCCTCCGGCAGCCATTGATGCCGTGCTCCTGATTCGATATTAGCTTGTTTGTTCAAGTCCTTTTCGTATCGCTCACAACAGATTGGCATTGAGCCAGTTTCAGTAAGAGGAGAATCTCATGACCTATTCAGCGTTGCGCCCCGCGCATTTTTGTCTAATCCTGGTTGGCGTGTGTTGCGTCGTTTCTGTTTCAGTTCGGGCCCATGCCGATGACGACGACGGCAACGACAACGACGTGGTATTGATTGAGGAACATTGGGAACTCGAAGTGGGAGGCCCTGATGCCGCCCGCAGTGCTCCGCAAGTCATGATGATCATGTCGCCCGATGGCAAACTCACTGATGATTACTTTGCCTTTGCGATCAACCACTGGAGCTTTCCCGACTTTGCGGCGGGAGGTTACCAATTGCAGAGATGGCACGGCGGAGAATGCCAAGAAGCCGAGGACGGCGCGCGGACCAGCCCCATGGAGAACGATGGCGAGATCGTCACTTGGGTTCAGCGGTTAACCCTCGACGAAGGTCAACTGAAATTCCAAGTTCTCGACGGTCACTCCGAATCGTGGAACAACTTTGGCGGCGAGGGTTTTGCCATTTCGATTCCCACGCAGCTCACGCGCATGAACCCCTATCGCCCAGCGATTTCCCTCGAACAGTCAGGGATCGGCTACGCGGGCAATCGTGTTTCGTCATTAACGCTCCAGAAACTCCGCTGGATCACCAAGGACGGTGAAGAACACGAAATGGTCGCGCCCATCGACATTGCCACCAATATTGATCCCTAATCTTTAATCACTTGAATTCTCGTTAGCCAACGAGAGGAGATAACCATGAGAAGCAAACAGTTACTATTCTTGAGAACGTCACGAACACGCCGAGGAGCGATCACGGTCCTGGCGGCTATCCTGTCCATCGTCATGTTAAGCATGGTCGCCTTTTCGGTCGACGTGGGCTATGTACTCTCGGTCAAGGAAGAGTTGCAGCGCACCGCGGACGCTGCTGCCTTGGCGGCGGTCTGGGACTATGGCAAACGGATGTCCAATCGCGAGGACGAAGCTCATTGCGAGCAGGCGGCCCGCGAGAATGCCCAGCTTTTTGCGACATGCAATGCCGTGGGTAATGTCGGTCCCGAATTGGATGAAAATACCAGTAACTCCGTCAACGGGGACATGGTGTTCGGTTACATCGAAGATTTCGCTGAGCCGACCATGACCAACGGCACGGCCACGCCGAGCAATCCTTACAACGCGGTCAAGGTGCTTGTGCGTCGGGATGAAAGTCTCAACGGCGAGGCCCCCATGTTCTTCGGTCGTGTCTTTGGGCTGACAGGTACGGATTTACAAGCCGAAGCCACCGCCGCCCTTGTGCGAGACGTGAAGGGATTCTCGACCCCCTCTTCGGGTCAGAATATCGACTTGTTACCATTTGCGCTCGATTTGCAAACCTGGACCAGTTGGACGGGTGGTTCGGGGCCCGATGCGTGGACTTGGGATGCCGAGGACAAATGCGTTCTCTCGGGCAGCGATGGCTGGCTGGAAGTGAATTTGTACCCACAAGGAACGGGCTCACCGGGCAATCGGGGAACCGTGGATATCGGCAGCAGTAACAATAGCACCGCCGATATCGTGCGGCAGATTCTTTATGGCGTGAATGCCGAAGATTTGGCTTACCACGGTGGAGCTTTGGTCTTCGATCAGTGTGGGAAACTTTATCTCAACGGCGACACGGGTATTAGTGCCGGTGTTAAAGACGACCTCGCCGCGATCAAAGGTCAGCCACGCATCATCCCGATTTTTAGCTCGGTGAACGGGCCTGGAAACAACGCGGTTTACACGATCGTCAAATGGATGGGAATTCGCATCATGGATGTGAAACTCACCGGCCCGATGTCACAGAAGCGCGTGACAATTCAAGCCGCGCCGGTCGTGGGCCCAGGCATTGTGCCCGCCACCACGAGCGGTTCGAGTTCCTACGTCTATTCACCAGCCGTGCTCGTTAAATAGATGGGAACCGAGTAAATTCGATTTCTCAACTTTTCAAACCAGGGAAGTTCATCACAATTTTTAAGAAAACGACCATCATGATAAACACGAAACAAAAGTCTCCGCCTCCGCGTCGGCGATTCCTCCGACCGGAGAGAAACAAGCAAGGCCGTCGCGGTGTGGCAACTGTTGAATTTGCGATTATTGCCCCGCTGTTCTTTATGCTCGTCTTGGGTTGCATCGAACTGGGCCGGGCGCTGATGGTTCAGCAGATACTCACCAATGCCTCGCGCACGGGTGCCAGAGACGCCGTCACCTTGTCGGGGACACAAGCCTCGGCCATCGCTGCGGCCAGCGATTTTGCCGAAGGAGCAAGCGTTGGTGGCATCGCAGTGACGGTCACTCCCAATCCCTCCACAGCGTCCTCGGGCGACATGATTACGGTCACCGTGACGGTTCCCTATGCCAACGTGACCTGGGTTCCCGCGCCGTGGTTCATGGACGGAAAAACCCTGACCGCTTCTTCCGTGATGCGGAAAGAAGGTTTTGATTAGGCGGTAGTACGACTTACTGCCCCAAAGCCGCCTGCGCCGCGCGCACGCGCAACGCCGCCCGCAGCACGTCGTATTGATACAACTCGTCGGTCTCGCCGCTGAAACGCATGAGCGCGATGTCGTCGTCTTGCAACTGACGCAGACGCTGGGCGGTGGCATTGCGGTTAAGGAAATCATTCTCCGCCGCGGTCCGCACGGGCGAGTAGTCACCCACGGCCAGGAACGGGCGATAATCGGCCAAGCGGCGGTTGAGCACCGCGAGTTCCCATTGAGTTTGCTGCGTGGCATCGGCCACCGCTTGCCGTTTCGTCGGCAAGGTCACCTGGCGATAACGAATCAACTGCTGCCGCGCGAGGGCGTATTCACGATAGGCGTCCGCCAGTTCCGGCGTGAGTCGCCAACCCGTCGCGACCGACTCAGTGTTCTCCTGAGCATTCACGGCCAACGACAGCGACAACACCAAACCACAAGCAGCAACAAACCGACGCATGACAAGACTCCGAAAAGAAGGCGAGCGGGGGACGTAAGTCCCCTGCACTTCCGGGGGCATGAGATTACCCCCCAGCTTTTCAGAGTAATTGGCGTCGCGGCGATTGCTAGCATTTTGCCGTGCGACACGTTGTGTTGCGGCTACGGGCGTTACAACCGTTTCAACCCAACACGATGAGGTTGTTGCGGTGGACGACTTCATCATAAGGGCGGTGGCCCAACAGCTCCGAGATTCGCTCGGTGGGCTGACCGGCAATGATCCGCATTTCGTCGGCGGCATAATTGGTGAGGCCCCGCGCGAATTCCCGCCCCGTGTTGTCGCACAGCGACACGACGTCACCCTTCACGAAGCTACCGCTCACTTCGGACACACCCACGGCCAGCAAGCTGCGGCCGCCGGTCGCGAGGGCCCGACAAGCTCCCACGTCGAGCGTGAGTTTCCCCGCGGGAATCGCGCCCCAACCGATCCACCGTTTCCGCGAATCGACCGACGGCCCCTCGGCGATAAAGAGCGTGCCCATGTCCTTGCCAGCGAGAATGTCGGCCAGCACATTCTCGCGGCGACCGTTGGCGATCACCACGTTCTCTCCCGCGATCGTGGCAATCCGCGCGGCGTTCAATTTGCTCGCCATGCCCCCTGTGCTGAGCTTGATACCGGAGCGCTGAGGCTGGTCGTGGACCAATTGCTGCTGTGCCGCCGTGATATCGGTGATAATGGGGAGCACATGAGAATTGGGGTCGCTCGGATCGCCCGAGAAAACACCTTCGATATCAGAGAGCAACACCAACAGCGGCGCGCGAATCAAGTTTGTCACCAGCGCCGCCAGCCGATCGTTGTCGCCCAAGCTGAGCTTAAGCTCTTCGGTGCTCACCGTGTCATTCTCATTAATAATCGGCACGGCGTTCGACTCGAAGAGCGCGAACAGCGTATTGCGGATGTTGAGGTAGCGGCTGCGGTCCTTGAGGTCGTCGGCGGTCAACAGAATCTGCGCGGCGTGCAACTTGAAGGGTTCGAGCGCGCGGTTATAAGTTTCAATGAGGTAGCTCTGGCCAATGGCGGCGGCGGCTTGCAATTGCGCCAGATCGGTGGGCCGCTTTGTGCGTCCCATTCGGCCCAGACCCGCCCCCACCGCTCCGCTGCTCACCAGCACACATTTTTTCCCTGCCTGCCAAAGTGCGGCCAATTGCCCCGCGATGTTGGCCACGCGATCCTTGTCGAGCGTGCCATCGGGATGCGTAAGCACGCGCGTGCCCACCTTCACGACCACCAACTCGGCCGCAGCCATGATTTCTTGACGAACGAGATCGGACATGATTCAAGCCGACAGAGGGAACAGAGTAATAGCCGCAGGCACAAGCCCGCGGTTTCAATCACACGACAGCCGCATCATGGTACTGTAACGGGTATCGTCGGCACCAGCGGAACTTCGTCTGGCAATTGGTCGCTCGCCATCAGCTCCTCGATTACTTTCGCCAGGGAAGCCGCCGCGATGGCGTAAGTCTCTGTGCGACCCGAACGGGCCACGTTGAACCCCACGACTTCACCGTCGAGGTTCACCGCCGGTCCGCCCACGTCGGTTGGTTCGATCACCGTGTCGTGCTGAAACGCGCTGGCGAAGCCGAAGCGACGCTCGTTGAGTTCGCTCCCCAAGCGATTTTGAAATTCATTCCGCGAAGGCCGCAAGCCGGGAAAGCGCCCCATCAACACGGCCGACAGCGTGAGCTGTTCGCTGCCGCGCTTGACAATCAGCTTAACCGTATCGCCGGGGCTGAATTCTTGCACTCGTTTGATGAGCGCTTCGCGCGAGGGAGTTTTCTTCCCTTCGATTTCCAAGATGAGGTCATTCACCAGCATTCCCGCCTTGGCCGCGGCAGAAGCAGGGAAGATGCGCACGATGCGCGCCTGATTGGTTTCGCTGTCGAGTTGCACTCCCAAAATGCCAGCTTGATGCGGAATCTCGCGCGGCTCGACGCTGACCACCCCCACCGCGACCGGGTAACTATCCATGCCCACCGACGCGAGCCACGAGCCGACAATCGGCGTCGTTGATTCCGAAATCTTGAGCGTGGGTAAATCGCTTGCTGGAATTTTCAAGAGCGCAAGATCGTATTCGCGGCTCGTCCCCGCCACGCGGGCCGGCAATTCCCGACCATCGGGCAATTGGCAAGTGATTGTGCCACTCAGCGCGCTCGCCTTGGTGAGAATCCAACCCTCGGCATCAACCATGCCGCCGAGGGCCACCTTGCTGCCATCGACCCGCACTTCCACCACGGCTTGTCGGGCCTTAGCGACGACATCACGAAACGCCGCTCGCACATGGGGCCCGTGCGCGAATCGCCAACTGGGGACCGTGATCCGCTCATGGGGATAGTTAAATTGAGAGTCCTCGGTGAGTTCTGCCTCGGCCTCGCTCGCTGTGGGATCAAGACTTCCCGGCAGCGGGTCGTCAATCATGCGGAGTCGCACGGCGAGTTCCATCGGCTTTCCATCCCGCAACACTTGCAATTGCAAGCGATCGCCCGGATCTTTGGCCAACACAATCTGGCTCAGTTCAGTGAGCGAATCAATTTCCGCCTCGTCGGCTTGTTGAATCACATCGCCCACTTTGAGGCCTGCCCCTTGCGCAGGATAGCCGGGAAACACCTGAGTCACGACGCAGGAATCGTCCACTTGCCGACCCGCGATGCCGAGCATCACACGTTCGCCATCGGCGCTTTCCTCGTCGAAACTACGGCCCCACACTTCACCGGCCAGCAGTTTTTCCCAATGGGGCCTCACCATCGCCACTGGCACGTGAAAATTGTGAACCGCCGCCGGACCAATGCTCATGTGAATCGCCAACACTTCGCCTTGCATGTTAAACAGCGGCCCGCCCGAATCGCCGCCGACGAGCGTACAGTCGGTGCAAATCCACTGGCCCCCTTGAGCGAGGACACGCCCCAAACGGACGGGGGGAGAGCGGTCGTCCAAAATTCCGCCCGGCTGGCCCGTGGCGACCACCCACGCGCCGACTTCCACTTTTTCCGTGGGAGCGACCGGAGCAAACGGTAAGTCCTTAGGCACTTCATCGAGCTGCACCATCCCCGCATCGAGCAAATGGTGGGCCCCCAGGGTATGCCCTTTCAAGCGCCGGCCATCGGCTAGCACGACGGTCGCGGGTCGATTCGCGCCCCCAATCACATGAGCGGCCGTCAGCACCAAACCTTCCGGCGAGACAATGACCCCGCTGCCGATGCTCTGCCCCACCTCGATTTCCACCGTGGCGGCGACCGCCTGCGTGGCGATTTTCTCTGCCTGAGTTTGCAGTAGCCGCAGTTCAGCCACGTTCTCCGGATAACGCTCGCTCAACACGGCTTGCAATTCCGTCGCAATCGGTAGCGCCTCTGCAGCGAATCCCGCGCGCGGCGACAAGAGAAGCAATGCGATAAAAATGCTGCGCAACATAGTTCAATTATTCCCCGCGTTGGTGGAATCGGGCAGGGGCAATTCCAGCGCGGCGTGAAGTTGTGCCGAGAATTGTTCGTCGTTGCGGAGCCAATCCCCGGGATAACGCAACGGTGCCATGATTAACTTGAGGATCGCATCAGGCGCTTGAAAATGCGAAGCCATCCCAGCCATGTATTCCAATTTGAGAGACGATTCTTGATTGATCTCCGCCCCAGCCAGAACTTCGCCCAGTTCGCTCCCCCGCCCTACATAGTGTTTGAACAACCCCAGCACGGAACCCAGATGCACTTCGTCCAACGCTTTTTTCAGATCGGGATTGGTCGCGATCCGCTTTTCCAGGCGTTCTAAATCGAGCGGAGTCTCATCGGTTTGACCCACGGCAATGATATCGTAGCCGTGGCTCCGCTCGGCACCGCTCGACCAAAGCGTCGCGTTGGGAAACACGCTTAAAAAAGTCGCCAACTCACACGAGACGGTCATCATGTCGGTTTGGTACAGCGGTATCCATTGCACATACACCCCACCGGGATTCAACCGCGCGCGGCACAGTTCATAATACTCCTTCGAGTACAAAATGGCCGAGCCTCGCACCCAGGGATGGATGGGGTCCGACGTAATAATGTCGAACTTCTCTGTCGTGGTCGCCATGAAATGCCGGGCGTCGTCGATGGTAATTTGCGTCCGGGGATCGGTAACAACGTGGTGATTCTCCTCGGCAAAAAATCCCTTCGCCGCGTCGACAATCGCCGGCTCAATTTCGCAGACGCGAATTTTCTCGATTTCGGGATGCAGCACGAAGCAACCAGCCGTCGTCCCCGCGCCCAAGCCGACCGTGAGCGTGCTTTTCGGTTGGGGATGGATCAACGCGGCAACATGACCCAGGAGCCGCTGACAGCGTAAATCGTTGGGATTAGTCGAGGCTTCCACCTTGCCCGACACGCAGAGCGAATGAATCCCGGTGCTCAACTCGTGGAGCACGGCGACAGACGTATTTTGACTTTCTTTCTCATAAACGTGAGAGAAATCCTTCCACGCATGTGGCATGATCGAGTTGCCCAGGATGCCGTGGGGGAGTGGTAACAACAGAGCGACCGCTGCCAGCGTCAGCGCCAAGATGCCCCAGCGCATATGGGATTGTGTCAGCCACGAAACCTCTTTCCAATCCACTGGCTTTTGCGTGCGCTTTGTTTCGGTCAAACCTTTCACCGAGCGATCGGCATACAGCACCAGCCCCGCCGCCGCGGCCGAGACTAAGATCATGAGTTGTTGGGTTCGCTGCGAGCCAACAGTCGGAATGAGCCACAAGCTGGTGAGCAGCGAGCCGAGAATCGCGCCGCAAGTGTTCGACGCGTAGATTTGCCCGACCAGCCGGCCCGTATCGGCTTGCCCTTGCCCCACGGCAGCGATGCCGAAGGAAAACGTCGCTCCCCACAACGCCGCTGCGGGAAACAGCGAGACAAACGTGCGCAGCGTGTCGTGCAGGAAAATAAAGTAAATGTAAAATGGGCCCGAAGCATCGGGCGGCCAATGCGGCACGATGCGCGTGATAACCGTATGGGCCAGGACCAGTGCAGGCAGCAACGCCAATTGGCATAACGCCAACCACCGCAGCGGCCGCGTCGTGTTCCGCGCCATGTTGGCCGCGAGTGTGCTCCCCAAGCCAATCCCCGCGAGGAACACTATCAGGATGATGGCAAACGTGTAGGTCGTCGCTCCGTAGAGCAGGGCCAACAGCCGTGTCCAAATCACCTCGGCACTCAAGGCCGCAAACCCCGACAACCCCACAGCCAAGCAAACAACCCCCGGCGCATTCGGACTGGTCGCTTCAGCGACCAGTGATGCCTTCGAAGTGCTCTCCTCATCAGCATGAGCCACATAAGGCACCGAGCTCGCCAGCGACCACGCCGCCAGCCCCACAATGACATTGATCGCCGCTGCCACGTAACTGGCATAAACGATATCGGTCTGCGGCAGCAGCAAGAAACCGGCGATGAAGCACCCCAGCACCGCCCCCAAGGTGTTCATGCCATAGAACAAACCCATCCGCGACAAACCGGCGGGGGTCGATCGTACCCAGCGGGCAATCGCCGGCAGCGTGGCCCCCATCAAAATCGTGGCGGGCAGCAAACAGCCCGCCGCCACCAACGACCGTGCCAACAGATCCTGGCCACTCGCATCAGCCGTCGAGAGATACCAGTTTCCTAGCCAAGGCATCCAGTGGGGCAGCGTCGCCCCGATCAAGCCGATTCCCAGTTCCAAGCAGGCGTAGACTTTGAACGGATGAAATCGCGGCGAGACAACCAGCGGCAGCAACAAACTGCCCAGGCACATTCCACCCATAAACGTGGCCAGCACAATCCCCAGCGAGACCGACGAAGCGCCGATCACCAGCCGCAGCATGTGAAACCAAATGATCTCGTAAATCAAAGCCGCGCAACCACTTCCGACAAACAGCAGGCCAGCTCGCTGCCAGGGGAGGAGCTCTCCCGAGCCTGCCGGCGCTACGGACTTGGTCGCACTGGGGGTTGTCGCGGAGGCAGCACGGGGCATGTCGGTTCCAGAAAAATCGCGTTCGATCACATCGCAATGACATTCTAGCCAGTTCCCCCAAGTTCGGCACGGTCTGGTTCAGCCTGGTTTTTCCGCCTCCGAGAAAACTACTGTACAGATGCGCTTGCCATCTGTACGAACGTATATTAGGATTGATTGCTAGCCCAGCTTGTGGCTTGAACAGCTCCGCCCCCGAAAGCCGAGCCACCCGAAAGCCGAGCCATCTGAAAGGACTTCCTCATGTCACTCGACCAACTCACCCAGCGGCAACGCCAGGTTTTCGACTTCATCTACGAGAAAATCAATGTCCGCGGCTACGGCCCGACCGTGCGCGAGATCGGCGAGAATTTCGAGATTAACTCGCCCAATGGCGTGATGTGCCATCTCAAGGCCCTGGAGAAAAAGGGACTTATCACCCGCGAGCCCAACATGTCGCGGGCGATTCAGCTTACCGAAATGGCCAAGGAGAATGAAGGCCTGCCGCTGGTAGGTCTCGTCGCGGCGGGCAACCTCACCGAAGCCATCGAACAAGCCGAACGCTTCGAGTTCACCGATTGGTTCGGCCAAAAGAACCTGTTCGCCCTCAAAGTGAAGGGCGACTCGATGATTGAGGCCGCCATCGCCGACGGCGATCTGGTAATCTGCCGCAAGGCCCGCACCGCCGACAAGGGAGACATCGTCGTCGCCCTAACCGACGAAGGCGAAGCCACGCTCAAATACTGGTATCCCGAAGCCAACCGAGTGCGTCTACAGCCCGCCAATTCGACGATGAAGCCGATCTACTGCCGCAACGTGAAAGTGCTCGGCGTTGTCACTGGCGTGGTGCGCAAGGTAGGCTGACGCGCCGCGACTTGTCGCGCTAATCCACCGTTGCAAGCGACCTCGCTACCTCTACGCCGACTGCTCCAGCGTATTCACCTGATTCAGCTTGTTATAGAGCGTCTTGAGGCTGATGCCCAACTCGTCGGCGGCTTTCGGTTTGTTGCCGTCGTTACGATCCAAGGCTTCGTGGATCGCTTCCATTTCCAAGTCGCGCAGCGTGATCGTGCCGCGGCGTAGGCGAGCGGCCCCTTGCAGTTGTCGTGAGGCAAAGTGCGGCGGCAGGTGCTCGGCGCGGATTGGACCCGAGTCGCAAAGAATCGTCGCGTGCTCGATCACGTTGGCAAGCTCCCGGACATTGCCCGGCCAGACGTGTGACAACAAGATTTCAATCGCGTCGTCGGCAATCAACGCATCAATGGCTTGCTTGCCTCGATGCCGAACCAGCAAATGCCGGGCAAGATCGGGGACGTCTTGAATGCGCTCACGGAGCGCCGGTAGATGGATTTCAAACGGATTGATGCGATACATGAGGTCTTCGCGGAATTCTTCCTCGGCAACCATCGCCTGCAAATCGCGGTGAGTCGCGCAGATCACGCGCACATCAACCTGCGTGGTTTTGTTTTCGCCGACGCGACGGATTTCGCCGCTTTCGAGCACCCGCAGCAACTTGGCTTGCATCGCCTTGGGCAGTTCGCCGATTTCGTCGAGGAAAATCGTCCCCCCGTGGGCGACTTCAAACAGACCAACCCGATGATCGTCAGCCCCCGTGAACGCACCTTTGCGATGGCCAAACAATTCGCTCTCAATCAGAGTTTCAGGAAGCGCCCCGCAGTTGATGGCCACGAACGGATTCTCCGCGCGGCTACTGTGTTCGTGCAAGGCCCGCGCGACAAGTTCTTTCCCCGTGCCGGTCTCGCCGAGAATCAGCACGGTGGAGTTCGTGGGAGCGACTTTCTCGATCAAGATCCGCACCTTCTGCATGCCGGGCGTGTTACCGATCAGCCGCGGCGTCCCTTCGAGCCGCTGCACGCGATGTTGCAGGGCGCGATACTTTTGCGTGAGTTGCCGCTTGTCAGACACTCGCTTCAAAAGCGCTTGCAGTTCGACCAATTTGCACGGCTTGGTGAGATAATCGAATGCCCCATGCCGCAGCGCCGCAATCGCGGTTTCCATCGACGACTTGCCGGTGAGCACCACCGCCTCGGTCTCGGGCGAGACTTCCTTGCAATGCGCGATCACGCCGATGCCGTCGCGGCCCGGCATGTCGAGGTCGACTAAGATGCAGTCGTACGTGGTCTTGTCGAGCGCGGCCATGGCCGTCAGCCCGTCGGGGCAAACGGTCACGCGGTGTCCCAGTCGCGGCAGTTCGAGCTTCATGAGCTCCTGGAGCGATGGTTCATCATCGGCAAACAACAGGGTCAATCCTTGACCGTTAGGCTGCTTGGTAGCGATGGCTTTTCTCCTTCAATTGATGATTCGTCGGCAAGGACACCACAAACCGCGATCCGCATCCTGCGCCCGCGCTCGTGGCTTCGATATTGCCGTCGTGTTCTTCGACGATTCGATAGGTGATGGACAAACCGAGTCCGGTCCCCTGCCCGCCACGTCGGCGGGTGAAGAACGGCTCGAACAGATGTTTCCTGACTTCTTCGCTCATGCCGCAACCGTCGTCTTCGACCACGATCTGGGCGTAACCGTCGGCCTGAGTAATCGACACACGGACCGTGCCGCCGGCGTCGAGGCTTTCCAGTCCATTGGTGATCAGATTCAAGACGACCTGCTTAATTTCTTGCGAGTTGATTTCGATCACCACGTCGGGGCCGGGCACGAGTTCCAAACTCTTGTCTTTGTGTTTGCCGAGGTGCTGGACCATGTCGATCACTCCGGCGACCAGTTCGCGCAAGTCGGTGTGGATCCGCTGGGAATCTCCCATCCGCGCGAAGTCGAGCAGCTTTTCGGTGATTTGTTTGCACCGAAACGCTTCCTTTTGAATCATTTGCAAATAGTGTTGCACCACGGGCACGTCCTGGTGAGACGAACAACCGGTGCTTTCCAGCAGTTCCTCGATGCGTGATTCGAGCGACTCGCTGCACAGCGCAATCGAAGCCAGCGGGTTATTGATCTCATGGGCCACGCCCGCCGCCAAGAAGCCAACACTTGCCAGTTGTTCACTCCGCACGACTTGGCTCGTACGTTCCTGCACTTGGCGGTCCAAGTCGTCGCGGACTTCTTGGAAACGGGCCGTCATGTTGTTCATGGCGACGGCCAGTTCCCCCATCTCGTCGGAATTCTCGAGCTGAATGCGGTGGTCGAATTTGCCGAGGGCCACTTTCCGCGAGCCTTCGACCAGGCTTTGCAGCGGTTGAGCGAACCAACGAATGAAGCCGCGGACCGAGATCACCAACAGCACAATCGCCACGCCGACGTTGAACCAGGCGGTAATGATCGCCGTGCGATATTGGGCCTTTACGTTTTCGGCCAGTTGTTGCAGCCGCGTGTGCAAATAGCTGGGAAGTTCCGCCACGTGCAGGCGGAGTTGGTCAACCTGTGTGCGCAGCTTGCCCACCTGCGATGGACGCGAGAGCCAGTCCTCGCCCAATTCGGCAGTCACGTCGGCACCCCCGAGCACGCTGACTGCTTCATCGATTTTGGCGAGCGTTTCGCGTTCGAGACGATCGTCACCGAGTTGCAAATCGTGGTCGCTGCTGGTGAGATCAAGTTGCCTGCGATAACGCTCAATTGACTCCACCAAGTCTGCAAACTTCGTGCAATATTGTTGGTTGAGAATCCGCAAATCCCACGACGAGACGCGACTCTTGGTTTCTTCGGAAGTCGTGCCGGTGAGCGCTTGATGACTGCCGGGAAGTTCCAAACGTTCGGTCGCTTGGCTCAGAATCACGCGCAGATCATTGACGTGCCGCTGAATGTCGCTGGCCAACGGTAACTCCGCCGAACGAGCGCTCAAGCTGCGCACCAAACCGCGGTACGCATAAAGTCCGTAATACGCACTGCCGAACAGCGCCAGGATTGCCACGAGGAACAATCCCAGACCGACCTTGAGCTTCGTGCGAATGGGCCAATGATGGGGCACCGACGACCTCCATGTCGCGATTGGTGCGGGCGGCGTACAAAACGAGTTTCTCCGAAACCCGACGGGACGCGGAGTCTAGCACCGATCTTGTAAATTTGACAAGACGAAGCGGCGGAGTGCTATCAGGGTCGGACTGGTCGCTTAAGCGACCAGTCCTCAAAACCTTACAATTCTACGCATCAGCCAGACGCCGATGCCCGCTAGCACGAGATTCCCCAACCAGACCGCGGGGGCGGGGATCGTGCCCGACTTGGCCATGTCGAGGCAACCCACGAGCATCGGATAGTAAATCAAGAGGATGGGGGCAAAGCACATAAAAAAGCTCCCCCAGAATTCGCCGTGCTTGCGCCACATCGCCATCGGCGCGCCGATCATCACGAAACACAAGCAGCTAAAACCATTGGCCCAACGACGATGCGGCTCGGTGTAGAACCGCTGCAACGTCACGCGGGCCGTTTCCACTTGGTGACGCTTTGCCTGCCAATTCTCATCGGCCAACTCAAACGTCCGACCCGTCATCATGGCATTCGAGGTATCGGCGGCCATTTCCTGTTCGAGGACCAAGATTTCTTGGGATTGCTCCGCCTTCTGTAAACCAATCTCGCGGAGGGCATAATTCGACGGACTCCGCGAACGGGTCGTTTGGCCGCTGAATTCGCTGAACGAAATCGGAAACTCGGAAATGCCGGGATGCGAAACCGATCCCTTCCCGCCAAAATCAATCTCCGCGTTGACCAGTTTGAGGAGCACGCGCTCTTGGGCCGGGTCGGCGCGAATCTCCGCCTCGTCGGCGGTCAGCGTCCAGGCCGGCTCATCTTCGGCAGCAAAGAACAAGAATGTCGGTTGCAGCAAGCGTTTGTCCTGCACGCGGCGGACCGTCACTTTGAGTTGGTCGTTGCTGTAAGTCCGTGCCGTGCGGAGCCGACCGTAGATGATTTCTTCCAGCGATTCGAGAATCACCTTCTGCACTCCGCCGTGCCCCCAGGAGACGGCCATGTCGTTGATCCACACTGTGGCGAAACTCACCAAGGTCGCCAGCACCAGCGTGGGCCAAACCAGCGCCATCGGCGAGATTCCCAGCGATTTCACGGCCACGACTTCGTTCGACGAGGAAATCCGCCCGTAAACCGTGGTCGTGGCGAGGAGCATGGTCCCCGGCACGGCAAATTGCATCGCCTGCGGCAGCATGTACGGCAGTAACCGCAACAGCGGCACGAGGCCCAACCCTTTTTCCACCGCTTCCTTCCCCACGAGCACGAAAAAGATAATCCCCGTCATCGCCGTGAGCGTGAGCAAGAAGACCGACAGCAGGTCGAACACAATGTACCGCGTGAGAATTCGCATGACGCGGCACTGTAGCAAGCGGCGCGAAACCTGCAAACGACAGTCGTCGTGCTAGCACCGCCGCTTGCGGCTTAGCGGAGCTAACTCATTCACGCCAAGTCCACCGTCGAATCGCTCGGCTTGGGATTCTTGGAATCGCGCAGCGCCTGCATCAACCGCCTCACCGCGCCGCAATAAGCGATGACCGCTTCCTGATAATTACCGTGCGTGACCGCCTCGTGGGCCTTCTCACGATCATGTTGGATCGACTTCCAATCGACCTCCCAATTGCTGTGCCCTTCGAGGTCTTCCAATTGGCGAACGATGTCGCCGAGGGTGCTGATGCTGGTCGCCCCCGGGGCACAATCGTAGCGACGGTACGGTGCCCTGCCGTGCAGCCCCATGTAATGCGAACTGGTGAAACTCCCCGAGCTTCCCGAGTGCTGTGTCCAAGCCACGCCTGCGGCCACGAGTAAGCCGGCCACGGCAAAGCCGCTCCAAGCATAATGCCCCGTCGCCAACAGCCCGCCCGTGAGAAAGGCACAAGCCACCAGCGCCACCCAAGTTGCCGGATGCACCGACTTGTTGCGTGCCGTGCGCCGTGGCAATTCAATAACTTCCTCTGGAGCCGCTTCCAGCCCCAATTTTCCGGTGTCGGCGATTTCCACCAACAAGGTCGTGATGTTGTCCGGCCCTCCCAACAGATTCGCCAAATCAATCAGCGTTTGAGCCGCATCGTTGAGCGGCAAACTACTGAGCACCGCGCCAATCAGTTCCGGTTTGAGTGGTCCCGTCAAACCATCGCTGCACAACAGAAAGCGGTCCCCCGGCTTCACCGCGAACGGCCCTTCCACGTCGACAGCCACCGTCGGATGGGGGCCCAACGACCGTGTGATCACGTTCTTCGGCACGTAGGCGGGAATCTCATCTTCGGTCGCGTGACCCGCCGCCGCCATTTCCCACACCAAGCTGTGGTCGAAAGTGAGTTGTTCAAAACAGTAATCACGCAAACGGTAAACCCGGCTGTCACCCACATGCGCGGCCAGTGCACCCTGCGGCAACACGACCAGACAACTGCACGTCGTGCCCATCCCTTGGAAGTCGACGCTGTTCGAGCCTTTGTTGTAGATGACGCTGTTCGCTTCGCGGACCGCTTCGACGATCGCTTGGCTCGGCGCGATTTCGGTCCGCTTGTGATAACTGTGGGGCACGGTGTCGGTCGCCAACTTGCTGGCGAGTTCGCCCGCGGCATGAGCTCCCATGCCATCGGCGACCATGAACAGATGCCCGTGGCTTTGCCAGCGCGCGGGCCCTTCGGCCAGCAACACCGCGAGCGAATCTTGATTGCTGGAACGCCGCATCCCCACGTCGCTCACCGCCGCGCAACGCAAACCGCCGGCGGTGTATTCCAATTTTCGAGACGGGCTGCTCATGCGGTCGGCTATCAATCAGGGCGACAAAGACGGCACCGCATCGCAGCGGTTCAAACTAAAGACGGTATATGTGGCAAGCTAGCTATTCTAATCACGGTTTGGGGGCATTGATAGCGGCCCGTGTCACGACCCGCCCTGCCCTTGACCCCGCAAAGTCGCCATAGCCAGCAGACCTGGCGGATTCTATACTCCCGCCGCAATTCCGCCCCTGCTATTCGGCTTCCCGTTCTCGAATCGCCCGCGATGCTTGTCCGGCAATCACACAATTCGATCTCGCTGCGCCTGCTGACCTGCGTGGTCCTCGCCGGTTTGATGCTGCTCCCCGGTTGCGTCCGTCGCCGACTCATGGTTCGCAGCAATCCACCCGGAGCGATGGTGTATGTCGACAACCAATTGATTGGCACGACCCCCTGCGCGACCGACTTCATTTATTACGGCACCCGCGAAATGCGCTTGGTGAAAGCGGGTTACGAATCGCTCACGATCAACCAGCCCATTCCCGCGCCTTGGTATCAGATTCCGCCGCTCGATTTCGTGAGCGAGAATCTTACGCCGCACAAGATTCAGGATTTCCGCACGGTCTCGTACGATCTCGTGCCACAAGTGATCGTGCCCACCGAACAACTCCTCGGCCGCGCGGAAGAATTGCGGGCTAGCACGCTGCAAGGTTCACAGTTACCCGCCGCACCCGTGTTGCCACCGGGCAGCAGCGTGCCGATACTTCCAGTGCCAGCGGCAGTCACTCCCGACGGTCAACCGATCGCCATCACTCCCGAAACCCTCGCCCCTGCGGGCGTGCTCCCCGCCCCCCCCGGCACACTCCCCT
>Ga0163150_10002950_pt1 | contig 24900 bp, 21 predicted proteins | sample OliLakLV19P2IB_FD_148628 | JGI IMG/M metagenome (GOLD analysis project Ga0163150, IMG submission 148628) | Freshwater microbial mat bacterial communities from Lake Vanda, McMurdo Dry Valleys, Antarctica - Oligotrophic Lake LV.19.P2.IB | ecosystem: Environmental > Aquatic > Freshwater > Lake >...
CGCACCAGATCCACCAGACGAACTCGTTCCGACACGGCACAGGTTTCCTTCCACGGCATGCCGAGCACAGTCGTCGACCGCCGCTCACTTGTCACCCATGTGCCCGAACGCAAGTGTCACCCATGTGACCGGAACGTACCAGCTGCTCGGCTGGAGCGGGACACCTCCGCACATGGATCGCATCAATGCGATCGGCCGACCGCGCGCTCGCGTCCTGTGGCTGAACTCACCGCCGGCGCCGGTAGCTCGACGGATCCACGCCGCCGTTGCCGCCGCGCGTGCCGATGCCATCCAGTTTTACCTCCGTGCCGCGGTACGACACGTCGACGGTCGTGAACTTGAACTGCTGGGCCAGGTTCGGCGTGAAATCAAGCCGGTAGCCGTTCGCTCCGATCTTGCGCAGGATGACGTCCGACTTCATGTAGCCGAACATCATGCGGTTCAGCGTCTCCATCAGTGAGCGCCGATGCCGCGCGCACCAGCGCGCGAACGCCTGCTTGCCGGACCCACCTGCTTCGTTGTCAAAACTGCGTCGCGCCTGCTCGCTGAGCTGCTGGTCGTAGAACTCGCCGTAGCGCTCCTCGCGCAGCGCCCGCATCAGATTGCCGACGATGTGCTGCGGCAGAAACGCCCGCATGATGACCGAGCCGTCCTCGCGCTCTTCCCACAGCGGCGTCGGCTCGTACGGATCCGGCTCACCGTCGCCGTCGCGGTCGACCGGTTCCTTCTTCTCCAGCTGCGCGGCCAGCGCCGCTTCGTGGCTGGGCAGCCGGTCCTGCGAAAACTTGACCAGCGTGCCGTCCGGTGCCGTCCACTCATCGTGCAGCTCGACCTCCGACGCTTCGTAGTAAAAGCCCGGCCGCTGGTGATACTCGATGCGATAGGGTTCGCAGCCAGCAAGCACGGGAGCGCAGCAGACAGCGATCGCTGCTGCTTGCATCCGCTGCCGCTGGCGAATGTGGAGTGCCGATCTGCCTTTCATCCGCTCCTCGTCTCGCTCGCCGTTGCCACCGCGCCGGCTCCGGCAAGCGACCGCAGCGTCGGCAGCTCGTGTCCCGTACGCCAGAGGGCATGCACGGCAAACTTCTCGTCGCGCTCCGGGTAATCCAACCGGTAATGCGTGCCGCGGCTTTCGCGCCGCCAGCCTGCCGCCCGTGTCATGAGCGACGCGACAGTCAGGAGATTCTGCACTTCCCAGCCGCTCAAGTCATCAAAAATCTTGTCGAGCGAATAACGGCTCCAGAACGCCAGCATGTCCTCCGCGTCATCCAGGCGGCCGCCGTGCCGCTTGATGCCGACGTTCCACCACATCGCGCTGCGCAGGCTCGAGCGCACATCCACGAGATCGAGCTCGCCTTTGTCGCTGGGTCGAATGTCACTCACGATCTGCACCGGACCGCGCGACGCGTCCGATCGCTCCGCCACCGCGCGGCCCACCCGGGCACCGAACACGAGCCCCTCGAGCAGGCTGTTGCTCGCGAGACGGTTCGCGCCGTGCAAGCCGTTGCACGACACCTCGCCGACCGCGTAGAGACCGGGCACGCTGGTGCGGCCGTGCTGATCGACCCACACACCGCCGATCGTGTAGTGCGCCGCTGGATGGACCGGAATCATGTCGCGCGCCGGATCGAGGTCGTAGCTTCGGAGCATCGCCGCGAGCCCGGGGAATCGCTCGCTGAAAACAGTCGTGCCCGCCAGTGTCCCGGGCCTGACGGCCAGATGGCGCACGTCGAGAAAGACATTGGAATCGTGCGTCGTTTCGAGATGCTCCATGATGGTACGACTGACGATGTCGCGCGGAGCAAGTTCGGCCATCTCGTGCCGATCGATCATGAAGCGGTTGCCGCGCCGATCGACGAGGAATCCGCCTTCGCCGCGGATCGCTTCGCTCAACAGCGCACGGCTCGCGCCCGCGACGTAGAGCGTCGTCGGGTGAAACTGCATGAACTCAAGATCGGCAACCGCCGCACCCGCGCGCCACGCCATCGCAATGCCGTCACCGGTCGCAACCTTCGGGTTCGTGGTCTCGCGATAAATCTGCCCGGCACCGCCGCACGCGAGCACAACCGCCTTCGCCCAGATGATCTGCAGTCCGAATCGCGGATGATGCGTGATGGCGCCGAGCACTGGGGAACCTGCCGAGCCTCCGCTGATGAGATCGAGCGCGAAGCACCGCTCGAAGAGGCGGATTGAGCGCGCGCCGCCTGACACCGCCTTTGCGCGCTCGATCAGGCAGCGGGCAAGCTCTCGGCCCGTTGCATCGCCATCAGCATGCACGATCCGGTTGCGATGATGGCCGCCTTCGCGCCCAAGCTGCAGGGCACCGTGTGAATCGCGATCAAGACGCATGCCCCACGAGACGAGCTGCTCGATCTGCGCCGCTCCCTCGTCAACGACGGTGCGCACCGTCTCTTCCATGCAGAGACCGGCACCAGCGGCGAGCGTGTCCTCGATGTGCAGAACGTTCGAGTCGTCGTCGGAGAGCACCGCCGCGATGCCGCCCTGCGCCCAGGCGGTATTGGAGAAATCGAGCGCGTCTTTCGCGATGACGATCACATCGTGACCCGCATCCGATGCCTCGATCGCAGTGCGCAGCCCTGCGACGCCAGAGCCGATCACGAGCGTGTCGGTGACGATGTGAGGCAGCAGCAAACTGCGAAACGGAATCAGGTACCGGCGACTTTCAAGAGGCTCGCTCATAGGGGCGTTCGCTCCCGAGACGGATGTATTCAGTCGGGCCGTCTTGAAGCACTGCCTCCGGCGGTTGGTCTCGATGTCGGCGGCGCGATCACCGGATCGGGCGGCATCTTCCATTCGGCGACATAGAGCTGCGAGGTTGCCCCCTCGTCGCGCTGACCTGTCCACAGCATCCATCGGCCGTCGTGGCTGAAGACCGGCAGCACGTCGGCACCGTCCGCGTGCGTGACGCGGCGGAGGTTCGTGCCGTAGCGCGGCTGAGGCACACCGTCGCGATCGGCAACGCCCGCGTCGACCGCAAACACTTCGTAGTTACGATGGCCCATGGCGCTGCTGGCGAACACGAGGAATGCGCCGCTCGGATGGAAGAACGGACACCAGTTCACATTCGAATCGCGCGTGACCTGATGTTCCTGCGCGATGCCGACAATGTGTCCCGTCGCGTCGAACGCCAGGTCCGCGACATACAACTGCAGGATGTTGTTGGCGCTGCGGTCGCTGCGATAACAGATGCGCCGGCCATCGGGCGCGAAGAACGGTCCGCCGTCGTATCCGGGGGCCGACACGAGCGCGGTCTTCACGCCGTTCTCACGGTTCAGGACCCAGATGTCACCGTCCCCGTGGGCCAGATCGCAGTACAGAAGCCACTTGCCGTCGGGTGATGTCGATCCTTCTGCGACGTACGCCTTGCCGTCGCCGACGAGCGGCGTGAGCGAATCCTGCCACTGCGAGCTGCCGTCGGCCTTCTTGAGGTCGCACATGAGGATCCGCATTTCCGGCGGAAACATCCAGCGATAGCGGCCGGTCCCGCGCTGATAGCCGGGGGCTTGTCCCTCGGTCGGCGGTCCGATGGTGGACGCGAACAGCAGCGTCATGGGGTCGCGGGGATCGAACCAGCCGCACGTGTTCGCCGAGCCAGGCGGGCTGACGCGGCGAATGTTCGCGATCGACCCGATGGCACCCGCGGCATTGCGCACCACGTCAGCGACGTACATCGCATAGTGCGGCGGCGGCTCGCTTCCGTCGGCCAGCTTCTCGACCGCCTGGAAGACGATCCGCTGGTCGTCGGGTGAAAAATACGCTTCGCCCGCCTTCGCGAATCGGTCGGCAAACGTCAGCTGCACGTGCCCGTGCAAGGTTCCCGCTTCGGCGGCGCGCCAGTCGGCGGGTGGAGCGGAGGCCGGGCTGGCCCCTGGGGATGTCGTCTGCAGAGACAGCGCGCACGCGAGCAAGGTGGAAATCATGCGTTGACCGTTGGCGTCCAGAGGACAGGACTGACCCGGCGCGGGGAATGACTGGCTGCTGGGAGAGTCGGCCGGGAGAGAATCCCGTAGTCTAGTCGACGGTGCACGTTCTCTACCACGATCGCTGGGTGATCGCGTTTGACAAGCCGAGCGGTCTGCTCTCCGTGCCCGGCATCGGCCCCGACAAGCAGGACTGCCTGGCCTCGCGCGCCGCCGAGGCATTTCCCGGCGCCAGGATCGTGCATCGCCTCGACCGCGACACCTCGGGCGTGATCGTCATGGCCCTCGACCCCGAGAGTCATCGCGAGCTGTCCCGGCAATTCGAGGCTCGTGAGACGGTGAAGACGTACGTCGCCCTCGGGAGCGGCCACGTGGCCGACGACAGCGGCACGATCGACCTCCCGATGCGGAAGCAGGCCATGGGCTCGGCGTTGCAGATCATCGATCACGAACTCGGCCGCCGCGCGGTGACGCACTGGCACGTGCTGGAGCGGCTGGAGGGACCGCCGCGGACACGATTCTCACTGCACCCGGTGACGGGACGCAGCCATCAGCTGCGGCTGCATCTTCAAGTCCTTGGCCACCCGGTCCTTGGCGACGAGCTGTACGCGCCGCCCGCGGTCCTCGAACTTTCGCCGCGGCTATGCCTGCACGCGTCATCGTTGGAGGTCACCCACCCCGCCACGCGGACCCGGCTGCAATTCGAGTCCGCCGCCCCGTTCTAGCGGAAGATCTTGGTTACCTTCTGGGGAAACTACCCGCCAATTCCCACCAAGTGGGGGGCGAAGGCCGTATCGTGTCGCAACTCTTGTCCCGCGCACTTATACCACTGGCCGTTGAACTGGGGAAACAGAATCCGTTTGCGAACGTCGAAGAGGAGGCGTTCGTGGGCATCGTGCGCACCGCGACCGTGCTCAAGGGGCAGGTCAACCGGGTGCTGCGCAGCTTCCGGCTGGCCGAGCCGAGTTACAACGTGCTGCGGATTCTCCGCGGCGCAGGACCGGAAGGTCGCTGCAGCCACGAGATCACCGCGCAGGTGATCTCCGAAGTCCCGGACATGACGCGCCTGATCGACCGGCTCCAGCGACTGGGCCTCTGCGAGCGGCGCAGGATGGACGGCGACCGACGGCTCGTTCGCGTCGTCATCACATCCGCGGGACTTGAGCTGCTGCTCGAACTCGACACCGCGATCACCACATTGCACAGGCAGCAGCTCGCGGGAATCCCAGCCGAGGTGCTCGAGCAGATGCTGGAGTCGCTGACGCTCGTCCGCACGACGGCGCAGCGCGCTCCCCACTCGCCTGCGAAATCCCATTGGCCTGCGTGATCAACCCGCGGCCGAGCGGTGGCGCACCATCGGCGCTTCGATCGCGAACCCGCCGAGCATGGTGGCCGCCGCTTCGACAGCAATCGCTGCCGTGCGGCCGTCCGTGTCCTTGCTCGGATTCACTTCGACGATGTCGAGTCCCGCGAGTCCGCCGTGATCGGCGACGATCGTGAGCGCCACGCGCACTTCATCAAGCGTCAGACCATGCGGCACCGGGCAGTCGACGCCCGACGCCACCGTCGGATCAAGCGAATCGAGATCGAAGCTCATGGAGAACCGGCCGTCGGAACCGGCAGCGCGAAGCACTGCTTCCGCCATCACTGCGTCGATGCCTCGACGGCGGATTTCATCGCACATGTAAACGCGGACGCCAAGCTGCTGCAGATGATCAACCTCCGCCGGCTCGACGTCGCGCTGCGCGACGAGCACCGTGCGCTGCGGATCACGCATGCCGTCGAAGCCGATCGCCGGGAGGAATGCCGGGACGGGAAGACCGAGGAGCGCCGCCAGCGGCATGCCGTGCAAATTGCCGCTCGGTGTTGTCGCCATCGTGTGGATGTCGGCATGCGCGTCGAACCACACCAGCCCGGGGGGATCCTGACCCAGATCGCGATACGCGCTGGCGATTCCTGCCTGCGAACCTGCGGCGAGCGAGTGATCGCCACCAAGGACGAGCGGGATGCCGCCGAGGGCCACAATCGATCGGACTTCTTCGCGAAGTGCAACGCAGAAGTCGGCGACCGCGCGCGTCACGTCGGATCCAGGGTCGCAACCGACAGCGCGGGCCGCGTCGCGCAGCTCAATGTCACCGCGATCTTCAACGCGAAGACCGAACCGTTCCAGCTGGCGGCGCAGGCCGCTCGCGCGGATACTGTGCGGTCCCTGTGACGTCGCGCGGCATCGACCGCCAAGGCCGATCGGCGCTCCGACGATTACAACGGGACGGCTGGCTCGCTCGAACTCGCGCATCGCAATTCCTCCCGCTCGAAGAAACCAACAACGAGCGGCACGGATGGCACGCTCGATTGCGGTCCTATCGACGGATCACGACGTTGGGACGAGAGCGAAGGGCGACCGCCCGCGCGGTCGCTCCGTTTCGGCCGGTGCGCACTCTTCGCCGGGCAAGTCCGAGAAAGACCGGCAACCGACAGCCGGTGTCAGTGACGCATTTCCGCCTGCACCGAGCCGTCGAGCCAGATGACGAATCGCACGGGCTGCGGACGTTCGACGCCCTTCTCGGGAGGGGCCGCACTCGACAGGATGACCGTCGCAAAGCGGATCTTCGAGCGATCGAGCAACGCCCCGTCGGCGGGAACCTGGCCGAAGTCGTCCGCGAACTCAAACGCAATGGCGCTGCCCGCAGGCGGCTCGATCAGGTTCTGCTCCTTCGCGAGCGCCGTGAGCTCGCTCGCGAGCGCCAGCGGCGTCGGCGCTTCCGCCAGATCCGCGCCGCCACTGCTCCGCTCCTTCCAGCGGGCAAGAAACACCGGCGCCACCTGCTTGGCGATCCGCTCGCACGCGATACGCCGCTCTTCGTCGCGGGCCCGTTGCATCGGATTGCGCTCGCGCGGGCTCTTGGTCACCCCGAACGACTCGAGCGCGATCGCTTGCGGAAACTCGTTGTTACCGCGATCGGCGTCGCCAGTCTCGCGCTTCGGATCGAGTTCGACCCGCGCGATCTTCTTCGCTGTCACCAGCAGTTTGCTCGCCGTGTCACTGTTCTTCGTCCACAGTTCCGCGGGCAGGCGCACGAACTCCGTCGAGCCGTCGTCAAAGGTGATCTGCAGCGGCAGAAATGTCACGAGCCCGCCGAGATTGCGGAACTTGAGCGCGGTGAAGTGCAGCGCCGTCTTCAGCGCGTCCGCTTCGTCGGTCTCAAGATCGTGCAGAAACCGTTCGAACTCTCGGCGATCGCGCGGTGTGATGTCGAGCTCGTCAAACGTGCTGTAGAAGTCCTTGAGTTCGGGGAACCGGTCGACGCGCTTCGCGATCGGTGCGTTACGCTCTGACGCGAGCGTCGCATCGCGATCGGCGTCGCGTTTGGTCTTCTGGCGCACGACGTCCTGTTCGAGATCACGACCGCGCGGCTCAAACGCGACGACCTTCTCCAGTGCGATGTCCACGTGATCCGTCGAGTAAAACCAACCGCGCCAGAACCAGTCGAGATCCATGCCGCTGGCGTCTTCCATCGTGCGGAAGAGATCAGCGGGCTGCGGACGCTTGAACGCCCAGCGCCGGCAGTATTCCTTGAATGCGAAATCAAAGAGCTCCCGCCCCAGGACGCTCTCGCGCAGCACGTTCAGCGCCGTCGCCGGCTTGGCATACGAATTGAGGCCGAACTGCAGCAGCGACTCGCTGTTCGTCATGACCGGCACCTGATCCCGGCTCGCCATGTAGTCGGCGAGCTTGTACGGCTCGCCTCGTCCGCTCGGATACTTCGCTTCCCACTCCTGCTCCGCGAGGTACTGGCAGAACGTGTTGAGACCCTCGTCCATCCACGTCCACTGCCGCTCATCCGAGTTGATGATCATCGGGAACCAATTGTGACCGACTTCGTGGATGACGACGCCGATCAGTCCGTACTTTGATCCCTTGCTCCACGTGCCGTCCTTCTCCGGCCGCGGACCGTTGAAGGAGATCATCGGATACTCCATGCCGCCAACCGGACCGTTCACACTGATCGCGACCGGATATGGATATGGGTACGCGTGCCGCGAGTAGGACTCGATTGTGTGCGCAACAGCCTGGGTGCTGTACAGACTCCAGAGTTCCGCAGCGAGCGGCGGATAGAAACTTATGGCGAGCGCCGTCTGCACACCGTCCTCTCGCGCGCCCGGCACCTTCACGCCGAGCGCGTCCCACACAAACGTGGGGCTGGCGGCCCACGCGAAGTCGCGGACGTTCTTGGCTGCGAATCGCCAGACTTTGCGCCCGCTCGCCGTGCGCTGCTCGTTGGCGCGCGCTTCATCGGGGGTCACGATGAAGACAGGACGCTCGGCCGTTGCGGCGGCGCGCAGTCGGTCATGCTGCTCGCCAGACAGCACGTCGGCCGGATTCTGCAGCTCACCGGTTGCCGCCACGACGAAGTGATCCGGCACATCGAGCGCGACCTCGTAATCACCGAATTCGAGCGTGAATTCGCCCGATCCTACAAACTGCTTGTGCTGCCATCCGTTCACGTCGGTGTATGCAGCCATGCGCGGAAACCATTGCGCCATTTCATAGATCGGAAGTTTCGAATCGGGCAGCAGCTCATAGTTCGACCGGGCGCGCTGCACATCGCTGTTGATGATGGGAAACGAAAACGTAACGTCGAACTCCAACGTCGCGCCGGGAGCGAGCGGCGTCGGCAGATCGATGCGCATCATGGTGTCGACAACCGTGTGCGCGAGCGCGCTGCCGTCGGCGGCTGTCACGGACCCGATCGTCAAGCCCCCCTCCCACGACTGCTGCAGCACGATCCCCTTCAGCCATTTGATGGACTGAGCCTTCGTCAGATCGGGCGCCCGCTCCGCCATCTCGCCGGTCGAAGACCAGCGAAATCGGTTTTGATCGAGCTGCATCCACAGATATGAAAGCGCATCAGGCGAATGATTTTCATAGCGCACACGTTCGCGGCCGCTGATCGCGTGCGCCTCGTCGTCGAGCGTCGCGTGAATGACATGACTTGCACGCTGCTGCCAGTAGTTGGCGCCCGGCGCGCCTGACGCGGTGCGCTGGTCGTTCGGTGTCGGCAGAATCTCCTCAAGCTGTCGAAACGAGTCGGGACGCGACTGTTTGTCGACCGCCAGCCACGGACCGTCATCACCCATGCGGGCGTCATGGAGATAGGGTGGATGCGCGACCAGAGGCTGTCGCCCCGCCAACGGCACAGCGACACACGCGAGCAGGAGCAATCGGCGCATCGCCGCAGTCTATGAAAATGGCGGGGGACGAGACGGCGGAAGTTGTCCATCGGGAACTTGTCCATCGGGAAGTTGGACATGGGCATGCATCAGCGCGTCGACAATCTCGCCGTCCTTGACGATTGCCGCACGCATGCACCCCTCGAACACGAAGTCGGCCTTTTCGAGCACCCGGATACTCGCCCGATTCCAGGCGAACGCGAGAGCGAAGACCCGCAGCAACCCCAGCTCCCGATGGCCGTACGCAGTCACCGCGCGCAGCGCCTCTGTCGCGATGCCTCGCCCCCAGTAGTGCGGACCGATCCAGCAGCCGACTTCCGCACCGTTGCGCTCGACGTCGCTCTTAGGTTCCAATCCGATCACGCCGACGACCGCGTCATCGACCTCGATGCCGAAGTGCAGGCACGGCGACCGCGACGCGAACAGCGTGATGAAGTCGAGGGCGTCACGCTCGGAGTACGGATGTGGAAAGCGATCACGCAGGTTGCGCCAGACGCGGCGATCATTGGCGTGCTCCGCGATGGATGCGGCGTCCGATGCAACGAGCGGCCGCAGTCGCGCGCTGGTGAGCTGCGTGAAATGGCTCGTCAGACGGCTCATGCGTTGATCACCGCTTCTTCGCGCCGAGCTGGCGCCCGATCGCGCGCGATGCGGGACGTGCCCGCCAGCCGGACGCCATGCGCCGCGCAGAATCGCCCGATCGCCATGACGGGAAAGTACAGGCGATACAGGTGGTAGCGCAGATAGAACACGCGCGGGAATCCTGTGCCGGTGAATTCCGTTTCGACCCACGATCCCGCGGGATCGCGATCAGGGTTGGTCGCGGCGTGTGCCGCGTCTTCCACAGTCAGCTGCGTGCCGCACAGCCAACGGATCGCGCGCACGAGATCCGGATCGTCCTGGCCGTAAATTTCCTGCAGGATCATCGCCGCCCACGCGGTCTGGCTGGCCGTCGAAGGACCCTGGCCTTTCAGCCGCGGGTCGTCATATGAAATGGCGCTCTCGCCGAAGCTGCCGTCCGTGTGCTGCACGCTCTTGATCCACTGGCCGGCCCGCTGAATCCACGGCTGCCTGCGATCTTCGCCGCAGCGGATCGGACCGATGACGGCCTGCCACGTTCCGTAGATGTAGTTCACGCCCCAGCGGCCGAACCACGCGCCGTCGGCGTCCTGATGACTCTTCACGAATCCGATGGCCTTGCGGACGCTCGGGTGATCGTTGCGGATGCCGTGCCAGCTGAGACACTCGAGCACGCGCCCCGTGATGTCGGGACACGACGGATCCTGAATCGCGTTGTGGTCGGCAAACGGAATGTATTCGAGGATGCGCCGATCGCGCGAACGGTCGAACGCGGCCCATCCGCCGTCGTCGTTCTGCATGGCAAAGATCCACGCAACGCCGCGTTCGCTCGCCGCGAGATTCTCCGTGCCGCCGATGCGCCGCAGCGCCATCGCCACCATCGCGGTGTCATCAACATCGGGGTAGTACGCGTTGTGGTACTCGAAGAACCAGCCGCTGCCGTCGATCGCGCGAGGGATCGCGCCGCTGACATTGTTCTTCCAGTCGCCAACGAATCGGCACTCTTTGCTGCGCAGCCACGCGCCGGCTGCGAAGGCTTCGTCCGAGTGTTCGAGGCCGCAGTCGGCCAACGCATACGCCGCGATGCCCGTGTCCCACACCGGTGAGAAACACGGCTGAACGTGCATGGTTGGCCCATCGCGGTCCCACGCTGACCCGGTGACGAGAAATGCATCAAGCTCGCGCTCCGCGCGCTGGACGAGCGCGTGGTTGCGATCGAACCCGAGCGCCTTGAAGACAATCTGGATGTACACCATCGACGGGAAGATCGCGCCGAGGCCGTCCGTCGCAGCAGGCCCGTCTTGACCCGCGCGGGCGAGGATCCAGTCAAGCGCCGCCTGGATGGCGTCGGTGCGCTTTGGAGATCCGCCGTATGCGTGCGCCAGTTTCAGGAGCGCATCGGTCTTGCCGAAAAAGGTTCGCCACAGCCCCGGCACGTCCGCTCGCAGCTTCAGGCGATGGCGTGCGTCCTGCGACACAAACAGATCGCCGATGTCGCACGCGTCCGGCAGCTCGCGCGTCGGCCGCAGCGCGGTCATGATCGCGAGCGGAAGAATCATCGTGCGGCTCCACGCACTCAACTTGTCCATGTGGAAGTAGAACCACTTGGGAAGCCACACCAGTTCGGGAGGAATCGCCGGCACCGCATCCCACGAAATCTGACCGAGCCCCGCGAGATAAAAATTGGTGAACGAGTTGCAGGTTTCAGCACCGCCGAGACCGCGCACGAGATCGCGCGTCTGACGCATCGCTTCCGACTGCGGATCGTCCCCCGCCAGGAGCAGACACAGGTACGCCTTGACCGTTGCCGAGACGTCGACGCTCGAGCCGGGATATTGCCCCCAGCCGCCACCAGCACGGCGCTGCGCCCGCAGCTTGTTCGCGAGGCGCCGCATGACGTCCGCGCCGTCACGACCATCGACAAGCGGCTCGCGCTCCTGCCCGAGCATCCACTTCATGAGGATGTACTCGCTCTGCAGAATCGAGTCGCCTTCGAGTTCAGCGCACCAATGTCCGTCGCCGCGCTGCAGCAGCCGCAGCGCGTCGATACTTCGCGCGAGCGTGGTCGCGATCTGGTCGCGCTCGATGGTGGAGATCGTGGTCACGTGGAAACCCAGTGTAGTGGAACGGATAGCTGGCTCAGGCCAGCTCGCTGATCGCCACCGGCCGCCGCTCGCGCGCCGAGCGGATCGCCGCTTCCAGCACGCACTGCGTTCGATACGCGTCCTCAAAGTCCGGCAGCTTCACGACGGGTTTCCTGCCGTGGATCGCGCCTGCAATGTCGGCCGCCATACTGATAAAGCAGTGCTCATAGCCGATCAGGTGCGCCGCCGGCCAGTAGGCGCTCGCGTACGGATGATCGCTGCCGTTCGTGCACATGATGCGCGACCATCCGCGCAGTCCGCTCTCGAGTGTGTCGTCCCACCACTGCAGTTCGTTCATGCGCTCGAAGTCGAACTTGATCGATCCGAGCTCGCCGTTGATTTCGATCGCGTTGCGATTCTGATTGCCTGTCGCAAGGCGTGATGCTTCAAAGCTCGCGAGAGCGCCGGACGCGAACCGCGCCAGAAAGAGCACGCAGTCGTCCACGGTCGAGGGGCCGGTCGCCTCGGACTTGCGTGATTTCGTCTTCGCTCCCGAGCGCCCCTTCCGTGCAGCGCCGGCGTTCGCGACAATCGCACGCTGTTTGATGAACGTCTCTTCGATCGATCCGACGACTTCCGTGATCTCGTCGCCGGTGAGAAATCGCGCCAGGTCGATGCTGTGCGCATTCAAGTCGCCATGTGCGCCGGAGCCCGCCTGGTCCGCCTGAAAGCGCCAAAGGAGCGGCGTGCTCGCCTTGCCCCAGTCCTGCAGATACGAGGCGCGCACGTGGTAGATGCGGCCGAGTTTGCCGCGCGCGATCAGCTGCCGCGCGAAGGCGATCGCGGGACAGCGGCGATAATTGAACCATACGAACGTCTGCGTCCCTTCGGCCGCCGCCTTCTTCGCAGCCAGCATCATCCTGCGGGCGTCGGCGAGCGTCGATGCCAGCGGCTTTTCGCAGGCAACGTGCTTGCCCGACTCGAGTGCCGCGATCGACATCTCCGCGTGCAGCTGGTTCGGTGTCAGCACATCGACGAGCTTGATCGTGGGGTTTGCGAGAATCGATCGCCAGTCAGTCGTCGACTGGCGAAAACCCCAGCGCCGCGCAAACGCATCGGTCTCTTCCCGGTTGCGCCCGGCCACTGTGCGCAGCTGCACGGGAGTTGGAAGCGTGAAGAATCGTCCCGCCTGCGACCATGCGTTCGCGTGCGCGCGGCCCATGAACTTCGTGCCGATGAGCGCGACGCCCAATGGACCGCCCAATGGACCGCCCAATGGACCAGAGTCGGATAGATCGTTCTGCGCGACCTCGCCAATTGCCGCAAGCGACGCGGCGGTTGCTCGTTCGCTCGGCTTGCGGCCAGATTTCTTCCGCGACGCTGACTTCGCGGTTGACTTCTTGCCCCTCTTCATGAACTGACTCCTCAATCGATGCGGTCGCGACGACTCGTGCCGTGCACAGTGGGTCGTATGCTACTGATCTGCCGCCAGCACATTGCTCGTTCGATTTCCCTTTGCAACGCCCTGAAGATTTCGGAAACGCAGCGCATGAACCACGACTCCACCTCGGCCGCGTCGCTCGATCCCTCCACCACACCCAATCTGATCGCCCGCCAACTGATCACGCGGATGGACGCGCTCGAATGCGAGCTCGCATCCACCCGGCGCACCGCCGAACGGGCGGCACGTCGTAGCCGCGTGCTGGCGCTGCTGGTGGCGATGATGGGGATGGGCCTGCTGTTCGCCGCGGTCGCCCCCGAGTCATTCGCGGTGGTCCGCACCAAGCGGCTCGAGATCGTCGATGAGCAGGATCGGGTGGTCGGGCTGTTCGCAGCGAATGCCAAGGGTGGTCAGCTCGATCTCTGGTCGACCGGGGGCATGAACTCGGCGCGCCTCAGTTCGTCGGCGCACGGCGGCGACCTTTCGATCTGGAACCTCGAAGGAAGGCCGGCACTCGGCGCGTTCGCGAGCGACGGCGGCGGACGCTACGAGGTGTATGACGTCGGCGGCCGCATGAACGGACGACTCGCCGCCTCGCGCGGCGGAGGCTCCTTCGTGCTGCAGAACACGATCGGCAAGCCCGGCGTGCTCCTCAACGCCGAGGCGCGCGGCGGGGGCATCGCTGCGTGCGACGCGCTGGGACGTCCGCTCGTCGAACTGTCGGTGACCGATCGCGGCGGTCTCGCGCTCATCGCCGACAACAACGGCCGCATGGTCGGCGCGCTGCGGACGACGGAACGCGGCGGCGCGCTCGAACTCGTGGACGCTGCGGGCGTGCCGGCGTTTGCAGCCGGTGCTGACATCGGCGGCGGATCGTTCACGGTGACGGGAGCGGACGGCAGGCCCACGATGACCGGCGGTGCGGGCGCGAATGGCGGCGGCATCCTTCACGTCCTCAACAGCAAGAGCACGACGGCGATATCGCTCGGCACCGGTGACGAAGGTGCGGGCCGCATGGCCGTCTGTACGCCGGATGGTCACCCGATGATTCTGGCGCAGGGTGGCTCGGACAGCGGCGGCATCGGCATCGTCTTCGCCGGCAAGCGGATGCTCACGCTCGAAGGCAACAGCGGCGGCGGTCGCGTGGAAATCGCGGACGGCGCGGGCAAGTCGGCCGCGGCGCTGGGGGTTGATCTCGCAGCGAAATCCGGCGCGCTGTCGTTGCGAAACGAGAACTCGCAGGAGATCGCGCGCATCAATGCCGACGAGAAGGGCTGCGGGCTCGTCACTGTGTCGAACAAATCTGGCACCGAGCGGCGGACGCTGAGTATCAAGTAATGGCGATCCGTAGCGCCCTCCGGGCGCACACTCGCTCTTGCGCCGCGGGCGCGGCGGAGTGAATCCGCCGCTGCGGGTTTGGCCGGGCGCGCTTTCACTCGCCCGCTCACTTCCGGTCTGAAGGGTCGGGGTTTGTCGGAGGCGCATTGCCGACGAATGCCGGCTTCATACGCTGCCAGGATCTTGGCGCCGTCAAAGACAGACTGATCACAAGGATGATCGACGCGATCGACGTGGACATCGCGGCCGCGAGTGCATCGCGGCCGAGCAAAATCACGGCACAGACGCCGAGAAGAATCGCCAAGCCGATGCTCGTTGCCCGCGCACCGTGCACAACCCATGTTGTCGGCTTGCCGGTGCCGCCAGCGACTCCCCGGCCCACAGTCTCCGTCATCTCGAAGCGGCCCTGCTGCAGCGCCTCGATTGCACGCGGGACAAGATCGCGCGCGAAGTCAAACGCCACTCCAGAGAGGATCAGCACCGCCGCAAGAGTCATGAGCCATGGAATTCGTTGCGGACTCTGACCCATCTCGCTCCAGCGTACCGGCTGCATGGGGGCCGTCGAGCCCCGCCACCGAGACCGTGTCCGCGCCGATCACGCCGGCACGAAAATCATCCCGCTCTCGACATACATGTTCACAGTCTGCCCAACCGAGAACTCCGTCGCGCGCTGCCCTTCGGCGAGATCCAGCCATACCGGAATCACCATGTCGACGAGCAGCCGATTGAGCCGGTCGTCCACAACGGCGACAGTGCCCTGCACGATGCGCGGATGGCCGTAGATCGGTTCGATGAATCGTCCACCCGCTGCGGCGCCGTGAATGCGCAGCGCGCGTCCGCGCACCCGGCCGCGGATCCGCTTGCCTTCCTGCGCGGCGATCGAACTCGCCGGCACGCTTGGGCGCAGATGGAGCCGGTAGTCGGTCCCCGGGATGCTGACCACGATCACGTCGTCCGTCTTGCTCACGAGCACCAGCTTGCAGATGTCGCTCGGTGATTCGGAGAGGCTTGTCGTCGCGTCGATGGAGGTGCTCACGTCGGTCATGGTGGGTCGGAATGATACGTGAACGTCGCGACCGTGTCGGCTCAGTCGCGGCGCGAGTTCGGAGCGCGAGGAATGTACGCGAGGAAGTTCGCGAGGAGCTTTGGCCCCTCCACGGTCAAGAAGCTCTCGGGATGAAACTGCACACCCTCCATCGGTGCCGTCGCGCTCCCCGCGCCGAGCCAGCGCAGTCCCATGACATCGCCTCGCTCGGTCCATGCACTGACGGCGAACTCCTCGGAGACCGTCGCTGCTTCCACAATGAGCGAGTGATAGCGCGTCGCGAGAAACGGATTGGAGAGCCCTCGAAAGACCCCCTGGTTGTCGTGGCAAATGGGCGACGTCTTGCCGTGGACAGGCACGTCGTTGCGTCGCACGGTCATCCCGTGCGCGTCGCCGATCGCCTGATGCCCGAGGCACACCCCGAGAATCGGAATGCGTCCCTTGAAATGCGTGATGAGCTGCGGGGAAACGCCGCTCTCGCGGGGCGTGCACGGACCCGGCGAGATCACGAGCGCGGCTGGTGCCAGGCGCTCGGCTTCGGCCACATCAATTTCATCATTGCGGACAACCGCCACGTTTACTGAGCGGTCGAGTTCACCAAATCGCTGCACGAGATTGAACGTGAACGAATCGTAATTATCGATCAGCAGAATCGTGCAGGACGACGGCGTAAGCGGAGTGGGAATCGTGGAGGGCATTGTCGGCGCGAGAAGCCGCCGGCGCGGTGCGGCGTGCGGCGACCGGGCGGCGCGGGAGCGGAGATGGTACCGAGACCTCCAGTGCAGGCGCAGCTGGCGTCACGTTCACGACATCAAACAGCGTCGGAATGACAGTCCCGCCAACCGACGCTCCGGCGGACGACCTGACGGACGCCTCCGGATGATTGCTGAGGATGCCTGCGGCGCAGCCCGCTGCACTGAGGACACCGGCGACAAATGCAAGGGCGTTTGAACGCATGAAGCGAGAATTCCACGGATAGGACGGAACAGTTGCGACGACGAGCGATGGCGCGCCGCAGAGAAGCGACAAGCCAGTATCGTTGGCGAGTGTTTCGGTCTTTTCCCGAAAGACTTTCGGTGTTTATCGTGAAGTTCGCGTGAAGCTCTTCAGGCGGCGGTTCCCGCGACACCATCGCGCGTCACCACAAACAGATTGTTCGTGATCGGATATGGCAGGCGCCGGTAATCAGCTTCGATCCGGCCTTTGAGCCGTTCGACAAACTGCGGCGGATCGCACGTCATCGCGAGAAACGTGTCGCGTGCCGGCGTCGCAACGTAGAAATCGCCCTTGAGTTCCGGTGCCAGCTTGTCGTACAGCCGGTTCAGCAGCAGCCTGGCGGCGTCATAGCCGTCCTGCCGGCTGACGATCGCGGCGCGGCCGCCTTCCTTGCTGTCGATGATCTGAATGGAAAGATCGGGGGCGTAGCGTCCGAGATTCTCGCGCGAGATCTCCTCGAGGTCATCCGGTGACACGCCCCACTTCAGCATCTGTTCCGTTGTGATGCTCACCGTCATCTGCGGGAGATCGATCACGAAGACGACGACGGTGCCGTTGACAAACTCGATGTGTGCGACCTGCTCCCGATCGAGATGCTGAAAGATCGAGATCGGCTGGATGCGCGGCATGATGCGCGAACGCGCGATCGCGAACGGCAGCGGTGCGCCGGACACGGTGTCCCCTTCGATCAGCTTTTCGAGGTAGTTCTCGACGATCTCCACACCGTTGTCGGGATCGCGGAGCACCATGCGAAACAGGTTGTCGAGACCAAGATGGCGACCGTCGATGACGACGTCCATCGGCCCCGCGAGCACCACCGTGCGTTCCGGAAAGTGGCGCTTGAGAATGAAGAGAACCTGTTCCCCAAAAGCCTCGGGCTCATGCGGCATCGCCGACATGTTGTGCCTCCTCCGTCATTGTCCGCTCCTTGCTCAACACAATCCGCGAGGATCGACGGAAGGATCCGTCACTTCGCAAAACGTTGAGCTCGCGCGAGGGAGATTCCGAGCTGGCGCCACGACGCCGTGTGCCCCGTCGTCCGGCGCCTTTTTGATAGTCGGCGCAGGAGCTATCTTTTCTCGGCACGCGCAGCGCCCGGCTTGCGGCCAACCCTTGATGTCGTCTCATGTCGTCGGGATTGAGCAATCGTCGCGCCTCGGGATTAGACTCTCGCCTGCGACTGCTTTACGAATTCTCCACTTTCACACTGCTGTCGTCCGCATGACTCCACCCGCCCCTGAGCCTCCTTCCGCCCCGCCGCCCGCCACGCCTCTGCCGCCGCGCAAGGATCGTCCGGCGGGCGTGCTGAATGACTGGTTCTCGGCCCCCGATCAGACACTGCTCGTGATCGGCGGCCCATGCGTCTTGGAGTCGGACGACATCAACCGCAGGATTGGCGAGACGCTCCGCGACGCGTGCCGTGACCTCGGATTGACCTATGTCTTCAAGGCGAGTTACGACAAGGCCAACCGGTCGAGCATCCGCTCGCCACGCGGGCCTGGCAGCAGTGCCGGTCTCGAACGGCTCGCCCGACTGCGCGACGATCTGGATGTGCCCGTCACGACGGACATCCACGAGCCGGGACAGGCGCGCGCCGCCGCCGAGGCCGTCGACATACTGCAGATTCCCGCCTTCCTCTGCCGACAGACGGACCTTCTGGTCGCGGCTGCGGCGACTGGCCGGGCCGTAAACATCAAGAAGGGGCAGTTCATGGCGCCGGACGAGATGTGGAATGTCATCACCAAGCTTGAGGAAGGCGGATGTCGGCAGATGATGCTGACCGAGCGGGGCACATTCTTTGGGTATCACCGGCTCGTCAACGACTTCATCGGCGTGGGCGACATGATGGGGTTCGGACGTCCGGTCTGTTTCGATGTCACACACTCGACACAGCTTCCGGGCGGCGACGGGACCTCGACGGCCGGACGTCCCGACCGCGCTCCGCTGCTCGCGAGGGCAGCGGTCGCCGCCGGCGTGCAGGCACTCTTTATCGAGTGCCACCCTACGCCGTCCGAAGCGCGATCTGACGCCAGCACGATGCAGCCGCTCGAAAGCGTTCCCGCGCTGCTGCGTTGTCTCGCTGCGATCCGCGCTGCTGTCGTGGACGCGACGGGAGCAGCGCCGATAGCCCGCGGGAAGTAGCCGCTTTTCTCAAGCTCAGTGCGTTCGCGACGAGTACTGTGTCACGGTCGGCACGGCATCGTGAGCGTGTGGGTGAGGCCGCCGTGTTGGGGGGGTGCCGGAATTTTGTATGAACTGCGACCATTGCGATAAACCTGCCGTTGTTCACGAGCTCGTCATCAAGAACGGGGCGACCGTCGAGGTGCATCTCTGCGAGGAGCATGCTGCCGCGCACGGATACGCCGTTCCCGCGCATCAGCCGGTCGCACATCTGTTGACGCCATTCGCGGTCGTCGGAGCAGGCGCGAAGGTTCCGGGCGCGCTCGGCAAAGGCAAGATCGCCAAGGTCATCAAGTGTTGCCCCGAGTGCGGTCTGACATTCGCGCACGTTCGCCAGAGCGGTCTTCTCGGCTGCTCAGCCTGCTACAAGGCGTTTGACGCGGAACTGTCCGGGCTGATTGAACGCGCCCAGGCCGGGGCGAACTTTCATTGCGGCAAGGCGCCGCGCGACTGCCGCAATGCCGCGGCGCGGCTCGAACTGCGCAGCCGTCTGGCGCGCGAGCTCGACGAGGCTGTGGCCGCCGAGCAGTACGAGCGCGCCGCGAAAGTGCGCGATCAGCTGCTGCATCTGTCGAGCGAAGTGATCGCCGACGCCGAGCCCGGCACTCGAACTGGGTGCCCGACCGATCGAGCGTGAGCGCTGAAAGAGAGCCGACAATTCCGTGATGCGACTCGCAGACACCAGTGTGTGGCAAATCAACCCGGGACCCGACGCCGATGTGGTCGTGTCGAGTCGCGTGCGGCTCGCGCGGAACATCGCCGGATTTCCGTTCGTCAACAAGGCGACAGCGCCGCAGCGCAACGAAGTCGTGCGCGTGGTGCAGCAGGCGCGGTTCCCCGACGAGTGGGCGACCGGCATCGTGTGGGTGAATCTGATGCAGGCCACGGCGATCGACCGCACGCTGCTCGTCGAACGACATCTGATTTCGAAGCAGTTCGCTGAGGCGCAGGCGCCGCGTTCCGTGGCGATCTCCAGTGACGAGTCGCTGTCGGTGATGGTGAATGAAGAGGATCATCTCCGTCTGCAAGTGCTGCTCGCCGGCTCGCGCCTCAATGACTGCTTCGCGAGCGTGAGCAAGCTCGATGCCACGCTTGAGCACTCGCTCGACTTCGCATACGCGCAGCGCTGGGGCTATCTCACCGCGTGCCCGACGAACGTCGGCTGCGGCATTCGGTTCTCCGTGATGCTGCACTTGCCTGGACTCAAGCTGACGAATGAGATCGAGAAGGTCCGTCACGCCGCGAAGGATCTGCATCTTGCTGTGCGCGGGTTTTACGGCGAAGGCTCAGATGCGGTCGGCGACTTTTATCAAGTCTCGAACCAGCTCACACTCGGCCGCAGTGAGCAGGACCTGTACGACATGTTCGCAAAGCTCGTCGTGCCGCAGCTGGTCGATTACGAGCGCACTGCGCGGCGCGTGCTGCTTGAGCAGAGCGGCACGGTGGTCGAAGACCGCGTGCATCGCGCGCTGGGCGTGCTGCGCAGCGCGCGACTGCTCTCACTCGACGAAGCGATGAAATTCCTGAGCCGCATCCGCCTCGGCGTATGCCTCGGCCGCCTTCCCGAAGTCGAACTGGCGACAGTCAACCGTCTCTTCCTGCAGATCCAGCCGGCTCATCTGCGCGTGACGACGCAGACGACGGAGGCCGATGCGGACTTAAAGGAAACGCGGGCGACGATGGTGCGCCGGGCGCTTGGAGGACGGTAGCGGCCGAGCGCCGGAGCGAATCGTCGACTCCCCGCGATCCGTTGAATCTGCGGAATCTGCGAAATCTGCGGACAACTCCTTCTGATATTAGCCAGTCCGGCCCAGACGCCGAACCGAACGCCGAGGCTTGCTGCGGGACAGGTCGTAGTTGGCCTGCAAGTTGAGCCACATCTGCGGTGTCGTGCCCAGCGCGCGAGACAAGAGCCACGCGGTCTCCGCCGTGACGCCGCGCCGGCCGCGCGTGATCTCGTTGACCCGCTGCAGCGATACGCCGATGTGTTCGGCGAAGGCGACCTGCGTGACGCCGAGAGGTTTGAGGAACTCCTCAAGAAGGATCTCGCCGGGATGAGTGGGGGTGCGATTGGTCGGAATCATGGGGAACTCAGGCGTGGTAGTCCAAGATGCGGACGTCGAGAGCGTTGCCGGACGCCCAGCGGAAGATCACTCGCCACTGGTCGTTGACCCGGATCGACCAGAACTCGCGAAGGTTGCCCTTGAGCTGTTCGAGGCGGTTTCCGGGCGGAACGCGTAAGTCGGCGATGTCGTGTGCTGCGTCGAGGAGATCAAGCTTGCGGAGGGCGACCTTGACGAGATCGGGAGGGAAGCGGCGTGGGCGTGAGCGGGAGTTGTAAAGCCGCTCCGTCTCTCGGTCGCCGAAGGAGACGATCATGCCGGGAGGATACCGGTTGCACGGAGTCCGTGCAACGGAAAAGCGTCAAAGCCAAGCGGCGCCCGGACCCGCCTCGGATCTGGCTAACGCTCAGCATCAGCGGCGGCGCGCAGCGCCGTCCGCTGCATGCTGTTGTTAGCCCGCGCCCTCAGCGCATCACCCCTGACTCGTGAGCGCGTACACCATGTCGCCCACGAAGCGCTTGAACGAGTCGTTCTCGACGAACTGTTTGTAGACCTGCGTGTCGTCCTTCAGCAGCAAGTGCATTACCTTGCCGAGCGCCTGGTCGTGCGCCATGCGCGCGGTGTGCGGCGTGTTCTCCTTGGCGTTCCGGTAGGCCGCGTCGGCGGCGACTTTCGGTGCGATGTCATCGCGGATCCGCTTCGCCACGCGATCGGTGTCGCCGAACAACGTGCCGAACTGCTCGTTGAAGGTCTTCAGGATGTTGCTCAGGCGATCCAGCTCGGGCTCGGCCTTGCGACCGCTGGCATCCGTCGGCACGGGCTCGATCTCGGCGTCCTGGTCGGCCAGCGCGATCTTCAGCACCGCCTTCTTCTCGACGCGGTAGCTGTCCATGTCGATCGCTTCGAGGATGCCCTTGACGAGGTCTTCCTCCTGCGGGGCCGGCAACTTCGGCAGCAGCAGGTTGAGCAGGATCGAGAGCTTTTCCCACTCGGCGTTGCTGTAAGCGATAATCGACGACAAGAACGCGTAGGTGCGGCAGAACACCTTGGCCTTGCCCTTGAAGTCCACCTGCCCGTCTTCATCCAGCGTGCCGGTGTAGGCCGCCACGCACACATCGAGGATCGGGTCGAGCTGGTCGCGCTCTGCGCCGCCAAGAAACAGCGCCACGAAGCGGTTCACCTGCTCCGGCGAATACACCTGTGCCGCATCGAGCGCCGTCTTCAGGTCGTGCAACTTGTTGGGGTCGGTCTCTTCGCTGAGCAGCGTGGTGCGGAAGTAGTCCTGGAAGGCGAACGTGATCGCCTCGCTGTTGTTCTGGAAGTCGAGCACGAAGCAGTCGCGCTTCTGCGGGTGCGCGCGGTTGAGACGCGAGAGGGTCTGCACCGCCTTGATGCCCGACAGCGGCTTGTCCACGTACATCGTGTGCAGCAGCGGCTCGTCGTAGCCGGTCTGGAACTTGTCGGCGCAGATCAGGAAGCGGTACGGGTCGGTCTGGATCTTGGCGGCGATCTCACTGCTGGAAAAGCCGTTGAGCGACGCCTCGCTGACCTTCGCGCCGCCGTACTCGTGCTCGCCCGAGAAGGCGACGATCGCCTGGTAGGGGCTCTTGCGCTCGGCCAAATACGCCTTGAACGCGTGGAAGTACTGGATCGCCCGCTCGATGCCGCTGGTGACGACCATCGCCCGCGCTTCGCCGCCGATCTTGCTCGCGGCGATCACCTGCTCGTGGAAGTGGTCCACCATGATCTCGGCCTTCAGCCGGATCGCGTGGTCGTGGCTCTCCACGTAGCGGCGCAGCTTCTTCTTCGCCTTCTTGGTGTCGAACTCCGGGTCGTCGTCGGTCTTCTTGACCAACTTGTAGTAGCTGTCCACCGGCGTGTACTGCTTGAGCACATCGAGGATGAAGCCCTCCTCGACCGCCTGCTTCATGGTGTAGCCGTGGAAGGGCCGGTGCTTGACCTTGCCCTCGCCGTCCGGCGGCAGCGCCGCGCCGAACATCTCCAGCGTCTTGTTCTTGGGCGTGGCGGTGAAGGCGAAGTAGCTGGCGTTGGTCAGCATCTTGCGCGCCGCCATGCGCTTCTCGAGCGCGTCGTTCACCGTGTCCTCGGGGTCCGGTCCGCTCTCGCCGCCGTCGTCGCCCAGCGCCTGGCTCATCGCCGCCGAAGTGCGCCCGCCCTGGCTCGAGTGCGCCTCGTCGATCACGATGGCGAAGGTCTTGCCGCCCTCGGTCGCGATCTCGTCGAGGATGAAGGGGAACTTCTGCACCGTGGAGACGATGATCTTCTTCCCCTCCTGAATGAACGTGCGCAGGTCGCCGGAATCCTTGGCGTGGCCCACCGTCGCGCCCACTTGCATGAACTGCTTGATGGTCGTCTGGATCTGCTGGTCGAGCAGCCGCCGGTCGGTCACGACGATCACCGAGTCGAACACCGCCCTGCTGCCATCATCCGTCGCACGTTTCACGCCGATGAGCTGGTGTGCGAGCCACGCGATCGAGTTCGACTTGCCGCTGCCCGCCGAGTGCTGGATCAGGTAGCGCTTGCCCGCACCCACCGCGCGCACATCAGCCAGCGCCTGGCGCACCACGCCGATCTGGTGGTAGCGCGGCCAGATCTGCGTGCGCTTCTTCCGGCCGGTCTTCGGGTCCTTCTCCTCGATGATCTGCGCGTAGTTTTCGAGGATGTCGGTCAGCCCCGCCGGCGTGAGCACCTCTTTCCACAGGTAGTCAACCTTGAGGCCATGCGGATTGGGCGGATTGCCCGCGCCATCGTTGTGGCCCTTGTCGAACGGCAAGAACCACGAGCCCTTGCCCGCGAGCCTGGTGCACATGCGCACCTCGCTGTCGTCCACCGCGAAGTGCACGACGCAGCGGCCGAACTCGAACAACCGCTCGCGCGGATGGCGGTCGCGCTTGTACTGCTCCACCGCGTCCAGCACGTTCTGCTTGGTGAGGCTGTTCTTCAGCTCGAAGGTGACAAGGGGCAGGCCGTTGAGGAGCAGGCCGAGATCGAGCGCGCGGCGCGTCTCGTCGGTGCTGTAGGCAAGCTGGCGGGTGATGGAGAAGCGGTTCTGCGCGTGCAGTGCCGTGGCCTTGGCGTTGCCCGGCGACGGCGTGCCGTAGAACAGGTCGAAGTGCAGCGGGCCGTGGTCGAGGCCTTTGCGGATCACGTCGATGACGCCGCGCTTGCCGACTTCCCCGGAGAGTCGCGCGAGGAACTTGAGTCGGTTGATGTCCTTGGCGTCGTTCGCATCGGCCATCGCCAGCTTCTTGAAGGCGTCGGGCTGCGTGGCGCGCAGGAAGGCGAAGAGCTGCGGCACATCGAGCGCGTGGGCGCGGTCGAAGTCCTTGGCGCTGCCGGCGGTGTAGCCCGTGCCGCCGTAGGGAGGCGGACGTTCGGCCACCATGTTCGGTTGGGCGGCGAGGCCGTCGGTGCCGGTCATGTGCCGCATGATCAGCGTTTCGAGGCCCTTCTCGCTGGTGTCGGTGCTCATCGAACAACTCCCTTCGCGATCGTCAGGCGCACATCGGGGGGCCAACCCGGCCCTCCGATCAAGTACCCATCAAGTACCGCCAAACGGGCTAAGCATCTGTAAACAAAGCAGTTAGATCTTACTTCGTGGCAACCGGTCACCCTCCAGATCAAGTACCCATCAAGTGCCCATGTCATCTCCGCCCCCCCGCAAGTGCGGCGGCCCAGAAGGGCAGGTACCGCATCATTTTGGGAGCCGCGGCGGGGTCGGCCGGTACGATGACGCCCGCCTCGACCGCCTCCCGGATCAGCCGAGAGACGCTCGAACGATTCTGTTCCTCCACCCCGAAACGTGCCCGTAGAGTGGTATTCGTCATCTCCTTCCGGGTCACATAGCGCAAGCAGGTATGCAGGTAGCAGGCGCGCACTCGGTCTGCCTTGTCCATTAGCCTTCAGAGGCTTGTAGGCGAATAGTACGGTACGTGTGAAGCCCTCCGGGCTTTCAAACAGCGGTGCCGGAAGCTGGAAC
>Ga0163150_10002952_pt1 | contig 24891 bp, 21 predicted proteins | sample OliLakLV19P2IB_FD_148628 | JGI IMG/M metagenome (GOLD analysis project Ga0163150, IMG submission 148628) | Freshwater microbial mat bacterial communities from Lake Vanda, McMurdo Dry Valleys, Antarctica - Oligotrophic Lake LV.19.P2.IB | ecosystem: Environmental > Aquatic > Freshwater > Lake >...
GGGCGGTGGGGGATTGAGGCGGCGATGGAGACGGCGCTGCGCGGGCAGCGCGGCAGGATCATTGAGTATGTCGACGGCTCGCGCGAAGAGCAGCGGACCGATCCGATTACCGGCAAGCACGTGAAGATGTCGCTCGACATTCGGCTTCAGGCCCGCATCCAGGCGCTGCTCGACCCGAAGCTGGGCCTGACGCGGGTGCAGCCGTGGCACGCGAAGGAATACTCGGCACAGGGCGATGCGGCGATCGAGGGCGAGGAGCCGACGGTCGACCCGCTGCGGCCGAAGTTGGGTGATTCGCTGAACGCGGCGGCAGTGGTGATCGACATCAGCAGCGGCGAGGTGCTGGCGGCGGTGAGCCTGCCAACGCCGAGCCTCCGGCAGATGCGCGATGATCCCAAGTCGGTCTGGAGCGACACGATCAATCGCCCGTTCGTGAACCGCGCGCTCGCGCAGCCCTATCAGCCCGGCTCGACGATCAAGCCGCTGGTGCTGCTGGCCTCGATCTCGGCGGGTGAGCTCGCGCCGGACGGCACGATCAGTTGCACGGGGCATCTGTATCCCGGGCAGCCGGACCGTTACCGCTGCTGGATCTACAAACACTACAACGGCATCACGCACGATACGGTGATCGGGCACGCCCCGGACGGGGCCGCCGCGATGTCGCGGAGCTGCAACATTTTTTTCTTCACGCTCGGCCAGCGGCTCGGTCCCGTGCGCTTGGTGGACTGGTACGAGCGCTTCGGCCTCGGCCAGGCGACCGGCTGCGGCCTGCCCGAGGAATCGCGCGGCCGGCTGCCGGAGACGTCCGCGACAAACGGAACCGGCGGCGGCCTGTCGGCGCAGGACGCGGTGATGATGGCCATTGGGCAGGGCCGCGTCGAGTGGACCGTGATCCAAGCGGCCAATGCGTACGCCACCATCGCTCGCGGCGGACACGCGCTGAACCCGACGCTGATCCGCGAGGTCGAAGGTGAGGCCACGCGCACCCGCCGGTCGCAGGACCTGCACATCCATCCGCAGGCGATCGGCGTCGCGATGAACGGACTGTTCGATGCCGTCAACAAGCAGCACGGCACCGCGCACCACTTTTCACTACTCGAACACAAGCCCGCGATCTTCACCTTTCAGGACGCGAAAGTCTTCGGCAAGTCCGGGACCGCCACCGCGCCGCCGCTGCGCGAGCCAATCGATGACGATGGCGACGGCAAGCCCAACCGCTACGGCCCGCCGCTCCGCGCCGGCGACCACGCCTGGTTCGTCGGTTTCGTTCAAAAGCCCGGCTCCACCCGTCCCGATTACGCCATCGCCGTCATCGTCGAATACGGCGGCAGCGGCGGCGCGGTCGCGGGACCGATCGCGAATCAGATTTTGTATGCGCTGAAGGCGGAGGGATACCTGTGAAAGAATTTAAGGGAAGTTACAGGAAGTTAAGGGAAGTTAAGGAATCGACCGCCGCCACCGCAACCTGTGAAATGCTCGACGGTGCTCCGCTTCTTCTTCTCCTTTAACTTCCTCTAACTCCCTGTAACTTCCCTTAACTCCTTCTTGCTTCCCCCATGACCACCCCACCCCTCTGGTACCGATTCCTCTGCCTCCATCCGGCCTGGTACGGCCTGCTGGCGGCGATCGGTCTGACCAGCATCGGCATCGCCATCAACCACGGAGCCCACCCCGAGTACGCGGCGGCACAGGCCAAGTGGCTGCTCATCTCCATCGTCGCGATGGCCGTGTGCATCGCGCCCAGCTCGCGGCACATCGGGCTCGCCGCCTTCCCACTGATGATCGCGGTGACGTTCCTGCTCGTGCTGCTCATCACGCCCGGCGTCCCGTCCTTCATCGTCCCCGTCCGCAACGGCATCCGGGCGTGGATCAACCTTCGCTTCATGATGCTTCAGCCCTCGGAGCTCGCCAAGATCGTCTTCATCCTCGCGCTGGCGCGATACCTGCGTTACCGCGAGAATTACCGCACGCTGCGCGGCCTACTCGTCCCGTTTGGCATCATGTTCGTGCCTGTCATATTGGTTTTGAAAGAGCCGGACCTCGGCACCGCGATGCTGTTTCCCTTCGCGCTCTTCGCCGTGCTGACCGCCGCCGGCGCGAAGCTGCGCCACCTGGGCACATTGCTGGCGCTCGCGGTCTTGGCGGTGGCGATCAACGTCGCCGCGATCTACACGCTGCCCGAGTCGATGCAATTGCTGCGGCCGCACCAGCGGGCCCGCATCGTCTCGCTCATCAGCCAGGCCCGCGGCGACCACCGCCACATCGACGACACGGGTTACCAGCAATACAAAGCCATGACCCTCGTCGGCTCGGGACAGGCGGCCGGCTACGGCGCGGGTCGCTCGGCGGTCATCGTTGCCCACAACAAGCTGCCCGAGGCCCACAACGACATGATCTTCGCGGTCATCGCCAACCGCTGGGGCCTGTACGGCTCGCTCGGCACGCTCGCGCTTTATGCGGTGCTCATCGGGTCGTTCCTGCTCACCGCGGCGCGCTCGAAGGACCCCTTTGCAAGACTTTCGGTCGTCGGCTTCGCCGGGCTTCTCTTCATGCAGATGGCGATCAACATCGGCATGAACATCGGTCTGCTCCCGATCGTCGGCATCACGCTTCCATTCGTTTCCTACGGCGGGTCAAGCCTCGTCGCGACGTTCCTCATGGTCGGCCTCGTGCTCAACTTCGCCTTCGAGCGACGCGCGATGCTCACGCGCCCGAGTTTCGAGTTCGCAAGGCACGACGAAGAGGGTCTCACGCGGGCGCTGCGGCGGGTGTGAAGCTATGACTGGTCTCGAGGGTGCCACGGACAGCGAAGCGACGCTCGGGGAGCGCAGTCGTCCGTGTTCTGAGCGCCACCGATGTTCCGGCACGGACGACTGCGCTCGGCGGACCTCGCTCCGCTTTCCGTGGCACCCGTGAGCACCGCGCACCAGTCCATCTCATTCCCGCTATCCTTCCGCCATGTCGATCCCGCCGTTCGTTCATGACGACCTCATCCGCCTCGGCATCGAGGTGCCGCCGCCGATGCTCGATCAGCTCGCGGTCTACCTCGATCACCTGCTCACGATCAATCAGCAGATGAACCTCACCGCGGTGCGCGAGGTCGATGCGGCGTGGCGGCGGCTGATCATCGACAGCCTGACGCTGCTGCCGGCGATGGAGGACGTGCCCGAGGGCGCGAAGGTGATCGACGTGGGGAGCGGCGGGGGGCTGCCTGGGATTCCGCTGGCGATCACACGGCCGGACTTGGCGGTGACACTGCTGGAAACCACCGGGAAAAAGGCCCGTTTTCTTGAGTCGTGCGTGGTGGCGACGAAGCTCGAAAACGTGAAGGTGCTCAACACGCGGGCCGAGGTCGCGGGGCAGGACAAGCTGCACCGGCAGCAGTATGACGTGGCTGTATGCCGCGGCGTCGGGCCGATGGCGGAGCTCCTGGAATACACGCTGCCGTTGGTGAAGGTGGGCGGCATGCTGATGGCGATGAAGGGGCCGAAGGTCGAGGAGGAGCTCGAGCAGTCGGGCGATGCCCTGCTGGCGCTGGGCGGCGGTGAGGTCGAGGTGTTCGATGCCTACCCCGAAGGATTCGACATCAACACGGTGATCGTCCGCGTGATCAAGGCGGACTCGACGCCGAAGATGTACCCAAGAACACCCGGAACGCCGCGGCAGTTTCCGATTTGAGGAGCAAGTTCAGGGTGGCACTGACAAGGACTGCTCGGAGGCCTTGTCAGTGGCGAATCGCCGGGAGCGCCGGACACTGACAAGCTCCGCGGACTCCGCTTGTCAGTGCCACCCGAGTTGTCGGCACTGGGAGCGGACTGCCAGTGGCATCCTGCTACGATCCCCGCCATGAACGCCACCGTCATGGCCGGCATCCCGGCGACGAACCTTTCGCTTTACCGCCGCATCCGTTTCAGCGTGGGCGACCCCGCCGCGATCATCGAGCTGCCGCGCGTCGATGGCCGGAGCGAGTCGGTGCTGATCATTCGCGACATCGAGATGGCGCGGGCGAGGAAGAGTGCGCGGGCCGACCGCGTGCAGTGTCCCGCCGACTTCACGCCGACCGGCGGCCTCTCCGGCGACCGCGAGACGGCGACGGCTCAATCCGTCGCCGAGTTCCTGCGCCGCGAGAACATCACCCGCATCACCGCCGACCGCACGCTGCCGCTCATCTTTGCGCACCACATGCAGAAGGCAGGCATCGCCGTCGAGTGTGACACCGAGATGGGCATCATTGAACGCCGCATGAAGGACGCCCAGGAAGCCGCCTGGCTGTGCGAGGCGCAGCAGACGACGGAGGCCGCGATGCGAATGGCGTGCGAGCTGGTCGCCCGGGCCGCAGCGAGAAGTGATGGCGTGTTGATGCACGACAACGCCCCGCTCACCGCCGAGCGCGTGCGCAGCGCCATCGACTACTTCCTTCTCGACCGCGGTTACTCAAACCCGATGAGCATCGTCGCTGCCGGCCCGCTCGGCGGCGACTGTCACGAGCACGGCCACGGCGAGATCCGCACCGGCGAGCCCGTCATCATCGACATCTTCCCGCGCAACCGCGCGACCCTCTACAACGGCGATTGCACGCGCACCGTCGTGCATGGCGCGATCAGCGACCAGCTCCAGCGCATGCACGCCGCCGTTGTGGAGGCGAAGGCCGCCGCCATCGCCGCGATCAGGCCCGGCGTGGCCGGTGAAACGGTGCATGAGGCGACACGCGCCGTCATCCGCAGACATGGCTTCGGCACGACGCTACCACCGGCCGACGCGCCCGATGATTACTGCGCCATGACGCACGGCACCGGTCACGGCATCGGCCTCGACGTCCACGAGCCGCCGCTGCTCGCCGCCGGCGGCCCGCCGCTCGTTGTCGGCGACGCCCTGACCGTCGAGCCAGGGCTTTACTCCAAGGCCATCGGCGGCGTCCGCGTCGAGGACATGGTGGTCGTCACGGCCGGCGGGTGCGAGAATCTCAATTCACTCCCAGAAACGCTCGCGTGGGACTGATGACTGCTCATGCACTTCAGTCTGATTGAACGCAGAGGCGCAAAGGACGCGAAGGCGCAAAGGACTACGGATTTGAACGCTTGGTTTCGTCTCGCGGTGCTCTTCCAATCTGCTTTTTCTCTTTGCGTCTCTGCGCCCTTTGCGCCTTTGCGTTCAAGTCGACCCACCTCGAGACTCGCCCCACATTCTCGCATTGACACGACACCGACCCGTGATGAAAATGCCCGCCCTTCATGCGGAAATCTGCTCCAGCGACCCACTCCATCACCCACCATCATCACACTATGACACTCAACATCCGCTCCACCGTCGCCTGCCAGCTCGACCTCGTTTCCCTCGGTGAATGCATGGTGCGACTGTCGCCGCCGGGCCACGGCCGCATCGAGTTCAGCAACCTGCTCGAGGTCTTCGTCGGCGGCGGCGAGTACAACGTGGCCTACGCGCTGGCCCGCCTCGGCCTCCGCACCGGCTGGGTCGGCGGCCTCGTCGACAACCCCGTCGGCGCCATCGTCGTGAACCACGCCCGCTCGGCCGGACTCGATATCCAGCACGTCGTCAACATGAAATACGACGGCGTCGGCCGGGAGGCCCGCATCGGCCTGAACTTCACCGAGGTCGGCACCGGCGTCCGCGGGTCGGTCACGCTCTACGACCGCGGTCACTCCGCCACCAGTAAGATGAAGCCCGGCGATGTCGACTGGAACACGCTCTTCAACAAGCGCGGCGTCCGCTGGCTCCACACCGGCGGCATCATGGCGTCGCTGTCGCCCACCACCCGCCAGGTCGTCGCCGAAGCCGTCAAGGCCGCTCACGACGCCGGCACCATCGTGTCTTACGACCTGAACTTCCGCAGCAAACTGTGGAGCAGCAAGGACGCCATCGCGACCACGCGCCCCATCGTGCCGCACATCGACTGCCTCATCGGCAACGAAGAGGACTTCCAGAAAGTGCTCGGTTACGAGGTCGAAGGCGTCGACATCGACAAGGGCGAGATCGACACCAAGGCGTTCAAGAAAATGGTCGAGAGAGTCGTGAAAGACTTCCCGAACATCAAAGTCGTCGGCACCACGCTGCGCGCGGTGCGCTCCGGCCTGATCAACGACTGGACCGCGATCCTCTGGCACGAGGGCACGTTCTACGACGCCATCAAATTCCCCGGCCTGGAAATCGAAGATCGCGTCGGCGGCGGCGACGGCTTCGCGTCCGGCTTCGCTTACGGATTCCTCACCGGGAAATCCCCCCAGGAATGCGTGAACACCGGGGTCGCCCACGGCGCCCTGCTGCAAACCACGCGCGGCGACACCTCGCAGATCACGCTGGAGGAGTTGAATCACGTGGCGAAGGGCGGCAGCGCTCGGATCAAGCGGTGACACTGGTGCCTGCCACCAGTGATCATTTCACAGGCTGCGCCACGGTCGCGCGTTCGATGAACCCGAAATGCAGGGCGCGCTCACCGACTGACAGACTCAGTGCCATGTGAATCTCGCGACGGCGCCCATCCCAATAGTTCAACTGCATCTGTGCTTCTTCAAAATTCCGTTCGATCTTCCGCATGTCGCGGCGCAACTGCGGCAGGGACCGTTCAAGTGTTTCAAGCGTCTCCTTTGCGTCATCGAGTTCCTTAACGGCGGCCTCGGCGTCATCGACCGCCGACAGCAGCCGCGCCATCTCGACAATCGCCGCATCGCCCAGGGGCTTGTCGCCATTGACTTACTTCAGCCGCTCCACGCGCTGGCGAGCCGCCGCCAGTTGCTTCTGCCGTCGATCAAACTCGCCGTGAATGTCAATGAAATCCCCCGGCCCCGGCACCTTTCCATCGAGCGACAATTTGGCGAGCGGGGCGAAGGACACGCGGAACCGGAACCTCGCCGCGTCGAGTTCGTCCACCTTCTTTCGATAGCGGTCGGCTTCCTGCTCCACAAACTTTCTGTGATCCAGGAGCGTCTCGTCGGCTTCCGTCCTGGCTTTGGTCACGAAGTTCTCGACCAGCCGGTTCGCCATCCGCACGGCAAGGTCGCGGTCACGATGCCGCGCCGTAACGGTCACAATCTCCAAGTCGGGGTTGTCGCCCTCGACCTTCAGCGAGATCGACTGGTGAATGGATTGGATCATCGCGGCGTGCGCGAGCATGCCATCGGTCGTCAGTTTTCCATCGGCGGTGTGCGGCAAACCTTCCGTGAGGCGAAGGTCGGTGATGAGCTGTTCGATGGCCGCCCGGCCGATGAGGTACTGGGACCGCAGCACACGGATGCGGGCGTAAGCCCCGGCAAGTAGCTTCTCGCTTTCCGTGCCGCTGGCCAGTGCTCCGAGCCGCTGCTCGAACTTCGCCGTGGCTTCAAAGAGCGCCCCCGGTGCGTCATCATCAGCGCTCGCGCTTGCTCCGACAGTCATCAATGACAAGGCCAGCGCGACCCATGTGACACGACGGAAATGGGTTTTCATATGGAAGCTTCTCTTATGCAGTTCATTCTTTCCACAGCCGGTCCAGCGCCACGCTGACTCCCGGAAAAACGTTCGGTTCGACAACCCCTCTGCTGGCACCCGCCGCGTCGCCTTCGTAGCTTGCGCCGACGAGTCGCAAACATTCGAGCGTCTTGCGATACGCATCGATGATCCAGTAATTCGGTACGCCGAACTCGGCGTACCAGCGTCGCTTGGTGATTCGGTCGTGCCGCTCGTGGTCGGGGCTGATCGACTCGATGATGAGCGTGGGCGGAACGTAGATGCGCGAGCGATCCGGGTCCGGCCTGCCGCGCTCCGCGACGGCGCGAATTTGTGCGGCCTGGTCCGATGGCGTCATAAAAGCCAGGTCTGCACGGATGACGCGTTGATCGTCGATGATGACGTCCAACTCCGTTGAAAAAGCCCCTTCGATTCCCAGCGCCTCAAACTGCTGGTCAAGTTGCGTATGGAGACGGAGGAACGCGCTTCCATGCTTGAAGTAGGCGGCAGCCATCTCGGTGAGCACTCCTTCGATAATCTCGTATCGTCCTTCCTCCCATTTCCGGGCGATCTCGGGACGATCGAGGTCGGCAGCGGTCCAGCCGAGCGTGCCAACTTGAAAGGGGCGCGATGAGGTGACGGCGGACATGCTGCAAGTATAGCCGAGGATTTTGCGGCCAAATCGCTGCCATCAGATCGGGCCGTAGTAAACCAGCGCGTTCGAGGGTTCGTGGCGGGATGTTCAACTGCTACAATGACCTGTCATTCTGCACCGATGAAGGCTTCATTTCCTCTCACATCCGATGAACTGATCATGGCGCACCTTCGATCCAGCCCGCACCAGCGTCCACGAGGGATTTTTCAAATCGCAATGGCTTTGTTGTTGCTGCTGTCCAATGCGGTGGATGCGGCCGATCCCACCGCCAACGACGCCACGCCGATGTTCGACGACGCCATCCTGTCGGACAAGCCGGTGGCGTACTGGCGGTTCGAGGGCGGCGACGGGATCGCGGAGAACATCGCGCCGGTCGGGGGCAAGCAGCACGGCTTCGAGGGCAGCGCCGTCGGTGCCGTCACCTTCGGCCAACCCGGCCCGCGACCCGGTGACTACCCGGACTTCCGTTCTGACAATAAAGCCGTGCGCTTCGACGGCAAGAGCGGGTACCTGCGCATCGAAGACATCGCCGGTGATGCGGGTAAGGACAGCCCGCTGAAGTTCCGCAAGGGCGACACCATCACCGTCGAGGCCTGGATCAACCTCGCGGCGATCGGCGATCAGCAGCAGATCTACATCGTCGGCAAGGGTCGCACGGATGCCAGCGGGCCGAAGGCGACGAATCAGAACTGGTCGCTGCGCATGCGCGGGGTCGATGGCGCGGCGGGCATCAGTTTTCTATTCCGTGGCGAGCGCAACCGGCCCGACAAAGATGCCGAGAGCTTTCGCGACTGGCACCGCTGGACGAGCGACGCGCTGATCGTGCCGGGGAGCGGCGCGCGGAACTGGCACCACGTCGCGGTGAGCTATACGTTCGGCAAGGGCGACTCGATCCGCGGCTACATCGACGGGCAGCCGGTGAAGGGCGCATGGGACATGGGCGGGGTGACGGACGCGGGTCCGGTGGTGGATGACGATGCGGTGTGGATCGGCTCGTCGATGGGCGGCAGCGCGGGCAGCACGTTCCGCGGGTCGATCGACGAGGTGGCGGTCTATCGCACGGCGCCGTCGCCGGAGCGCATCGCGACCCGGTTCCACAGCAACTTTCCGACGGAGAAGACCGGCGGTTCGCTCGCTTTGGCCGAGGATGTGGCGCTGCTGGTCGATGGCAACGTGCAGGCGTTTATCCACGAGGGCCTGGCCGACAAGTTCGCTTGGCCGGACAAGCTGGACAAGCCGGCCGAAACATTTGAGCTGATGGACTTCGTGCTGGCGGGGATCCCCTACAAATATTCAGATCGGGGCGTCCGCATCGACCGCGCCAACCCGACAATGGTACGGCTCGCCGGCAAAGCGACGGTCGAGGCGGGGGAGTACCGCTTCCTGATCCGCTCGCTCAACGGCGCCCGGCTGATCATCGACGGCAAGGTGGTGGCCTCGAATCGTTTCATCAATCCCAACGCCAGCGGCCACGAGCGCGTCCCGGATTTGAAAGAGGCCATCGACAAGGACCTGCCCGAACTGCCCACCGGACACGTCGAGAAGGTCGTGACGGTGAAGCTCGACAAGGGCGAGCACACGTTTGTGTACGACTTGTATCTCGGCGGGCGCAACCTGCGCCGCGAGACCGGGCAGCCGTTCGTGGCGATCGCGAAGGGCGAGGGGAAGTGGATGACGCTGTCGCCGGGGCGGAATTACATGGCCGCGTCGGTTGGATGGTCGACGGTCGCAGCGGACTCGTCGAGTTGGCGGACGTGGCCGGGCGGGATGGCCTTCGATCATGCGACGTGGGATGAGGCGGAGTTCGCACGGCGCGAAGACATCGGCGGGATCAACTATAGCCGCCGGCGGCGGGCGGCAGAGCATGTCGCAGATTATTGGAAGGCCCGTCACGAACTGGCGCGAAAACTTCGCGCCGGCAAGGCGCCGCAGGTTCCTCCGGCGACGCCGGGCTACCCGTCCCACAACGCGATTGATCAATTCCTCAATGTGAAACTCGCGGCCGAGGGAGTGAAGCCCGGCAGGCTTGTCGATGACCTTGGGTTCGTCCGCCGCCTTTGGCTCGATGTCGAAGGCGTGAACCCTACCGATCACTTCGCCCGTCAGTTCATCGGCGATCCGAAGAAGACCATTGGCGAAAACTGGCGCTATTACGTGGCCGCGAACCGCGTCGACAACTGGGCCGACCACTGGGTCCCCTACTGGCAGGACGTGCTCGCCGAAAACCCGTCGCTGATCAAGCCGACGCTCAACAATACCGGGCCGTTCCGCGATTGGATTTACGAATCATTCGCCGACAACAAGCCCATCGACCGCTTCGCCACCGAACTGATCCGCATGGAGGGCAGCACCACCGGCGGCGGGCCCGCGGGGTTCGCGATGGCGTCGCAGAACGACGTGCCCATGGCGGCCAAGGCCCACGTGATCGCCAAGGCGTTCCTCGGCATCGAGATGAAGTGCGCCCGCTGCCACGATGCCCCGAACCATCCGTACGCCCAGAAGGACCTGTTCAGCATGGCGGCGATGCTGGAGCGCAAGGCGATCGCGGTGCCCAAGACGAGCAGCGTGCCGGGGACGCCGGAGCACCTGAAGAAGATGTTGATCGCGGTGACGCTCAAGCCCGGTGAGAAGGTGGAACCGGGCTGGTCGCTGGAGTCGCTTGCATCATCGAAGCTGCCGCCCGAGGTGCTTAGTGCCGCCGCCGCGAAGGACCCGCGCGAAATGCTGGCGGCGATCATCACCTCGCCGACGAACCCGCGCTTCGCGCAGGTGATGGTGAACCGGCTGTGGAAGCGATACATGGGCCACGGCCTCGTCGAGCCGGTCGATGACTGGGAGGACGCGAAGCCATCGCACCCGGAACTGCTTAACTGGCTGGCGCACGAGTTGATGACGCACGATTACGACCTGAAGCATGTGGCGAAGCTGATTCTGTCGTCGCACGCTTATCAGCGCGAGGTCGGCGAGTCGCCGGATGCCGGGGGGCAGGTGCCGCCGCCGGAGAAGCGGCTGTTTTCGCACCAGGTCCGGCGGCGGCTCTCGGCCGAGCAGGTGGTGGACTCGCTGTTCGCCGCGGTGGGCAAAGACCTGGGCACCGAAATGCTCACGTTTGATCAGGACGGCCGGCGGCCGCCGTCGGAGATGCTCAACTTCGGCGTGCCGAAGCGGGCATGGCAGTTCGTCAGCCTGAGCAACGAGCGCGACCGGCCGGCGCTGGCGCTGCCGATGGCGCAGCACGTCTCCGACCTGCTGCTGGCGTTCGGCTGGCGCGACAACCGACCGGACCCGATCACCCAGCGCGACGACGCTCCGCACGCGCTACAACCGCTCACCCTCGCCAACGGCCCGATCGTCAACCGCATCGCCCGGCTGTCGGACGATTCTTCACTGACGGAGTTCGCGGTCAGCGACGCCTGCAAGTCGCCGGAGGATTTCGTGCGCCGGGTGTTCCGTTCGTTCCTCACGCGCGAACCGAGCGCGAAGGAATTGAAGTCGCTGGCGGACGGGTTGCATGACGGATTCAGCGATCGGGTTGTGAAGGGCGCGAAGCCGCAGGCGCCTCGGTCGTACCGCACGCCGGTGTCGTGGGCGAACCACTTGAGCGCGGAGGCGACGACGATCAAATTGGAGCTCGAGAAGAGATCGCGCGAGGGCGATCCGCCGACGGCGCGGCTGACGAAAGAGTGGCGCGAGCGCGCCGAGGATGTGGTGTGGGCGGTGATGAACATGCCGGAGTTTTTGTTTGTGCCGTAGCACGAGCGATGGAGCACCACGCCGGCAGGCTGGTGCAGTTCCGACACACATGCGGCTAAAGTCCAATGCAGACCTACGAAGACAAGCTGAATCGCGACGTCCGGTGGGCGCTACGGGAGGGCAGCATGCATTTTGAGCGTGAGAGCGCGGTGTTCAAGACACTGCATGGCATTGCGGCGAAACTCGATGATATCGGCGTCCCCTATGCGGTGGTCGGCGGAATGGCGATGTTCCTTCACGGGTTCCGCCGGTTTACGGAGGATGTCGATGTTGTCGTGACGGCGGAGGGACTGCGGACGATTCATCAGCGGCTTGAAGGACTCGGGTATGTCAAGCCGCAGGGGAGCAGCAAACACCTGCGCGATGTGGATTCCGGAGTCAGAATCAAATTCCTGATCACGGGTCTGTTCCCAGGAGATGGCAAGCCGAAGCCGGTATCGTTCCCCGATCCGTCCGAAGCAAGTATTGTCATCGACGGCGTTCGCTGTGTCCGGCTCAATCGCCTGATCGAGATGAAGCTGGCTTCGGGATCGACAACCGATCGACTTAAAGACCTTAGCGATGTGCAGGAATTGATCCGCACGCTTGCGCTGCCGGTGGAGTTTTCCGAACAGATTGATCCCTCCGTTCGACCGCTTTTTATCGATATCTGGAATCGAACGCAGCGAGTGCCAAAGGATGAATGACATAAACCATTCAATGACCCGGCGGAGTTTCGTGCAAGGGGTGGCCGCCGCGACAGCGGGACTATCGGCCGCATCATTGTCCGCCGACCCGTCCTCGCCCCGCGCCAAAGCCGACCACTGCATCCTCCTCTGGCTCGGCGGCGGCGCGGCCCAGATCGACACCTTCGATCCCCAGGCCCGCGGTGATGCCCGCAAGCGCACGCCTGGCTCGTACTACGACGCGATCGATACCTCCGTGAAGGGCATTGCGGTCTGCGAACATCTTTCGCGCACGGCCAAAGTGATGGAGCACGTCGCCCTGCTGCGCACGGTGAACCACGACGTGATCGACGAGCACGCCGCCGCCATCAACCGCATGCACACCGGCCGGCCCACCAGCGAGACCGTCGTCTATCCCTCGATCGGATCCGTCATCGCCCAGCAGCGCGGCCCGGGCGGCGACGGCGTCCCGCCTTACATCCTCATGGGCTACCCCAGCGCCACCCGCGGCCCCGGCTTCCTCGGCGCCAAGCACGGCTACATCTACCTCACCGACACCGAGTCCGGCCCCGCCGGCCTGACGCCGCCCGCGGGCATCGACGCCGATCGGCAGAAGCGCCGCGCCGCACTGCTCGCCACGCTGCGCGAGGCGTCGAGCGAAACGGCGACGAAGGACGAGCGCATCGACGACTACGCGGCCATGGCAGAAGACTCGCTCAAGCTGTCAGGCCCGCAGTTCATGTCCGCCTTCAATCTCAACGAAGAATCGAAGACGCTCCGCGAATCCTACGGCAGCGAGTTCGGCCAGCGCTGCCTGCTGGCCCGCCGGCTCGTCCAGCGCGGCGTCCGCTTCCTCGAGGTCTCCCACAACCTCAACTTCATCAACGGCACCGGCTGGGACACGCACAACGACGGCCAGCTCAATCAGCACATCCTCATCGACGAACTCGACAAGGCCTTCGCCGCACTGATCGCCGATTTGAAACAGCAGAAGCTGCTCGACCGCACGCTCATCGTCATTTCCACCGAGTTCGGCCGGCCCAGCGGGTTCGACGGCGGCGGCGGCCGCGGGCACCAGGGTTCGGCCTTCTCCTGCGTCCTCGCCGGCGGCGGGCTCAAGACCGGCGTCGCCATCGGCAAGACCGACGACCTTAGCAAGTCGCCCGTCGAGCGGCCCGTTTCCGTCCCCGATTTGTTTGCGACGATTTATCACGCGATGGGCATCGACACCGGCAAAAACCTCTTCGCCGACGAGCGCCCGGTGCCGATCACGGATGGGGGGAAGCCGGTGGGGGAGCTATTCGGATAAACCACATGACCCGGGCGATGAAGATCAATGGAACTCTGCTCCTGTGTGGAAGCGCGCTGGTTGTGGGCATCGTGGTCGGGGCGGTCTGGCTTTTGCGGGATCGTTATCCGGCCGCGATTGGTGCGACGCTTGACGGCGATCTGAGTCAGGTGACCTTTCAGCCTCACGTTGATCGCGAGTCGATCGTCGTGACCGACTCTCACCAGATGGAGAGCATCCGCGAGATGGTCAAGGGTGCTCGGCCGCTGTCATTGGCTTCCTATCCGGTACCGAGTTGCTCGCTCACTTTCCATTTCGCCGATGGTCGCCGCGTTGCCCTTGGCGTCTCGCCCACAGGTATGACCCGCCAAAACTTCTTTGAGCAGATTGCGGAGAAGCACTCGATGTTGAGCTACGTGACGCTTTCGTGGGAAGGACACCGGCGTGCGGCCAGCAGCGCGCCTTTTGTGGCCGTGCTTCGAGAGCAGCAGCGGGTGGCAGCGCCGGCCCACGAGTAGCGGCCGGTGGGGGCCGATGATCGTTTTCGGTTGCATACCCCCCGAGCCGTCACTACACTTCCGCGAACCAATCCCGGAAAGGACGCTCGGGTGAAGTTTGAATTGATCGATCGCGTGGTCGAGCAGGGGGCCGATCGGATCGTTGCGCTCAAGAGTGTGTCGAGCGCCGAGGAATATCTGGCGGACCATTTCCCGGGCTTCGCGGTGCTGCCCGGTGTCATGATGCTCGAGTCGCTGGTGCAGGCGGCCCGCCTGCTCATCGCCGACCGGGCGAAGGCGGCGGGGGACAGGCCGCTGATCCTCGCGCAGGTCCGCAACATTCGCTACGGCAACATGGTCCGCCCCGGCCAGTCGCTGCGGGTGGAGGTGGCGCTCCGCGGCGAGACAAAAGCCGACGACGGCTCGGTCCTGTGGGACTTCAACGGCATCGGGAAGGTCGAGGATTCGGTCGCGGTACAGGGACGTTTTCTGCTGGCGCCGCTGCGATAAACAAGCCAGGCGCTAAACCGCAAGCGGTGCTTCGGCGCGAGGCGCGATGAAAAGGATGCAATTATGGCCATGTCTCAGGATCAGGTGTTCGGCAAGGTGCAGGAAGTGCTCGTCGATGCCCTGGGCGTCGATGACGACGAGGTGACGCCGCAGGCTCGCCTCACCGGTGACCTCGGGGCCGAGTCGATCGACTTCCTCGACATTGTTTTCCGCCTGGAAAAATCGTTCGGCATTAAGATCCAGCAGGGCGAGATGTTTCCCGAGAACGTGCTCAACGACCAGCGCTACGTCCAGGACGGCAAGGTTACCGACGAAGGCATGGCGGTGCTCCGCGAGCGGCTGCCGCACGCCGACCTGTCGACCTTCGAGAGCGACCGCCGGGTGGAGGAGTTTTCCAACGTGTTCACGGTGAACGCGGTGGTAAAGTTTGTGCAGGCGCGGCTGAAGTAAGTCTTCGATGCGGCGCGACAGCAATGCACTATCAATCGAAATGTCCGCAGTGCGGCACGCGCATCCATCCGCTCACATCGTTGAGCAAAAGGCAGTCTCTGTTCCGCAGGTGTCCGCGATGTTCGGTTGCCTTGCGGCGGATTGCGACCGACAAGCAGCCATGGACGACACTCATTGCGATCATCGTACTGCTTCCCGGCATATGTTTATGGCTTCTCACGGCGTATGGGATGCTCCAAGGTTGGAGCCTGTGGGTGTTCCTTTTGCCGGTCGTCGGTGTGTTCGTGAGCGTGCTCGTTAACTACCTGCAATACCCCTACACGAACCGATTCGAGGTGGCGCACCCGGAATGTTCCAAGTGCGGCTACGACCTCACGGGGACTCAATCGACTGAATGTCCGGAGTGCGGCTCGCCGGTCCTGCTCAAGCAATGAACTATTCATCGAACGTGATCGAGCAAACATGCGCTGGATCTGGATCGACCGCATCCTCGAGCTTGAAAAAGGCATGCGCTGTGTGGCGATCAAGAACGTCACCGCCGCCGAGGATGTGCTGCACGATCATTTCCCGGCCACTGCCAGCCGGCCCGCGATGCCGGTGCTGCCCAACACGCTCATCATCGAGGGCATGGCCCAGACGGCGGGGATCCTCGTCGGGCACGCCAACGACTTCCGCGAGAAGGTGATCCTCGCGAAGATCGGCAAGGCCACGTTTACCGCCGCCGCGCGGCCCGGGTACACGCTCAAGTACACCGCGAAGATCGACCGCATGGACGAGGCCGGCGCCGCGACGACGGGCTGGGTCGACCTGATCGACCTCGCGCTCGGCAAGGTCACGCCGCTCGCCGAGATCGAATTGATGTTCAGCCACATCGACAAGAACCGCTCGGGCCTGGCGTTCCCCGAGCATAATTTCGTCTTCACCGATCAGTTCATGAACCTGATCCGCGACAGCGGGTTTGCTGCGCACAAGTAACGGCGTGCGCGTGCCGCTTAAGCGGCACGCGCCTGCTATCCTGTGCCGCGTGAGTTCGCAAAAGATCAATCGCTTGCTTCATCTGATCATGCTCCTGCACGGCGGGCAGGCGGGCACTCCCGATGAGCTCACGGCAGCACTGGGCGTCACACGGCGCACATTGTTTCGTGACCTCAGCGTGCTCAAGGACGCGGGCATCCCTTACTATTTCGAGCCGGGCAAGGGTTACCGCATCGGCCAGTCGTACTTTCTTCCCGCCATCAACTTGAGCGTGATCGAGACGCTCGGTCTGCTCGTGCTCGGCAAGACCGCGGCGGCCCAGCGGCACCGGCCGATGATGACCGCGGCGCTCTCGGCGATCAACAAGCTTATCCTCGCCATCCCGCAGCCGCTGCGCGTCGCCTGCGGCGACCTCATGTCGAACGTCACCGTCCACCCCGGCGGCCAATTGGAGTCCGACCGCGAGGGCGGCAGCTACACGTTGATCCAGCGCTGCATCGATGAGCGGAGATCCTGCGACATCAGCTACGCCGGTCCGCAGGCCGACCCCGTGCAACTCCGCATGTGCCCGTACGCCCTGCACTTCGCCGCGCGGGCCTGGTACGTCTTTGGCCACTCCAGCGCCCACGGCAGCGTGCGCATGTTCAAGCTCTCGCGCATCACCGCGATCGCCGAGACGAACCAGCGCTTCAAGCGGCCGCGCCATTTCTCCGCCGAGAAGTTCTTGGGCAACGCCTGGCAGATGATCCCCGAGGGCAAGCTTGAGCGTATCGAACGGCACTTCACCCCGCGCGTCGCCACCAACGTCTGCGAGGTCCGCTGGCACCCGTCGCAGCAGGTCAGGCGGCTCGACGATGGCGGCTGCATCGCCACGTTCGAGATCGACGGCCTCAACGAGATCTCGTGGTGGGTCTGCGGCTACGCGGACCAGGTGCGGGTGCTCTCGCCGCCGGAACTGGTCGAGCGGGTGCGCGACATGCACGCCAGGGCCGCTGATGGCTACCGCACACCGCGAACGGACTCAAAGAAATGATTCGGTTATTCAGCGACCTTGACGCGGGTCGCGCCGGTCAGCGCGATCGTCCGCGGGTATGCACCAATCGTGATCTTCACCGCGCCCGGCGTTTTCTCATTGGTGCGATTCCCCATGGCGTCGACCACGGTCGCCATCGTTGCGTCGCTTTCAATCGTCACGCTCTCTGAAAGGCCGGTGGTGAATGCGACCACCAGTCGCTCTTCGCCGCGTTTGAAGCTGTAAACGTGCAGGTTCTCCGACTCGACGAGCGTGCGCTCGAAGGTTGCGCCGGCGAACGTATCGGCGAATGCCGCGACGGCGCCGTACGCAAAGCGCGGGCAGAAATGGGCGTCAAGCAGGCCGAAATCACGATCGGTCCGGCTGCCGGGGCCGGAGCCTTTCGTCATGCGCGAGCAGAAGAGCAGCATGCCTTCGTCGCCGTGCGCCCACGAGTAGAGAATCTTCTGGAGCACGGCCACGGCCTGGGCGCGTTCCTGATCGAGCCGCCAGACCGCGTAGCCGCATTCGGTGTTGATGAAGCGCGGCTTTTCATAGCCCGCCTCGCGATGCACCTTCCGCATGTGATCGACATCGCGGACCAGCTCGCGCAGGTTGCCGTGCGAGTGATACGCCTGGAGGTCGGTCTTCCCGCGCAGCGCCTTGACGTAGTGCTCCGTGCGCGACGGATCGATGAACGCGTAGCCGCCGTTGGTGATCGGCATCTTCGGCGAAACCTTGCGACTCTCGTCCTTCGCCCATTGGAACTCGCGGATGTATTCCTCCGGCGAGGCGGCCCAGAACTCAACCTGATCCGGCTCGTTGTAGACCTGCACAAACTGCGCGTCCTTGCCGTAGCGGCTCACGATCTCGCGCACATACCGGCGGTACGGCTCCTCGCGGCGCGGGAAGCGCCACCTGTCGCTCGTTTCAGCCGCGTATTGCGGGTCGATCGCCCAGTCCGGCGGGTGCATCAATTGAAGGCCCAGCTTGAACCGCCGCCGCGTGTACGCCTCCACCGCGGCGTCCATCCGCTTCCAGTCAATCGTCGCGTCCGGCTTCTCCGGCAACACCATCGATACGTCGAGGCGCACCGTGCTCAAACCCAGGTGTTCCATGAACAACGCTTCGGCCTGCACCGCGCCGGCTTCGTCGAATGCCGGCGGCATCGCCGGTACGCCGCCCGGCTTCCAGTGATACCGGCCCGGGAACGCGCAGACGCCGAGAAAAAAATTGCTGTCGGCCCACGAGCCGCTCCGCCCGGAAGCACTGTCGATGAGGCCGACACTGCGAACCTCACGGTACCCGCACTTGTCCGCTTTCATTCCGTCGGCGGTGATCAGATAAACACCGCGTCCCTCGATGTCGAAGCGGAATTGTTGATCGATCGGGGCGGCCCGCGACCACTGCTGGACCGGGCGGTTGTCCCAGTCCCACGCGGTGAGCACGACGCGGTCGACGCTGGCATCCGCTTTCAGGTGCCCCACGAGTCGGTCGTGCTTGACCGATGACTCCCGGATCGCGATCCATAGATTGTTTTCCGCGCTGAAGGACACGCGCTGCGTGTCGTCGGCTGCCACGGTGCGCTCGTGGAGCGCCGGGACGCCGGGCTTCTCGATGGCCGGTAGGCCGGGCTTAAGAGCGATGACGACGCCGTCGAAGGCGAGCGCTGCTGGACCCTGACAGGCGGTCAGCGCGAAACTAAGAAGCACCAGCAGCGCGACCGTATGAGATGCAGACTTTCGCGCGGACGGGGGCATCGCCTTGATTCTATGCCGCGATGCTCAATGCCGCGCCGTCGACAGGTGCGCAAGGTAGTGCAATCGCATGTAGCCGCTCGACGGTGCCACGGGTCGGCTCGGCGACCCGTGTGAACAGACACGAATCGCAAAGCCGACCCGTGGCGCCGGTACATGCAATTGCCCCGGAGCGCAAGGGCGCGGGCCGTTGGCGTGAGTGCCTCGGTGGGTAGAATGATTGTCGATGACCCGCCGCGCCTTCACACTCATCGAGTCGCTGGTGGTGATTTCGCTGATCACGCTCCTCGTCTCGATCATGCTGCCGGCGCTGGCCAAAGCAAAGGACAACGCCAGTCGGACGCAGTGCGCATCGAATCTGAAGCAGTGCTCGACCGCGCTGCAAAGCAGTGCGACCGATCGCGGCGGCGTGCTGCCATGCGATCGCGCCGTCACGGGGCGCGACGCGGGGCGCGTCTACCGCGACGGCGGCGCCTTCGATCTGCGGGTGATGATGCGGCCGTATGTCGGCGATTTCCGCGTGTGGGGATGCCCAACTCTGGGCCTGCCGCCGATCGACGACGCTTCCGCCAACTGGGGCGGCCTGCTCTGGTCCACCTACATGTATTGGGCGATCGACACGGACGGCAGGCCCGACTTTGGCGCCGGCGCTCCCGTGCCGCAGCGCATGGATGAATCGGGCTCGGACCGCCCGCTGATCCAGGACCGTTTCGATGACCGGCGCTCGCAGTCAATCATCCTCGGCTACCTGGCAAACCACGCGGACCGCTACTGGACCGACGGATGGGGACAGGCATCGGGCAACCTATCGGGGCCGATCCGCTGTATCCGCACTCGCGAGGATGGACAAGGCGCCAACATTTCCTTCTTCGACGGCTCGACGCGCTGGGTGCCGCAGGTGGAATTGGAAGACGTGGGCAACGACTACGATTTTGGGTGGCCGGTGCTTTCGGTGCGGATGAAATGAAAAAAAACCTCGCCGTGGGGGCGAGGTTTTTATTAGCAACTCTTTGATGTGGTGAGGTTCACCCTCACCCGCCATCGTGGGCAGCTTCTTTCTGAGCCGCAGCGTCCTCGCTGCGCGTGCCTCGCTCTTAACGTTCAAGGCACGCGCACTGCGGACAGTGCGGCTTAAAAGTGGCCACCCTCTCCCTCGGAGGGAGAGGGGACGGATCACGCCACGGTGATCGAATCGTCGAGGTAGACGTCCTGGATCGCGTTGAGAATCGAGACGCCGTCCTTCATCGGTCGCTGGAACGCCTTGCGGCCGGAGATCAGGCCCATGCCGCCGGCCCGCTTGTTGACGACGGCGGTCTTGACCGCGTCGGCAAGATCGCTGGCGCCCTTGCTCTCGCCGCCGGAGTTGATCAGCGGCATACGGCCCATGTAGCAGTTGGCGACCTGGTAGCGGCAGAGATCGATCGGGTGGCCGCCCACGCCGTTCTCGTCGCTGCCCGCGAGGTTGGTGTAAATCTTCTTGTCGAACTTCCCGTAGGCCGAGCCGCCCATGTTGAGCGCCGCGTAGCCGCCGTTGTTGGTCGGCAGCTTCTGCTTGATGATGTCGGCCTCGATGGTGACGCCGAGGTGGTTGCCCTGGCCGGTGAGGTCGGCCGCGGCGTGATAGTCGATGCTCTTGCCGTCGGCGCCCTTCACCTTGAAGGCGTTGTTGCGGAGATAGCACCAGAGGACCGTGACCATGCCCAACTCATGCGCCTTCGCGAAAGCAGCGGAGACTTCCTGGATCTGGCGGGTCGCCTCGTTGCTGCCGAAATAAATCGTGGCGCCGATGGCGCTGGCGCCCATGTCCCACGCCTGCTTCACGGTGCCGAAAAAGACCTGGTCGAACTTGTTCGGGTAGGTGAGGATCTCGTTGTGGTTGAGCTTGACCATGAACGGGATTTTGTGGGCATACTTGCGGCTGACGGCGCCGAGAACGCCGAGCGTCGAGGCGACGCAGTTGCAGCCGCCTTCGATGGCGAGCTTGACGATGTTCTCGGGATCGAAATACATCGGGTTCGGCGCGAAGGAGGCGCCGGCGGCGTGCTCGATGCCCTGATCGACGGGGAGGATGGAGACGTAACCCGTGCCGGCGAGGCGGCCGGTGCTCAAAATCTGCTGATAGCTGCGGAGCACCTGCGGGGTGCGGTCGGTGGAGGAAACAATGCGGTCGATGAAGTCCGGGCCGGGCAGATGGATCGTGGACTTGGGGAAGCCCTTGGCGGTGTAATTGAGGAGTGAATCGGCCTCGGCGCCGAGGATCTCGGCGGTACGGCTGCTGACTGCGGCGGTCACCATTTGGTTTGTCCTTAGGCTCTGCAAATCTTTGGGGTACGGTGCCGAAGCGAGGAAATACGTCAGGGGCGAGCCGCATCGGCGAAGGTGGGTGAAGTGCGAATGATAGCGGGGAGACGGGGAGTAAACAAATTGAGGCGAGGAATGCTAAACCGCAAGCGATGGCGGGAGACGAGAGGGAAGTCGGAGGCAACCGGTCAACGCTTGCGGTTTAGTGGGCCGCGGTGGAACTAGCGCTTGTGAAAGGGCCAGTCACGGCGTCTCCACCAGCGCCGGCCGGCCCAGCAGGTTCGGCTGATACTCCTTCGTGTCGATCAGCACGCCGCCGATGAACAGCACGACGAAGCCGAGGGCGACCACGAGGATGATCGCGTGGAACGGGCGGTCGTAGCGCAGATGCATGAAGTAGAGGGCGACGACGACCGCTTTCACCAGCGCGATCGCCAGGGCGATGACGATGTTCAGTTTGCCCAGGTCGAGGCGCGTCACCGCCACGGTCAGCGCGGTCAGCACCAGGAGGATGACGAAGACCGTGATCAGCATCTTCGGGGGCACGACATGGACGTGGATGTCGCCGTGACGGTGGTGGGGGCGGTGGGCATGTGGGTCGGCGTGTGTCATGTGAGTTCGATCCGAGCCGCCATGCGTAAGCATGCGGGCGCTAGGGATTATCTGTAAGCCGCGGCGTCCCGTTGCTCTCGCGCGCGGCGCGGAATGAAACCGAGCGATCCGCTGCTAATGGATCAGATACAGCAGCGGGAACAGGAATATCCAGATCAGGTCGACCAGGTGCCAATAAAGTCCGACGAGGTCGACGGGGATGAAGTAGCGCGGGCCGAACTCATTTTTCGAGGCCCGGACGAGCAGCCAGATCATCAGGCCCATGCCGATGACCACGTGCAGCCCGTGCAGGCCGGTCATCAGGTAATAGATCTGAAAGAAAATATGCACCCGGCCCTTGTCGAAGGCGGCGAGGTCTTCGTGCTGCATCCCGGCGTGGGCCTTGTCGGCGTCGGCGATCTCCCTGCCCTCGGCGAGCACCGCGGGGTTCACGCCGTCGGGGCCGATCAGCGGCGCGGGGACAACGGAGCGGTCGATCATCGGACCCTGGGCGTCGGGGATCGTCGGCCCGGCCTTCGTCGTCGCCGGCGTCACCGCGCCGGCCCGTACATCGGCGCGTTCGTTGTGGCCGGGGCCTCCGGGGGCGGTCTCGCTTTCATGCTTGGGGTGATACTTGTTCGCCGTGCCGACCCACAGGTGATGGTTGTATTTCTTCGTGTACTCGATGGTCTTGATCGCCAGGAACCCGAAGCCGCCCAGCAGCGACAGGGCGAGACACCACATCAGAATCGTCTTCTGCCCGAGCTGCGCCGCCCGCACCGCCCACGCCATGGTCAGGCTGCTGGCGATGAGGATCACCGTGTTGATCGCGCCGAGCGTGGTGTCGAGTTGCTTGTGGGCGAAGGCGAACACGTCGGGGTTATTGGCGCGGTACACGGCATAAGCGCAGAAAAGCCCGCCGAACATGAGGATTTCGGTGGAGAGGAAGATCCACATGCCCAGCTTGCCGGTGTCGTACTGCTGGCTCATCGTCTCGAAGTGATGGGCCAGGTGCGGGTCGTGGTGTCCCGGGGGGGTATGGTCGCCGGTGACGCCATGCGGGTCGCCGCGCAGCGACTGGCCGGCGTGGTCGGTGGGTTGGTTGGGTAGGGCGGTTTCCATCATGCGATTCACCACGGAGACACGGAGACACAGAAAAAAAAACGCGGTTCAGCACAATCGCAACGACTCCAACCTGTGTTTCATCATTCCTCTCCCTTCTTCGCAGCTCTCGCCTTTTCCTCTCCGTGTCTCTGTGTCGCTGTGGTAAACGACTGCTGTTTCCGTGTCTCGTCCTTCTTGCCGTCGTGTACGTAACCCTCGATCGTCTCGTCGTACTTCCAATGCTTGTAGTCGTAGGGGTCGCCGACCTCCGGCGTCCGCGCGAAGTTTTCCAGCGGCGGCGGCGACGGGCAACGCCACTCCAGCGTGTTCCCCCCCCACGGGTTCGCCGGCGCCGGCTTGCCGCGCAGCAGCGAATGAACCCAGTTGATCAGCACCATCACCAGCCCAATACCGAGGACGAACGCCCCCACCGTCGAGATCTGGTGGTAGGTCTGGTACTTCACCGGGTAGTCGGCGTAGCGGCGAGGCATGCCCTGGCTGCCGGCGATGAACTGGATGAAGAAGGTCCAGTTGAAGCCGACGAACACCACGATCGCCGCGATGATCCCCAGGCGGGCGTTGCACATCCTGCCGAACATTTTGGGCCACCAGTGGTAGACCCCGCCGAGGAACCCCATCAGCGCCGAGCCCATCATGACGTAGTGGAAGTGGGCGACGATGAAGTAGGTGTCGTGGAAGTGGATGTCGGTGTTGAGCGAACCGAGGAACAGCCCGGTGAGCCCGCCGATGGAGAAGAGCAGGAGGAACGACATGCCGTACACCATGGGGATGGTGAACTGGATGGCGCCGCGGAACATGGTCGCCAGCCAGTTGAAGACTTTCACCGCCGAGGGGATGGCGACGCTGAAGGTGAGAAGGCTGAAGATGGCGTTGGTGAGCGGGGCCTGGCCGCTGGTGAACAGGTGGTGGCCCCAGACGAGGAAGCTGAGGAAGGCGATGGCGATGGAGCTGTAGGCGATGAACTTGTAGCCGAAGATGTGTTTGCGGCTATGGACGGAGATGATCTCGCTGATGACGCCCATGGCGGGCAGGATCATGATGTAGACGGCCGGGTGCGAGTAGAACCAGAAGAAGTGCTGGAACAGCACGGGGTCGCCGCCCAGCGCCGGGTCGAAGATGCCCACCGCGAAGGCCCGCTCGGCGACCAGCAGCAGCAGCGTGATGGCGAGCACCGGGGTGGCGAGGATCTGGATGATGCTGGTGCCGTAGAGGGCCCAGAGCATCAGCGGCATGCGGAACCAGGTCATGCCCTTGGGGCGCAGCGTGTGCATGGAGGCGATGAAGTTGATGCCGGTGAGGATGGAGCTGAAGCCGAGGATGAAGGCGCCGAGCACGGCGGGGATGACGGCGGACTTCGTGCTGACGCCGTCGGAGGAGTAGGGCGTGTAGAAGGTCCAGCCGGTGTCGAGTCCCGGCGGCAGGTCGACGCCGAAGAACGAGCCGATGACGCCGCGCAGCAGCACCCACGCGAAGAAGAGCGCCCCGACGACGTAGAGGTAGAAGCTCAGCAGGTTGAGGCGCGGGAAGGCGACGTCCTTAGCGCCGAGCATGATGGGCAGCACGAAGTTGCCCAGGGCGGCGGGGATGCTGGGGATGATGACGAGGAAGACCATCACCGCCCCGTGCAGGGTGAACATGTGGTTGAAGAAGGTCCAGTTGCTGTCGGCATCGGCCATGAGGGTCGGGCCGGGGTAGAAGAGCTCCACGCGCAGCAGCAGGGCGAAGACGCCGCCTAAGAGCAGCGAGACGCAGACGCCGACGAGGTACATGATGCCGATGCGCTTGTGGTCGAGCGTAATCAGCCAGGACATGATGCCGCGGCGCGCGGTGAAGAAGCTGCCGGACGCGGGCGGGATCGGCGGGGTCGGCGGG
>Ga0163150_10002953_pt1 | contig 24890 bp, 22 predicted proteins | sample OliLakLV19P2IB_FD_148628 | JGI IMG/M metagenome (GOLD analysis project Ga0163150, IMG submission 148628) | Freshwater microbial mat bacterial communities from Lake Vanda, McMurdo Dry Valleys, Antarctica - Oligotrophic Lake LV.19.P2.IB | ecosystem: Environmental > Aquatic > Freshwater > Lake >...
CTTTATGCCCGCCGCTATGATGTGGCGGGTACAGTTGTGGCAAGGAAACGTGGTAGTAAATAGCGTTGCGTCAACTGGACTGACGGAGTTGCGGGCACAGGCAAGGAGCGCGTCCATCTCCGCGTGAACCGCCCGGCCGAACTCGGTGATTTCCTTGAGCAGGCTGCTTCGAATTGCCTCCTCCGCCATTTTTTGAGTTATCGATCCCTCCCGTCCGATGATCCGTTTGGCGCGAAGGCTAGCAACGATGTCGTCAATGATTAGAGACTTTTGCAGGTCGTTAGAATCTTCCTTACTGGTGTGGTCGCGGTTATCCGGGGAGGCTCCTTCCCAATAGATCCCGCCGCCCGGGGAAGGAACCTCGTTACAGCCAACGGAGATCAAATCCGAGCGCGCATTGACGATGGCGGCTCCCACTTGTCGACCCAATTGAGCGGAACGGAGAGATGCCGCGTAGGCGTGGAACATTGCAAACTCGTCGGGTGTCGGGGTTGTGTAGGGAGAGACGCAAAGATCAGGTTTAAGAACCGCTTAAGCTCCTCTTTGAAATTGCCAGTGATCTCCCCGTTATCCGTTCGCATAAACGCTCTTCCCCTGACCCAGGTAAGCCTCGTAGAAGTGCTGGTAAACCAAATCGCACTTCGCTTCGTACAATTCCGGTGAGTACGTTCTCGGAAGCTCGTCCAGGACATCCTTGATGGTGGTGAAGACCATTGCCCTGGTCGTCTGCTGCTTGCGCCAATCCAGCACCAACTTCTCCTGTTTCAACTTCCCCAGCAGCGCCTTCGCCACCTTCTTCACATCCGTCTCTTCCGGCTTCGTAAGCACTATGTTGGGCTTGGTGAGCAGGTCGAAGATCACCAGTTCTTCTTCCGTCAGATTCTCGGAGATGCCACGCTTCTCTTCTTCGTTGAGCTTCTTCGTGAAGGCCATCAGCTTGGCGAAGAACGTCTCGACGTTCGATGACCCGGCGTTGTACTCGTCAATCATCTTCTGAAACTCTTCCAAGAAATCAATGCGGGTCCGGTTCAGCTTCACCATCTCGGCCAGCTTAACGGCTAGCTTAGCCCGAAGCTTCTGCACCTCGACAGCCTTCCGGCCTTTGTCGAACTGCGCTTTCAAGGCCTCGAAGTCAATCTGGCTGAGGTCAATGTAACGGGAGGGGTCATTTGAAACGGGCGGCATCACGTAGCCACCCGCTGCGATGGACTGATTCAGGAGTGCTTCCACCTCGGCCATCACAGCCGAGATGTCTACGACAGGAAGCTCTGATCTAATCTTCTCAGCCACGACTTTGAACACATTACAGATGGGACTGAACTCGAAGGCGGCGACATCCGGCAGCAGCGACTTGAAAAGCGAATCCACCGAACCCGCCAAATTCAAATACTGTCGTCTGGTTTCATCGTTGACCACCAAAGCGGCCACGGCGTCTTCTTTCAACTTCTCCCGGTCGAAGCCTCTGGCGTCACGAATCTTTGCCGGGTCAACCTTCCGCTCCATGCAGAACGTCGTGGTCGTCGAGATCGCCTCTCGCAGTTGGCGCACCAGTTCGCTCTTGTCGTGGATCGGCGTGTCGCCACCGCCATCCAGTGCGGCCCCATAGATTGCCAGTGCCTTCTGGAGATTGCGGAAGACGCCCACGTAGTCAACGATCAGACCGTTCCGTTTGTCACGGAACACCCGGTTCGCCCGTGCGATGGTCTGCATGAGCGTATGGTTCTTCATCGGTTTGTCGAGGTAAATCGTGGAGCACGATGGCACGTCGAACCCGGTGATCCACATGGCACATACGAAGACAATGCGGAGCGGATCGTCGTCCCTCTTGAACTTCGTCTCCAGGTCTTCCTTCACAAACCGTTTGCGGTGAGTGCCGATGTCCAGTCCCTTCTTCTTGAACTCTTCAATCTCGTTCTGCGATTGGGAAATCACGACGGCCATGTCGGTCTGGTCGAAGTACTTCAGCCGCTTTTCGAGTTCCGGCTTGTCCATTGGATCAGCAGCGGCCACTTCCTTCCGCAGCTTTTCGATGGCGACCTTCCAGTGCTTCCGCACCTTGTCGAACGTTCGAACCGCCGTGGCCTTGTCAATCGAGATGACCATCGCCTTGGCAAGCACGCCACGGCCCATGTAGTGCGCCACGATGTCTTCCCCGATGCGTTCCAGGCGGTCTTCTCTGGTCAGGAGTTGGTATTCCCGCTTGAACTCCCGCTCCAGTTTCACTTGCTGATCGTCGTCCAGGTCGGCGTCTTCGATAATCGCCGCCATCTGTTCGTTCAGATCATCGTTGACAAGCTGCATCTCCGGGATGCGGTTCTCATAGTACAGAGGAACCGTGTTCTCGTCGTCCACGGATTCCTTGAAGTTGTAGACGGAAACGTACTCGCCGAAAACGTCTTTGGTGCGTTCTTCCCCGGCCATCAACGGCGTCCCGGTGAACCCGATGAAGGCGGCGTTGGGCAGGGCGCTCCGCATGTTTGCAGCGAAGATATCGTATTGGCTGCGGTGCGCCTCGTCCGTGATCACGATGATGTCTGATCGGGTGGAGAGAACCGGGTAGCGTTCACCGTGCTCCGTGCGGAACTTTTGGATCAGCGTGAAGACGTAGCGGTGGTCCTCTTCGTTCAACATCCGCTTTAAGCTCACGGCGCTGTCCGCACGGACCCGCTTCTCGTCTTCCAGCACGGCTCCTGTATGAGCAAAGTTACGATAGATTTGCCCATCCAGGTCTTCACGGTCGGTGACGATCACGAACGTCCAGTTGCCGGGAATCGTCCGCAATACCTTCTGCGAGAAGAAGACCATCGAATAGCTCTTGCCGCTGCCCTGCGTATGCCAGAAGACGCCGATCTTGCCCCGGTTCTCCTTGATTCGTTCCACGGCGGCGATAGCGTTATTCACCCCAAGGAACTGGTGGTTCTTGGCTACGAGCTTGGTCAGGTCGCCCTTGGCTTCGTTGTAGATCGTGAAGTTCTCCACGAGGTCCAGGAGCTTTCGTTTCTCGCACACGCCCCGAACCATCGTGTCCAGGCTGATCAGGCCAGATTCCTTTTCGTCGTCGATCTTCTTCCATTCGGAGAAGTGCTCGAACCCGGCTGTCATGCTGCCGATTCTGGCCTTCGATCCGTTGGAGAGAATGATGACGGCGTTGTACCAGAGCACCTGCGGGATGGTGTCCCGGTAGTCGGAGAGATTCTTCTGGTAGGCGAGTTCGAGCTTCTTGTGGGACGCCTTCAGTTCGATGAAGACGAGCGGAATGCCATTGACGAAGCCAACGAGATCGGCACGCTTCTTGCCGTAGTCGCCGCTGATCCAGAACTGTGAAGCCAGGAAGAAGTTATTGTTCTCTGGCTGGTTCCAGTCGATCACTTTGACGATCTCGACTGTTTCTTCCTCGTCGTCGCCCTTCCTGTAGGCGACTTTTACACCATCTTTGAGAATCCGGTAGACGGCCTGATTCGCTCTTGCGGCGCTCATCGCACTGCGGTCTTTGGTCAACTCCTGTACGGCGATTTCGATGGCGTTGGGAGAGATGCCTGGGTTCAGCTTTTCGAGGGTGGGCTTGAGGCGGTTCGGCAGCACCGCATCGGCCATCGTTTCCCGGCCAAGCAAGGAGAGTGGCCCGAATTTCTCGTGGTAGCAGTTGAGCGTCTCCCATCCCAACTCTTTGAAGAGAGCAATCGTGGGCTGTTCGATGGCGGCGTCTTCGGAGTCGGGATTGAGGTAGCTCACGCAGTTTGCTCCATGAGTTCGGCGGCGTGGTCGTCAGAGGCTTCGACAGGAATTTCACCGGAGATCAGCTTGGGCAGGAGCAGGTCTCTGGTGGTGCGAAGGTTGAGATTTTTCGATTGGAGGATGCCGATCAACGTCATGAGCGGAGCGACTATGTTATTGAACGGCACCATCACTTCGTCGTTTGGGCACAAGAGGGGAAATGCCTTTATGACCTCTTGGCTGATATTCTGTTGGGCCGCTCCCATGCGGAGAGCGAGGATGTCCGATCTGCGAATTAAGAGCGCAAGGAAAAGATACTCTGCTCCGAGGTTCGGCTGTTTGGCTACCATTGCACAGCAAGCCTGATTGCAAGTCGCTGCGAGTCGGAGGATTCCCAGTTTCCCGATGGTGGCTCCGTACATCGCCATGAGAACCGCACCAGCAGGATGGAGCTTTGCGGATGAGTTCTTCAACCCCTCCTTGGTGATCTTCTCGTCGGCGTCATGGATGAAGCCGTCCGCCAACTCTTGCGTTTTGACCCATGGAATCGAGCCGCCGAAGTAGCTTGGAACTTTGCGGCTTGGTGTGCCTCCAGATCCAGTCCTATATACCTCGGAGACGGGCCGAACGCTCCATCCTTCCGGGATCGGCCCCAACTCCGACTCCACCATCCGCACCTTCTCGTGGCCGGGGAAGCGGAAGTTGACGAACCACTCCCGGTAGAGCATCTGCGCCATGTCTTCGAGAATCTTGATGCGCCGGGTGTTGTTCTCAATCAGGTCGTCGTAGGCGGAAAGGATGGACGCTATGCGGGCCTGCGTTTGTAAGGGCGGAAGTGGGAGCATCATCAACTTGAGGTGAGATGGCCCGAAGTTCGGTTGGGCCGAACCCACCACAAATTGTTCAACTTGGTTCTTGAACATGGGCGATCTCAAGAACCCATACAGAAAGTCATCATCGAGTGTGTCTCTCGACCGAGAATGGAGGCGCACTACGCTCGTGTTCATCATGAGCGGCAGATGAGACCGATTTATTCGCCCGACTTTGCCATACGTGTTGCCGGAACTGGCAACGACGACATCGCCAGCCTGAACAGCAAAATGTGAGTATTTCGCCTCGTACTCTTCGAGCGACACATAGCGATAAGTGTTGTGAACATCAACCGACCCATCCGACAGGATATTTGTGACGTTGATGACCTTCATCCCGCTGTCGGTCCATTGCCAATTCCTAAGCCCCGGCCCCTCTTGGAAGAAGACGACCTCGGGCAAACTAACGACCCGCCAGAAGTCAGGCAGCAAGCCGAGAGGGGTTTCGGTGCGGTGCCCGTTCATCCGATCTCCAGATTAAGCAAGGCGGAAACGTTCTCAGCAATCCTCTCTTCCAATTCTCTCGCTTCGGCGTTCAACACTTCTAGTTCTTCGTTCAACTCTTCAAGGCGCACAGCAAATTCAAAGTCATCCGCCGCCCGTTCAGCAACACCGACGTAACGCCCCGGATTGAGGCTCCAGCCTTGCGCTTCGATGTCGGCAATCGTGGCGACCTTGCAAAGTCCAAGAACATCACCATACTTGCCATTCGGAAACTTCTCCTTCATCAAGCCTTGGCTTCCTGCTTCGGTCTCGACCGCTTCGCCACGGTGAAGCCGCACGATGTTGGAGAGAAATTCACTGTGCTCTGGTGTCCACTCCCGATGCGCCCTGTCAATCTGGCGGAAGATGTGACGTGCGTCGATAAAGAGCACTTGATCCTTCCGCTTTGTGCTCTTCTTGCCCCGATCAAAAAACCACAGCGTACACGGCAGCGTGACGGTATAGAAGAAGTTCGGCCCCACCGAGATCATCACGTCCACGGCATTCGCCTGTAGCAATTGACGCCGGATTTCCATCTCCGATCCCCTTGCGTCACCCGCACTGTTCGCCATGACGAACCCGGCTCGGCCTTTGTCATTCAGCGCCGAATAGAATTCCTGAATCCAGAGGTAGTTGGCGTTGTCGGTCCTCGGCAGTCCGAACGGATAGCGTTGGTCGTCCTTTAACCGCTCTTTGTCCACGCCGTTCACGTTGAAAGGCGGATTTGCCATCACGAAGTCGAACGTGCTGACGCTCTTGTGGATGTTCTCGTAGTAGGTGTTGCCCTGCTTGATGTCGCCAGACAACCCGTGGACGGCAAGGTTCATTTTGCAAAGGCGAATGGTCTCGTCCACCTTCTCTTGCCCATAGATCGAAATGTCCGTGGTTCTTCTTTTGTGGCGCTCCACGAACTCGGCGCTCTGGACGAACATTCCACCCGACCCACATGCGGGGTCAAAAATTCGACCTTGGTACGGTTCGATGATTTCAACGATCAGCTTGACGATGCTGGTGGGTGTGAAGAACTCGCCGCCCTTCTGCCCTTCGGTCATGGCGAACTTGCCGAGGAAGTATTCGTAAATCTTTCCGAACGCATCGCCTTCAACGTCCATCGGCACCGCAGCAAAGCTCTTCAGCAGGGAGACGAGCAGCGCCTTGTCGAGACGGTTGTACGTCCTTGGAAGAACGTCCTTCAAATCTTCGTTGTCTGCTTCGATGGCTCTCATTGCATCATTGATGGCCTTGCCGATGTCGGCACCTTCCGGCAGTTGGAGCAGATTCGAGAACCGGGCGGTCTCTGGCAGGAAGAGAACACCTTGAGCTTGGTAGTCGGCTTTGCCAATGGTTCGCCGCCCCGAACCTTGGCTCGTGAATTTCGCCTGCGCCCGGGCGAACTTGTGATCGGCGTAGCGTAAGAAGATGAGGCCGAGCACCGGGACGCTGTACTCGGAGGATTTCAATTTTGAATTGGCCCGGAGTTCGTCGGCGGCACCCCATAAGCGCTTTTCAAGCTCAGTCGTATTTGCAGCCATTTAACGGGTGGCCGAGGCCAGTTCCTTTTCGAGTTCGGTTTTGTGCCGATCTACAAGCTCCACCAGAAGCGCCGAGACGGATGCTCTGCCGCCAGAACGTCGAGAGCGCTCGAAAGCGACCCGTCGAAGAAGATCGAAAGATTGAACTGGCAAGTTGATGCCAGTCGTCCGATGAGTGCGCTCCGGCGCTTCCGGTCGGGTGACCGCACGAGTCCTACTTTTAAGCATGAGCCCACTAGTCTATCGAATTGGCAATTGTGAATTACGGGTGAGGTAAAGCCAGAAGCGGTCCGAAGAAGGGACCCCTAAGTCGATACCCTGAATCTGCTCCAGCGCCGCACGGCCCTTGTGTGCCAGTTTTGCAAAAGTTCTTCTCAGGTCGTGTGGTGCGATTTCCTTGACGCCGATTTCGGCAGCATACTTTTTGACCGTCTCGAAAATGCTTTGGGCCGTCATACTCTCCCCCGCAATGTTGCCGCCTCTGTTAACCGGACGGAACAATCGGCCTGACTTGAATCCCCCCGCCGCCGTCCATTCGTCAATCGAAATTTTCGTCCACGACGGCATTGGGATGGTGCGGACTCTGCCGCCCTCAATCCGGCGACAGCCGCCCGTGCCGCCACCGTCACCTCCGCCCATTTGAGGCAGAGATCGGGACTCGATGGCACCACAGCGAACCGCTTGAGAGACAGTTGGGTGCTCCACCGGGACTGCAGCGCCCAGCGCTCGACTTCGGCAACCGTCATGAATGAGATAAGGGTAACGCGATTCAAAACCTCCGGATCATATAGGGAGCCGATAGAGTGATTCTTGAAGATGAATGACACAACGCCGGTATCGACGACGACCTCGGTCATGCGGCGGGGTCTGTCCGCTTGTGACCGCGCCAGTCACGCAGCGTCTCTAAGAACTCCTCAATGGACTCCTCTTCGGGCCAGAAGTCGCCGTGAAGTGCAGAGACGCCGGTAATCGGTCCGGTACCTTGCTCAGCCATAAGCTGCTCGACAGAGGGGTGTCCGGTAGCGGAGTACCACAGGGCTAGGGGCCGGTCTTCCACCGGGCGGTCTCGATTCTGACGATTCATTTCGGCCATTGATTCACCTCGGCAGTTTGAGTAAAGCAATGGTTCTCCGAACCAATAACCTTTTGAGTATTAAAAAAGGGCGGCTTGGACCCGCGGTCCATTTGTTAATTGTGTAACTATCGTTCCACGGTTTCGCATGATTCTTCGTCAATCAGTCGAGGTAGTTTCTTCGATGATATATCTTCCGCTTCTCGTTTTCGCGGCGGCCATTGGATTGAGCCAGCCGGTGGAACGCGTTTTCGCATTCACCCAGTTGCGGACGCCCGCGCAGATTGCGGAAACCGCCACATTGATGCGGTCCATTACGGAAATTCGCGACCTTACGGTGGACTCCGAGCGGAGGACGATGACAGTGCGCGGCGATCCGGCGCAGAACGCGCTCGCCGAATGGCTCTTCAGTAAAGTTGATCGCGAGGCCGCCGGCGGGACGAACGCGGGTACCACGCCGCTCGACTACCGGCCGGAGACGGGCGGCGATGACCTGGCGCGCGTTTTCTACTTCACGGCTCCAATGGCGAATGCGGATGTGAATGAGTTGGCGACGGTCATACGTTCCATCCTCGATCTGCGCAAAGCCTTTGTATCCACCGCCGCGGGAGCGTTCGCCGTACGGGGCACATAGGAGTACATGGACGCGGCGAGATGGCTGTTCGATGCGCTGCAGCAGGGTAGCGGGACCTCGTATCGTATTGATGACGCCGCCGGGAACGCCACGATTCGAATATTCGCGCTCGCGGAAACGGTGAGTAAGGCAGAGTTGCAGAGCATCGCGGCGGAAGTCCGAATCACCACGCTGATCAAGCGTATCTACAGCTTTTACCCGCGCCGGGCGATTGCGATGCGCGGAACGTACGCGCAGGTAGAACACGCCGCGGGACTGATCGGCAAACGCTGAGCAGTTTGTAACAACTGTTTGACTCCGGGGAAATTGCCGCATACTCTGGTAGAGCGTAGAGCAATGACAGCCAGAGGACAGTTTTTCAAATCCGTCCGGCGCCGCGGTATTGCGGCGTGGTTGTTGTTCGTCTTCCTGTTGGCGCAGGCGGTTCCCGTTATTGCCCTTGGGGCGACCGACGGTATGGCGGGCATGGCTTGCTGCAAAAAGGGCAAGGATTCGTGCTGCCGGCGGAAGCCGATGGAGTCGCCGCCATCCTTCCGGGCCCCGCATCCATGTGGGATTCCGTGCTGCGGCACTCCGACCGTTCCCCTGCACGGCAATGCCGCGGAAACGGCGCCGTCGCTGACTTTTCTGGCGGCGGTTGAAGAGACTCCGTCACTGCGCGTTACGGCGCCGGAAGCACTCGCCTGGGCCGGGGTAGACTCGAGCCTCTACCAACGTCCGCCACCCGCATTTCAAGCCTAATACTTTCAGATTGAGAAGAAATTTAGCTTGAGGAGTGCGTATGAAGTGGAAGTGTATTCCGCTGGCCGCATGGGTGGCTACCGTGGGCTTTGCCCAGAGTATTAGCAGCAGCTTGAACGGAAACGTGTTGGACGCGCAGGGACTGGCGATACAGAACGCCAATGTCCGCGTGAGCAACCGGACGACGAACGAAGAGCTGCGGTTGCGGACCGATGTTACGGGGACCTTTCGGGCCTCGACGCTGCCGCCGGGGACATACCGGGTGGAGATCATGGCGCCCGGATTTGGCCGGACAACGTATGAAGAAGTCAGGTTAATCGTGGGGCAGGCGCAGACGTTGCGGACCACGCTGCAGCCGGAATCAACCAAGCAGGAAGTAACTGTTTCGGCGGATGGGGTAACGGCGGTTACTTATGACGCGGGCGGGAATGGTAAGAACTATGGGCAAGCGATGATGCAGGACTTGCCGATGGCCACTGGCGGGCAGGGCCGGAACTTCCGGACGCAGGCGTATTTGACGCCGGCAGTGGCGCAATCGACGGCGGCGCATCGGCCATTTTCGGTGGCGGGAGCGCGAAACAGGAATGTGAATTACCTTATCGATTCGAACGATTACAACGAAATCGAGGGCGGTATGTTGATGGGGCGCGGGGTTAGCGAGCAGTTGATCGCGTCCGAGTCCATAGAAGGAATGCAGGTACTGACGCATAACTTCAAGGCCGAGTACGGGCGGCAGAACGGGGCGATTGTAAGCCTGGTTTCCAAGCGCGGCGGTAACGAATGGCACGGCACGTTTTATGAGTATTTCCGGCATGACAAGCTGGCGGCGCGCAACGCGTTCGACAACGACAAGCCGGCGTTGAAGTTCAACTTCTTCGGCGGTTCCGGCGGTGGAGCGCTGAAGAAGGACAAAGTGTTTGTGTTCGGTAACTGGGAAGGGTTTAACCGGGTGGCAGGCGCTGCGACGACGATACAGACGCTGCTGCCGGCGCAGCGGTTGTTGGCGGTTCCGGCGGTGCGGCCGTTGGTGGCGCGGTTCCCGGAACCGAACGTGGCCGGGACGAATCTGTTCCGGGCGAACGCGCCGCAGGGAGGATTCATGCATACGTTCCTGGCGCGGATGGATGTGAACGTGAATGACCGGCAGCGGCTGTTCACGCGGTCGACTTATTTGAATTCGAACAACCAGAACACATCGGGCGCGGCCCAGAGCAACGCCAATGTGAACACGCAGCCGCAAGGCCATTCGCTGCACCATGTGTGGACGCCGCGGGCGAACGTGGTGAACGAAGCGCGGTTCAACTATACGCGTTACCGATTGGTGGACACGTTCCAGGAAGACATCTTTTTGGGCGATCCGAACATCAATGGGGAATTGGGGTTCCTGCAGGTGAATGGGCTGACTTCGTTGGGCTTTTCGAGTTTCCTGGGACGGCGGACGTTTCAGAATAATTTCCAATACACGAATGACCTAACGTTTGTGATGGGCCGGCATTCGATGAAGACCGGTTTTGCCGCGCGGCGGATGCAGTTGAATAATGGCGTAATTAACGCTCAGTTTAATGGGTCGTTGCGGTTCAACAACGTCAGCGACTTCCTGGCGGGGCGGGCGGCGTCCTACACGCGGAATTTTGGGCAGCCGTATGCGGGGCTGCGGGCAACGGAGTTCAACACCTTCTTCCAGGACGACTGGCAAGTGACGCGGCGGCTACTGCTGAATCTGGGCGTGCGGTACGAGTACAACCAGGTTCCGCGGGAGGTGAATGGGCTGATCGCGGAGAAATACCGGCTGAATAGCGATCCGAACAATCTGGCGCCGCGGTTTGGATTTGCTTATCGCGCGGACAAGGACGGGAAGTCCGTAATTCGCGGCGGATATGGGATTTACTACAACGTTTTGGAGCTTGTGTTTGCGGGGCTGGGGCGGTTCAACCCGCCGTTAATTACGAGCCAAGCCAACGCGGCGCCGCAGTTTCCGAACTTGTTGGCCGGGTTCAACTCGACGATTCCGAGCGGGCTGGTGTATCCGAATGGGGATTTGCGAAACCCATATTCGCAGCACTTGACGCTGACGTTTGAGCGGGAGTTGTTCAACCCGCGGACGACGCTGAGCGTGGGCTATATCGGGACATTGGGGCGGAAACTGCCATTCGTGCAGCGTCCGAATGGCGGCGACGGGCTGGCGCAGACGGCGCGGCCCGACCCGTCGTTGGGCGTGGTGAATGTGTTGGCAACAGGATTGAATTCGCACTACCAGGGCTTGCAGTCCTCGCTGACCTGGCAGCGGCGGGGCTCCCTGGTTCGGGCGAGCTATACATGTTCGAAAGCGATCGATGCGGCGAGCGATATAGCGACGACGAACCAGAATCTGGCACGGGAAATTCTGCCGCTGGACGAGGGAAACTGGGGGCTGAACCGCGGGCCGGGGGATTTCGATATCCGGCATATGTTCAATGTCGCCTGGGCTTATGAGCTGCCGTGGATGGCGAAGAATCGGTTGTTGGGCGGTTGGAGCGTACAGGGGATTGCGACGGCCAATAGCGGCCGGCCATACACGGTTTACGCGGGTGTGGATACGCCGTGGGGGAACAACAATAACCGGATCTTCAACCTGGCGGGGACGGTAATTCGGAATGGCGGCGATTCGCAGCGGGCGCTGGATTTGGCGGCGGGCGTGTCGAAGGCGCAATTGACGCCGGGGCGCGGCGTTTTTGGGACGATTGGACGCAATACGGAACGCGGCGACACTATGTTGACCGGGAATGTTTCGGCGTCTAAGACTTTCGCGATTACGGAGCGCTGGAAGTTGCAGTTCCGGGCGGAGTCTTTCAACATCGCAAACACGGTGAATTACGGGGTGCCGGATGGCGTTTTGAGTTCGGCTAACTTTGGGCAGGCGCTGGCGGCGGATGATTCGCGGCAGCACCAGTTGGTATTGCGGTTGACGTTTTGATTTCCGGGAGACACATAATGAAATTCGTTCTATTGGCAGGCGCGATAGTACTGTTGGCCGCGGAGAGTCCCCGGACCTTCCGCGCGACTTTTGAGCCGGAAGCGCAGAACCTCGGGCCGGGGAAGAGTCCGAAGTTCTTCGCGCGTAGGGCGCAGGGACTGATGACTATCAAAACTCTGCCGGGTAAGACCGGCGCGGATTTGGTGTTTCAATCGTCGTCCGATTTGGGCGAGAGTTTTGCCGAGACGATGCGGGTGAACGACGTCGCGGGCGAAGTGAACGACCATGGGGAGAACTCGCCGCAGTTGTTGACGTCGCCGGACGAGTCAATGTTGTATGCAATTTGGAATGGACGGGATCCGAAGAATCCTGAGGCGGCGGCGATCCGGTTTTCGAAGGCGGGATCGATGCGTATTTCCTGGAGCCCGGCGGTGACGGTGAACGATGACGGAAAGCCCGTGTCGCACTCGTTTCAGACGGCGGCGGTGGCTCCGGACGGGACGATTTACATTGCCTGGCTGGACGGGCGGGACGGGCGCGGAGCGACGGACGGGGCGACCGGCGGGACGACGTCCATTTACATGACGAAATCGACGGACGCCGGGCGGACATGGTCAAAGAATGTGCGCGTGGGAACCAACGTTTGTCCGTGCTGCCGGGTGACTTGGGGGTTTGTGAACGGGAAGGTTATTGTGGGTTGGCGGTACGTGGAAACGGGCGACATTCGGGATATTTATGTGGCTACTTCCGAGGACAAAGGCGAGACATGGGGGAAGCCGGCGCCGGTGTTTAAGGATGGCTGGAAGATCAAGGGCTGCCCGCATGTAGGGCCGGCGATGGCGGTGATGAATGGCAAGTTGTATGTGACCTGGTTCACCGAGGGCGCGAACGATCCGGCGATCTATCTGGCGGTTTCAAGCGATGCGGGGAAGACGTTTGCAACGCGGACAAAGCTCTCTGTGGGCACGACGGATCCGACGCATCCGCAGATTGTGGTGAATGAAGACCGGCTCGGCGTCGTATTCCAGGCGCGGGACGCGAAGGCGAAGGGCGGCTGGGGGAAGATGGGCGTTTATTATCGCGAGATACATGCCGACGGAGCGATGAGTGCGTTGGTGCGGGCGGGAGAAGGCAAGGGTACGCTGACGTATCCGACGGCGCAGCTAGGATTGTCCGGGCGGATATTCTTAGGCTGGACGGAGACCGTGGAGGGCGAGGGAAAGGCGATGTTGCTACGCGGTCGGCTGGAAAAATAGGGTTATGGCCGACTAAGAAAAGCAACAAGATGTTGGTTGCGGGGGCATGATTTGAACATGCGACCTTTGGGTTATGAGTTCAATGTCTGGTTCTGGGTGGATTGCGTTCTTGCGAAGAATCAATCACATACGGTCCGCATGTATTCGATAATGCCGACTGTTTCCGGATCTCCTGTTGGCAATCTGTTAGCACTCTTCGGTCTTTAGCCGACACGACTTGATCCCCAAAAACGCTGGCCGGCCGCTGGGTGTTTCAAACCCCGGTACGCCAAGTTTGTCGACTTCCGGTTCATGGCGCTTAGGTCGTCGTTGTCGCCTCCAGAACAGAAAGCGCCCTCGCCGGGGCGCTGCGGGGGGGAGCATCGCGAAGCCCACTTCGACGCCAGCCAAGCGCAGACACGCGACGGATATGATAAGTGTTACAGCACGAACCGTCATAGTGGCCTGCTAAATTCTATTCCATTGGCCGTTGGGGAAATGCGCGCCCGGGCTCGCCCTTTTGAAGACGGTGGTTCTCTCAAACCTCGTGTTGCTTATGAACTGGGAGGCGCCTTTCTTCCTTCGATTCGTGTGTTCGTCGCCCCTGCTGCGACAACCAACGGCAGACTCGTTTGGCGGGGTTTATCGCCCCATCCGATGCAGTTGTCCCGAGGGCCATCTTCCAGGCCGCGCGGATAAACAGCAGACAGGCAAGCAGCAGCGGACAAGGCGGTTGGAGAGAGCGAACGAAATAGCGCAGTTGCTTTGCGGCCTTCGGCGCTAACCAAGAGTTGACCACCCATGCTCGCGAAAAGTTGACCCTTCCGGCGGCAAGCCGATGAAGAAGGATGCCTCGAACCCGGAAGCGTCCGTGCCGGAATTGCCTGCGGTGGTTCTATCCGGATCCGCGAGTAGGCGACCGCCAGCGGAGCTGCGGTAAGCCGGAAATGTCAAACTCTGCGGCGCCAAAAGACGCAAGCAAACTGGCGCGCGCAAAACCCCAGTTACGCCGCCGCTTACCGTATCGATCAACGCCACGCTGCGCCGGGCGCGGACCCGGAACCGATCCGCGTGCCGACGCCTTTGCAACAACTCCCTGGGACCTCGCGAAAGACCAGTTCGGCGGCAAAGGCGTTGATTTCATTGCGGTTATGAGCACACTCCTCTGGCGAGCCGCGAAAGACCAGTCATCCGGCTATTCCATTGATCCTACAGGAGTTGCCGGCAACAACCCCCCTTTGCCCCGAACGACCAGATCCGGCGGCGCGCATACTGAAACCCAAGCGACGCCAAACTATGCCGCAAGCCCTGGAGTTTCATCAATTGGACCGCCGCCTGGAGCATCTCCGGGTCCGCCACCCGGCGCGCTTCCGGCGGCTATTGGCGTCGTTGGCTGAAACGGGCCAACAAACACCCATCCTCGTCGTTGCCCACGAGCAGCGCTATCTAGTGATCGACGGCCACCAGCGCATCGCCGCGCTTGCGCAGTTGCGGCGCGATACCGTCGACGCCGTCGTTTTGGAAACGATGAGCGAAGCCGAAGTCTTGTTGCTGGTTCGTTCCCTGCGTATGAACAGCGAGCCGGAAACGGCGCTCGAACAAGGCTGGCTGCTGGCGGAGATGGAAGACCGCTTCCACTTCTCGATCGAGGAACTCGCGCGGCGTTTCGACCGCAGTACGACCTGGGTGGCGCGGCGTTTGTCGTTGGTGGAAACATTGCCGGAAGCGGTACAGCAACAGGTCCGCGAGGGCCGTATCCCCGCGCAGGTCGCCATGCGATACCTGGCGCCCGCGGCGCGAATCGATCAAGAACAATGCCAGCGCATGGCGCAGGTCTTCGCGCAACAACATTGGACCACGCGGCAAGCCGCGGAGTTCTACAACGCCTGGCGCAACGCCAAAGGCATTGCCCGTGAGCGGATTCTCGCCGAATCGGCGCTGTTTGTGAAAACGCAGCGGCCACGGCAACAAATAAAAACCACGCTGGAAAGCGATCTCGATCAGATCGTCGCGATCGCCCGCCGCGCGTTGGAGCGCGCCGCAGAGCCAACGCCGAACGGCCAAGCCAGCGGAGACAAGATCCAACACGCCACGCGGCTGTTGACGCAACTGGCCGAGCGAATCGAGAAGGAACAAGAACCCAACCATGCTGAGCCAATCGCAACGCGCGACGATTCTGGAATTGCACGCCCAGGGGACGAACAAGCGCGAGATCGCCAAACTCCTGCGCCTGTCGCGCCAGAGCGTGCGCAAGGTCAGACATCCTGACCTCTAAGGAAATTACATCGAGCCAATTTCGTAGACGAGGCGCAGATCGGTACCTGGGAAGGTCGTTTCGGTGGCATTGAGTTGCTGACAGAGATGGCGAGCGGCGACGTCGTGTGCGTTTTGGGCGAGATGATGCAGCCGGACAGTGAGTGTCTTGGCGAACAGATCGGGGACCAAGTCAGCTTCATTGCGAAATATGTGGCGCAGCAGGGCGCGGGCATCGTCGTCGCGGGCGAGCCGTTCGCGCAGGACCGAGACCATGGCGGTTTCGGCGCGGTAAGCAATCATCTTTATGGTGTCGAGGAAATGCTTGCGCTCCGGCAGCAGTCGCTGAAATCGTTCGGGCTCGGGGAGATCGCCAATCGGTACGCGCTTGGGCAGCGGTTTCCGCTCGGTCTTGAGTTTGTCGCGTTCGCGCTGGAGATCGGTGATCGTCTGATGCAGTTCCGCCTTTTGCCTCTGATAGCGGTCCGCCGGTTCGGTCTCCAACGGGCCTTTTAGCGACAGCGCGTTGAACTGCGCGCTCTCCCGGTTGATCCGCGCGGTCAGCGTCCGAATGGCGGTATCCAGTTGGCGGCGGGCCGGATTCACCACCGAAACCGTAGCAGGAACCGGACCCACGGCATGCTCCGCCAAACGGTCTAATCCGTAGTGTTCCCGCATGTACTTAAAGAAGTTTTCCGGCGACCACCCTGGCGCAAACTGCGGAAGTTGGGCTAGCTTGGATGGTGCCCTCTAGAAACACAAGCCTTGCGGGACGTCCCGCGCGGATTGCACCCCAACTCCTCGCCTCAGTAGACTTGGATGGATGCGTCGCGGAATCCAGTTCGTCCTCGCGGCCTTGCTACTGGCCAGTGTTTCGTGGTTTTGGCCGGGGAGCCGCGGCAACCAGATCCATGGCGGAGCGCTGAAGCTCTCCCGGTCGCTGATGGGCACGTTGTGGACCATCGAAGTGGCCGATGTCGAGCGTCCCAACGAGGCGCATGCCGCAGTGGATCTGGCCTTCGCTGAGATTTCGCGAATCGAAACGCTGATGAGCGAATGGCTGCCCAATTCGCCCATATCGCAAATCAACGCCGCCGCTGGCAAACATCCAGTGGCAGTGCCCGGCGAAGTGAGCGCGGTCCTGCGGCGGGCCTTGGATTATAGCGCGCGCACAGAAGGCGCCTTCGATGTCACGTGGCGGGGTATGGGGAGCGTCTGGCGGTTCGACGACGACTTCACCGTCCCGGCGCCGGAAGCAGTGGAGCGGGCGCGGCGGAACGTGGATTACCGGGCGCTGCATGTGGACGGAAACCTTGTCTACCTGGATCGCGCCGGGATGAGCATCGGATTGGGCGGTATTGCCAAGGGGTACGCAGTCGACCGCGCCGCGGAGCTTCTGCGTATGTCGGGCTTCTCAAACTCTCTGGTAGCGGGCGCGGGCGACATCCTGGCTTCGGGCACGAAAGTGGGTACGCCCTGGCGCCTGGGCGTCCAGGACCCGCGGCGGGACCGAGGCGCCCTGCTCGGGACCCTGCCGCTTTCCGGCGCGGCTATTTCCACCTCGGGCGACTACGAACGCTTCCGCATCGTGGATGGAGTGCACTATCACCACATCATCGACCCGCGCACGGGCTGGCCGGCGCGCGAGTGCATCTCTGTCAGCGTGGTGGCGCCCACCGCCGAGCAGTCCGACGCCCTGTCCACGGCGATCTTCGTTCTGGGGCCGGAAAAGGGCCTCGTGCTCGCGCGCGCCGCGCACGTGGATGTGCTGATCGTCGATGCCAGCGGGAAGCGTCATGCCACCGGTGTTTACACAAGCCTGCGATGATGGCCAGTATACTTCCGCGCTGCATTTACCGTAGGAATTGGGGTGCTGGGGTATACTTGAGACAAAATATATTTCGGAGGAAGAGCGAATGAAAGTTCAGGAACTGATCGACAAGAAGGGCACGACCGTACACGCGATTCAGGTCACCACCACGGTTGGCGAAGCCGCCAGGGTTCTGCTGGAGAAAGAAGTCGGCTCCCTCCTGGTGTGCGAAGGCGACAAGGTTTCGGGAATCTTCACCAAGAACGACCTCTTGCGTCGCTATCTGGCGAGCCCCTCGGACTTTGCAAGCAAACCGCTCCAAAACCGGCCGGCCCGGCCCCTGTTCTCGACGACGCTGGATGCGGATTTGAGCGATGTGTTTAACGTGATGGTGGAGCGCGGCATCCGTCACGTCCCGGTCCTCGACGGCGGGAAGGCCGTTGGCATGGTCACGCCGATTGACATCCTGCTTTATTTGAAAGAGGCCGTCCAGCATGATAATGAACAGCTCATTCGTTACATCCAGGGCAGCTACTAGCGCTGCTTCGCGGCCGTGATCACCGTTTTGCTCAGCGTTGCCGTGCTGGGCGGCTGTTTCGCCCTCATTTCCCTGCGCATCTTGTCGGTCAAGGACGGTACGTTCCGCGGCGGACGATGCGGGAAAGATACCGGCGCGGAAGACGGCGCCTGCGACTTGTGCCCGAACGCGGCATCCTGTCCGGAAGAGTCGCGGCACGATCACGAGCCGAAGTCGTCGAACGCGATGTTTTCCGGCGGCACGCCCAAGTCGTCCAACATCCGCAGGCAGGACTGCAGCAACGCCGGCGGGCCGCACAAGTAGTATTCCACCTCCTCAGGCCGCAGGTGCTGTTTCAGGTAGCTCTCGAAGAGCACGTTGTGGATGTAGCCCGTCGAGCCATCCCAGTTGTCCCCCGGCAACGGCTCGGAGAGCGCAATGTGGTAGCGGAAGTTCGGAAACTTGCGCTCGATCTCGCGGAAGATTTCGGTGTAAAACAATTCCTGCCTGGACCGGCCGCCGTACCAGTAGGACACTTTTCTCGCTGTCTTCTGCGTTTCGAACAGATGCAGGATTTGGGACCGCAGGGGGGCCATGCCCGCCCCGCCGCCGATGTAAATCATTTCGCGATCCGTTTCCTTGATGGCGAAATCTCCAAACGGACCCGAGATCGTCACCTGATCTCCAGGCCTGCGCGAGAAAACATACGAGGAGCTGACGCCGGGGTTCACCTTCATCCAGTTGTTGGCCGGCCGGTCCCACGGGGGCGTCGAAATCCGGACGTTGAGTGTGATGATGTTGCCCTCGGCCGGATGATTGGCCATCGAATAGGCGCGGAAGACGGGCTCCTCGTTCACCATCCGCAAGTCCCACATCTTGAACTTATCCCAGTCCGCCCGGAAGCGTTCGTCCACGTCGATCGTTTTGAAATCGACCACGCAAGGAGGGACGTCGACCTGAATGTAACCGCCGGGTTCAAAGCTCAGCGTTTCGCCAAGCGGTAACTTCACCACAAACTCCTTGATGAAAGTGGCCACGTTATCGTTGCTCGCCACCGTACAGGTCCGCCGCTTCACGCCGAAAACCTCTTCCGGCACTTTGATCTCCATGTCGCCGGTCACCTTGACCTGACAGGACAGCCGCCATCCTTCGCGCACTTCCTTGCGGGAGAGGTGATTGGTTTCGGTCGGCAAGACGTCGCCGCCGCCCTTCAGAACCACGCACCGGCACGTCGCGCACGTTCCGCCGCCACCGCAGGCGGAGGGAAGAAAGACCGACTGGCTGGCGAGCGCCGACAACAGCGTGGAGCCGTGGTTCGCTACAACGGAGTTCTCCTCGTCTCCGTTAATAACCAGCCGCAGGTCTCCGGAGGCGAACAACTTTTGCTTGGCCACCAACAACAACGCCACTAAGCCAAGGACGACGATCGTCATCGCAGCGATGCCCGCCCCGGCTGCCCAAAGGATTTGCTGAAAGTCCATTATTTTCCGGCCGCTCCGGTCTACAGACTGATTCCCGCGAAACTCATGAAGGCCAATCCCATCAACCCTGTGATGATGAAGGCAATGCCCAAGCCCCGCAGCGGCGCGGGAATATTCGAATACCGGAGCTTTTCCCGGATGGCGGCCAACGCCACGATCGCCAGAAAAAAACCGAAACCCGAACCGAACCCGAATACGGCGGACTCGGCCAGATCCAGTTCCCGTTCCACCATGAACAAGGATCCGCCAAGGATGGCGCAGTTCACCGTGATCAACGGCAGAAAGATTCCCAGCGCCGTGTACAACGGAGGAAAGTAGCGCTCCATGATCATTTCGAGCAACTGCACCATGGACGCAATGACCGCAATGAACACGATGAACTGAAGAAACGTCAGATCCACGTCCGCCAACGCCGGGGAAATGCGGCCGAACGATCCCTTCGTCAGCAGATACTCATTCACCGCCCAGTTCAGCGGCGCCGTGACGCTCAGCATGAAGATTACGGCCAAGCCCAGCCCTGTGGCCGTCTTGACCGACTTCGAGACCGCCAGAAATGAGCACATCCCGAGAAAGTATGCCAGCACCATATTCTCAATGAAAGCCGCCCGGATGAAGATGTTGACGAGTTCCATGCGCTCCTACGAAATATCGATCAGTTTGGGTTTGCGGGAACGGTGAATCCAGATCAGAATCCCGATCACGAACATCGCCGCCGCGGGAGTGAGCATGACGCCGTTGTTACGGTACCCCAAGTCGTAAAACACCTGCGGCACGATCTGCCAGCCGAACAACGTGCCGGAGCCGAACAGTTCCCGAAAGAATGCCACCACCATCAAAATCGCGCCATAGCCGACGCCGTTTCCGATACCGTCCAGGAACGAATCCCCGGCGCCATTCCGCAGCGCGAACGCCTCCAATCGCCCCATGACGATGCAATTGGTGATGATCAAGCCGATGTAGACCGAAAGCTGCCGGCTCATTTCGTAGGCGTAGGCCTTCAGGACTTGATCCACCAGGACCACCAGGCTCGCGACGACCATCAGTTGCACGATCATGCGGATGCGGTCGGGAATGGACTTCCGGATGAGAGCAATGACGACGTTCGAAGTGGCGACGACAAAGACGACCGCAATCGCCATCACCCCGGCGGTTCGCATCTGCGTGGTGATGGCCAACGCCGAACAAATCCCCAGTACCTGCACAGTGATCGGGTTGTTGTCGCCGAAGGGATCGGACACCAGTTTCCGGCGTTTTTTCGAGAGCAGGGACGGCTGCGGCGGGGACGCGCCGCCGGCTGGCCGCTCGACCGGTAGAGGTTGGGTGCTCATGGCGCTTGCACCTTCCGCAGCTTGTCGAAAACCTTGGCGTAGCGGGTCAATTCCTGGCGGAACATCTGCGTGACTCCGTTCAATGTCATGGTCGCTCCTGTCAAGCCGTCCACGGCGTGGGGACGCCCTTCGGTATCGTTGCCGGCCCCGCGCAGCACCACGACGGGTTCAAGTGTGCCGTCGTCCCCATAGATCTTCTTGTCTTTGTACCGATCCTCAAACTCCGGCGTGTCGATCTCCGCACCCAGGCCGGGCGTTTCCTTCTCATGGCTGAAGGCAACGCCGGAGATGGTTGCCAGATCCTCCTTCATCGCCAGGTACGCCCCGATGGGCCCCCACAGGCCCGCACCTTGCATGGGGATGACGTACCTGACGCCGTCGCCTCCCCGGAAGATATACAAAGGCAAGCGCTGCTCGGCGCCGGGCTTGCGGGCTTCTTCCTTTATGCTGAGATCGGCGGCCGCTACGTCCTCGATTTCATTGCCGTCGGCATCGAAGACGCGCTCCGTGACGTAGCTTTGATAGTTCCGCTCCAGCGTTTGCGGGTCCACCTGCATCACCGTCTGCAGGATGGCCCTCCGGTTGGCCAGCAAAGCATTCTGTTCCTGCCGCGGCTTGAGCCCGGTGACGGCCACCGCCAGCGTCGCGCCCACCAGGACAGTGATCCCGGCCGCATAGGCCAGCGTGTAGTTATTTGAATGCACGGCGCGCCCTCCGCCGCATATTCGCGGTCAGAAAAACATGGTCGATCAGCGGAGCGAAGACGTTCATCAACAGGATAGCCAGCATCCAGCCTTCCGGATAGGCCGGGTTGGTTACGCGGATCAGCATCCCGATCACTCCGATGAGCAAGCCGTAAACGACTTTGCCCTTTTCGGTTTGGGCCGCTGTCACAGGATCGGTGGCCATGTAGACGGCCGCGAACAACACGCTCCCCATCATCAAGTGGTAGTGCGGCGGAACTCCGAGAAAGGGCTGAATGCCGGTGGCCTGGAACAGGACTCCCATCGCCACGGCGCCGCCCAGCATGCTGGCCATGATGCGCCAGCTTCCGATGCCGGTGGCGATCAGAATAAGCGCGCCGATGGCCACCGCCACCACCGACGTTTCCCCAATCGAGCCAGGAATCGTGCCCCAGAAGAGGTCCGCTAGTGTGTAGCCTCCGGCCGGCAGCGCCTCCATGCCGCCCAGATACGCTACCGCCAGCGGAGTGGCGCCCGAGTAGCCGTCCACGAAGCGCGCCGGGTCCCCGGCCACCCAAATGTTGTCCCCGGCCATGTAAGCCGGGTAGGCGAAAAACAGAAAAACGCGTGACACCAGAGCGACGTTGAGAATGTTCATGCCCGTTCCGCCGAACGCTTCCTTGCCGATGACGACGGCGAATATAGTGGCCAACGTCACCATCCACAGAGGCACTGTGGGCGGCATGATGAGCGGAATCAGCATGCCGGTCACCAGAAACCCTTCGTTAACGGGATGCCCTCGGAGGATGGCAAAAATAAACTCGGTGCCCAACCCGGCGGCGTAGGCGACGATCAGCATCGGCGCCACGATGGCGGTCCCCATCCATGCTTTCTCCGCGAAGCCCTCCCCGAAGGCGGTGAACTCGCCCGTCGCCGCGTAGTGCTGGTGGCCCACGTTCCAAATACCAAACAAAAGACACGGCAGCATCGCCAGCACCACGGTGAACATCGTGCGCTTCAAGTCGATTCCGTCTTTGATGTGCGTGCCGTCCGCGCAACTCTGGCCGGGTACGAAGAGAAACGTCTCAAGCGCATCGTAGGCGTAATGCAGCTTTTCGAACTTGCCGCCCTGGCTGAAGTGTGGCTTGGATTGATCGAGCAACGTTCGCAATGCTCTCATCGGTTCGCCTCAGCCCCGGCACTTCGCCGCATCGCGTGTGCCCTCATGCCTCGGTCGAGGATGCGGGTGATGTAAGTTCGGACTTCGCCGGCACTTCGCCGCATCGCGTGTGCCCTCATGCCTCCGCCCGCATCCAATCCAAACCCTCGCGCAGGATCCGTTGCACCGGCTGCTTGGAAGTGCAGACGAATTCACACAGCGCCATGTCCTCCTCGACCACTTCGTAGATCCCCAAGCCTTCCATTTGGTGGAAGTCGCGGCACAAGATGGACTTGACCAACTGCTGCGGGTAGAGATCCATGGGCACCACGCGCTCATACTCCCCGGTCATTACGAACGCCCTTCCTTCCCCGTGCGGATTCGAGTTCACGCGATATTCGCGATCGGGACTCAAGAAAGACAGGAAAGTCCGCGACATGCTGGGCCGCGGATAGGAGGGAAGCAGCCATCCCAGAAATTCCGGCTGGTCCCCCTCCTCGATCACGGTGATCTGATCGTCAAACAACCCGAGATGCCCGTCCGCGCCGATCCGCTGGCCCGTGAGCACGTTCCCGCCGATCAAACGGACGCGCGGCTGCTTCAGGTTCTGGTGCACCAGCGGTTCGATCGCCGTCCCCAAGCGTGTCTCACAATAGCCGGTCCGCTCGAGTTCGGCTCCAGTGAGCGCGATGGTTCGCCGGGCGTCGAACTGGCCGGTGGCGGCGAGGTTTCCGATGATCGCCACATCCTGTGGCTTTACGGTCCAAACGATGTCGCCTTTGGAGATGGGAGCCACGTGGTGAATCTGTACTCCCACCAAACTGGCGGGATGCGGGCCGGAGAAAGTATGCACCTTCACGCCTTCCGCTTTCCGGAAAAGGTCGACGGATGTCTGGACCGTTCCAAGATGCACGTCGCCCGAGGTGAGACTACGGAGCACCCGCAGCCCCATCTGGAAGGCTTCCTCTTTCCCTTCCATCAGGACGGCATAGTCGGGTGCGAGAGGCGCCGTGTCAAAGCACGAAATGAAAATGTCCCGAGGAATCGCGGCCGAGTCCGGGATCGCATTAAAGGGGCGTTGCCGCAGCAGGACCCACGCGCCGCTTTCGAGCAGGAGTTCGACGACCTGGTCCCGGGCCGCCAGGTCCGGCTTGGGAAAGATCCGAAAGTCCACCTGCGGCTCCGCCTCAATCACGACTTCCGCAATCGCGCGCTTGGCCCCCCGCCGCACCTCCTGGAGGCGCCCGCTTACCGGCGAGCAGAACTTCACTTCGGGAGCCGCTTTGCTGGCAAACAGCGGATCGCCCGCCAAAACTCTTGCGCCTTCACTGGCGAGCAGTCTCGGAATCGGCTCGATGCCGGGGACGTTGCCTGGCTTGAGCGCGAAGGATCTTGCGGAAGAAAGGTCCAACCGGACCGGCCGCGCCTGCCCGGACAACTTAAGGTCCAGTCCGCGAGCCAGCCGGTACACGGCCGGTTCACTCTTCATTCGCCGAGCCCTTTCTGCTATCGCGTGATTGCATCCAGCGTCGCCTACAGTTCCAGGGTATCACGGTAAATTTGTTCTCATTTGGCGTATGCCCCTGGGTTTGAATTTCGAGTCATGCGCAGATAATCGAAGACGAGACGGGTATTGAAGCTGAGTTTGCGCATCATTGCGGCGATGGATTGGTACGGTTTCTGAAACGACTTAAGGATGCCCACGGCAAAGCGGCGCAGGCGGGTGATGTTTTCCGGGCCGAAGCCGGTGCGTATCCGGCTGCGATCCTCATCGTAATTCCAGTCGATGATGTAATGTACGCTTTCGATGCTCCAATGCCCGCGGTTGACGGCCAGGATGCGTTCGGGAGAAGCATCTTGCGGTGTGCGGCTCGTGATCCCGAGTACGGTTTCATCGGTTTGCTCGCCGGTCTTTTTGTTCACCGATTCGCGCTCGATCAGAAAGATCTGCCCTACATGCGGGAAGTCGAGGTAGCCATTGAGCGCGGTGCTGCACCAAATGCTTCGCGTCTCGATGCGGCCATGATCCGGCGGCGTGACCTCGACGAAATCAGGCGCGCCGCGCTTCTCAAACAGCAGGGCGATATCGCGTTCCAGCGCCGGCTGATTGCCCTTGACCGTGAAAAAATAATGCGCCTCCTGCTCGACTACGTAGTTGGCGATTGCGCGTTGGGTGAGCAGGGCGTCGGCGGTGATGTCCTTGCCTGCGATCCCGCAGTTCTCAAGCAGCGGAATCGCCATGCCGATTTCATTGGTCCGCTTTTGCTCATCGCTGCCTGCGACAGGCAAAGTACCCACTTTTTTTGTAACTACTCAGGTAGGCCTCAGCAAGACGCCCCCCACCGGATGATACGGCCCCCAGGATGTGTTTCGAAATCAGGTGTATTTTTCCGCTGAACTCGAAGCACCCTCATGCCGTATTCTAT
>Ga0163150_10002954_pt1 | contig 24886 bp, 18 predicted proteins | sample OliLakLV19P2IB_FD_148628 | JGI IMG/M metagenome (GOLD analysis project Ga0163150, IMG submission 148628) | Freshwater microbial mat bacterial communities from Lake Vanda, McMurdo Dry Valleys, Antarctica - Oligotrophic Lake LV.19.P2.IB | ecosystem: Environmental > Aquatic > Freshwater > Lake >...
CCGGCTGGCAAACCATCTGGAGCGGCCTGGAAAACCTGCTCCTCTGCGTTCGCGGCGCTCAAGCCATGTCCAAAAAATGTGGGTAACCATGAGGCATTTATGCCTGGGAAATCGTCGGTAAAGGATCTCGTTTTTCACGCCCATCAGGGCGGAATGGCCTCAAGGGGTTTTGGCCCGCTGAAGCGGGCGGACGACGACTTTCAGGGGGCAACGTAAACCCAGGCATAAATGCCTGGGCTAGGGAAAAGCGGCGATCGATGCACGAACATCCAACCATTTGGGTTGCCCGGGCGTAGCCCGCGCTGGGTTTCATCGGTGTTCAATCCGTGGCCAAAAAACCAATCAACCGCTTTTAGGCGAAACCTCAGGAATTCCCACTTTCTCCGCGAATCTTTGCGACGGCCGGCGGCTCGACGAGCTTCGCTCCGTCGGCGCCGCGCCCCACGTCGAATACGCCCAACAGTTTCATCGTGAACACGAAGTTCTTCGGCTCGAACAGCGTCCGCGCGCGGCCCACGTCTTCCAGATGCGCGAAGACAATTTCCATTTCGGCCTGCAGCCGATCGCCCACCTGCGCGGTGGCGGTCACCATGGCGCCATTGTCGTTAATGTCGTCGATCGTGGCCGTGTACACCAGCGTATCGCCGGGCAATACGGGAAAGTGAAACACGGCCTTGGGGATCTTCGCCAGAATGACCTTTTTCTCGAAGCCGTAATGCTCGCCGACCAGCAGCCCACCGGTTTGCGCCAATCCTTCAGTGATGAGCGAATTGGGCATCACCGGATAGCCGGGGAAGTGGTCGTGCAGGTGCTCTTCGGCCAGCGAGACATTCTTCAGCGCGCGGGCCCGCCGGCCGCTATCGAACTCCAGGAATTTATCGATCCAGATCCAGCGCATACGGACACGAGGTAGGGTGGGACGAGCTCGCGAGTCCCACGCGGTGAGTGGACTAGTGACACGTGGGACTCGCGAGCTCGTCCCACCCTACTTATCCGATGTCTATCGGCTCAACTGCCTGTGGGCTCAGCTCGTTACACTGATCTTGCCTTCGACGTAGCGGACCATGTCTTGCACGGTCAACTGGTTGGCGAAGTCCTTGACCATCGGATTCTTCGCAAAGCCGTCGAGATTGGCAAATGGCATCCGCTTGCGCAGCTCGGACACGCCTTCGCTGCTCAGTTTGCCCTGCTGCACGTACTGGGCATTGGTCAGAATATCCTCGGGAAACAGCTCCCCGCGGGGAATCTTGATATCGAATGACTTTTCCAAGCGGAAGACGATGTCCAAGAAGTCGATCGACTCGGCCCCCAGGTCGCCGACCAGCGTGGCTTCGGGCGTGACTTCGTCTTCGTCGACGCCCAAGGCATCGACCAGCGCGGACTTGATCTTGTCGTACAGTTCTTCCTTCGTCGCCATGTCGTAGTTCTCCAATTTAATGTGCGCCGCCAGGGGCAGCTAACAATGAGGTCCCCCGACGCTTCGGCGTCGAGGCAACGATGTTGTAAGCAAACCCCCGCGCCTTTGGTGCATATTGCCGACAAGACACGGACGAGCGGCCGCACGCTGCGCCGCGGACTGCCGCCGCACACATGCGAAGGCTGGCCACGACGCCCCATATCGGCCGCGCGTACATTGTCTCGCCGGATCATGCCAGGCGAGGCATTTGCGTTCCCACGTCACTCAATCCCGTCAAAACAAACGTCCGAACCTCGGGCGACGTGCGCGCTAAAACGGTTTACGACCCACCACACGTCGTGGCGCATCTCAATCAGCGACCCACTCGCTAATCGTTGCGTTCTCAGTAGTTGAATTGTGCCGCGGTCTTGTGGCCGCATCGCAACACTCGACTACTTCAATCCAGCACGCACTTCCCACGGCATCACGCGATCGATAAACCGATCGACTTTCAGCCACGGATCGAACACGGACGAAACACAGATAAAACAAGAGATGTCTGCGTTGTCCGTGTTTAATCCGTGTTTAATCCGTGGCTATTTTGACTTCGTTCCTCGTGCGCACGCTTGCTAATAGCCGCCGAGGCCCTAGTAACCACCAAGACTCAGTCCACCATCGACTCGCAGTATCTGACCCGTCAGATAGCTGGAATCGTCGCTGGCCAGAAAAGTCACCACGCTGGCGATCTCTTCCGGTTGACCCACGCGCTTCAACGGGATTATTTCTTTAAGACGGTCGCCGGCCAGGCCGCGGACCATCTCACTCATGTCGGTTTCGATCATGCCCGGCGCGACGCCGTTCACGCGAATCTTGCGGGCCGCCAGCTCCTTGGCCAGGCACCGAGTCAGCCCGTCGATCCCCCCCTTGCTGGCGGCGTAATTCACTTGTCCGCGCGAGCCGAACTCGCTGGCCACGCTCGATATGTTCACGATGCTGCCACGGCGCTGCGACATCATGGGCCGCGTTACCGCGTGGCAGTAGTTGTAGGTTCCGTTCAGGTTCGTATCGAGCACTTCGCGCCAGGCCTCGGGGCCCATCGTAGCGAACAGCCCGTCGCGAATCACACCCGCTGAGTTGACGAGAATGTCTAGCCGCTCCCACTGCTCGACGAGCCGCTCGACGATTTCGGCCGCGCGGGCATGGTCTTTCACATCGGCCTGCAGGGCCTGCACATCCCGGCCGGCCGCCTTGAGCTCCTCGGCCAGCGCGAGGGCCGCTTGTTCGTTGCTGCGATAGACAAATGCCACGCGGGCGCCTTCGGCCGCCAAGGCCCGCACGCAGGCCCGGCCGATGCCTCGGCTGCCTCCGGTAACCAGTGCTGTGCGGTTTTCGAGTCGCATGGTTTTGTCGATTGTTCACCGCGGAGTCGCAGGGACGCTGAGATCAATTATGGAAAATGGCCGATTTCCAAGGCCGACGACGCATCGATGGGCGAACCGACAACGCACCGTCATCAATTTTGCGTTAGGACTTTCGCGGAAATAGTGTCTGAATGAATCGGTGTCTCCGCGACTCTGTGTCTCTGCGGTTCCCTAATTCTTTCTAAGTGCTCGCTTTTGCCGGGCGTGGATCGGCCGTCTGGGTCTGATACAGCACCGCAAACAGCTCGCGCATCTTTTGTTTCACGACCTCGTCGGCCTCCGCCTTGTCGGGACGGGCTTCGGCAAGGTTATAGCGTTCGAGTACCAGCCGGGCGGAAACCGTCGTGGCCCCGTCGACTGTGCCTTGTGCCTTGATTTTTGTGTGTCGTTCGTCCTGGCCTGTGATCTCCGCGGTAACGGTCAACCGTTGACCCGGCTCGACAAAGTTCGCGTAGCGAACATTGCGGGCCTCTTTCAACAGCACGATGCTGTGGGCGAAATCTTCGCTGGCTCGCACCAGCCAGGCCCCGGTCTGCGTCATCGCTTCCAACATCAACACGCCGGGCAATACCGGGAAGCCGGGAAAATGGTCGGCCAAATACTCCTCGGCCAGCGAGAGGTTCTTAATGGCCGTGATCCGCGTCCTCGGCTCCAGCTCAGTGATCCGGTCGATAAGCGTAAAACGCATGACGCTTCATGATTGCAATACGAGGTCTGAGACAGCGGCAAAACCAGACAGCCTGCAAAGCCGGCCTAGGGCGTCGCCGGTCCCCTTCTCAGCGGACACTTACGCCCGTGTGTTACACGCGGTCGCTGGATGGGCCTTTGGGCGTGCGAACGAAGGCCGATAGTATAAACGTCTCAGACTGCCCGAACAACCGCGAAACGCCGGCTGGGGCCGTAGCGGCAAGTTGTTTGGCTGTTGAGGCTTAGCTCGCCTTTGGTCAGCTTTGGCTGAAGCACTCGAGCTAGCAATGATCCGATTTTCAGGCTTTACATATCGTCGAACTGCATTTCGCTTAGCCCCGACAACATGAGGCGGCGCCGGTGCAGTCCCGCTGCGAGGACGATTGTCGCGCCGCCACACGCGATCAGAACGGCGGTTGAGGGCTCCGGGATTGTGGCGATAAAGGCTTGCCCATGTCCTGCGGGGTCTGTTCCCCATCCGACCAGCACGGTTCCGTCGTACGAAACGCCCTCGATTGACGAGACGGACCACCCCGCCGCTTCCGAGACACCACCCGAAATCAGCAAATTGCGGACGCTGACCATTTTTCGTTCGGCAGTCCAAACAAATCCGTCGAATGTGGAAATCGCGGAGTTGCTTATTCCCACGACCGTCGCGCCATCGCCCGAAAGATCATAGGCGAAACTAACGGACCCTCCTCCCGGGAGGTCGCCCAATCCAACCATTCCACCGCTTGCCGTCCAGCGGAATGCTTCCTGTCCGACGCTGTTTGAAAGGCCCCAGCCTGCCGCCACGGAACCATCGGCGGACACACCGTGCGCTCCGCCGTTGGGCGATCTTCCCAGGTTGCCGATACCGACCATCCCAGCGGCCTCGGTCCAGCGCGACGCGACCACATTACTCGAATTGGGGCTTCCCTGGCCGGCAATCACGGAGCCATCCGCAGACACTGCGTTTGCCTCGCTAAGCGCACGTCCGCCAACAATATCTCCCAGACTGACTAGTCCTTCGGACTGGGTCCAGCGTACTGCCTCGTGGCGGTCCTGTGCTAGCGCATACCCTACGATGACCAATCCGTTGTCCGAAATATCGAGTGCGTAGGTTGCCGACGAGCCACCCGGCAGGTCCGAAAGGCCCACCATTCCGGTGGCTGCGGTCCAGCGGAATGCCTTAGGGCCAGCGGCCGTTGTACTGTAACCAACCACCACGGAGCCATCCGCGGAGACGCCCGTTGCTTCGCTCCTAAACTCGCCGCCCGTCAACTCGCCGAGGCCCACCATACCGGTTGCTTCCGTCCACCGGAATGCCTGAAGTCCAGCAGCGGAGGATGCCGCTCCGACGACGACGGTACCATCGGACGATACGGCATAGGCGCTTGCGCCCGTCCCACCCGGCAGGTTTCCGAGCGCACGAATTCCGTATGGCCGAGCGTGCAAATCCGCCGAAAGCGCGGACGCGGCGCACAAGAGCATTGCGACGAATTGAAGTCGGTGCATTAGCGGACCCCTCTATGCGGAATTGAAGCGGTACTCGATCGAAACGGCCAGAAAAGCTGCCACACGGCCAGTCGTAGAGTAGCGGCTGCATTCGGCGAAATCCAGTAAGAAAGTCCGTCGCATGGAAGCCGTTGGTGGATTCACCGCCGCTCCCCCCTGCTTACTCGGATCATTTCGGCCCGCCAGAGTGACACTTTCGCCCACGTCAGCCTGCCGATCTGCCACGGGGCGTACGTCGCGGGTCAAGAAGCCTTCGTCGCAAATAGGTTCCGCTCAAACATTAGCGTACGGTGTTCGCTCGTCGCGAGAATGGCACGCTATTTTTTCTATTTTCAAAGTGACAGCGCCCCTTGCCGTCCGCGACATTGCAAACACGGGCTAAGCGGATTGCTGTGAATGTGAAGTGAACTATCTCGCGTGGCGGTGCATTGTGCCTAAGCAATCGTCGTGCGGACGAGCACTTGCCGCTGTATCCGATTTATTCTATTGCGGCTTACGATGCCTCGGCGACAGGAGCCGCCTCCTACAGTCTAAAAATTGAACCGCCCTCTACCGCGTTGACAGACTTCTGCCCTGCTCTCACGGCCGCGCCATTTTGATCTCGTATGTCGCGGGTCGGCCGCGCAGCGGAGTGACCTGCAGCGTGGCCGTATTGCCCTCCAGGCGATACGCGAACGCCTTGCCGGTGATGGGGTCGAGAGGCACGGGCACTTCGGTCACCTCGCCGAGCGATTGCGGAAGGTGACCGTCGTGGCTTGCGCCGTAGATCCGCAGGGCCTCGATCACACGCAGGATCGCCATGTCCCGATCCGTGCGCGACGAAGCGATCAGAGCAGGATTTCCGACCACTAACAGAAACTTTACGAGCGGACTGATCTGGCGCTCGCCCTGGTCGGCGTGCTGGATCTCCTCGGTCGCCGCCTCTGCGCCCAGGACACCTTCGGGATACGAAACAAAGAACCACTTGAAGCGATCGTCGCGAATGTCTTCATAGGTGCGGATCGTGTAGATCAAGACAATCTGCGCTGCGGGCATCCCTTCGGCGACCTTAGGATCGAGCCCGCGTTCGACGAGCGCCTGCTTCGCGGTCGCGTATTCCTTCAGACTAGCCGCGGTGAGATCCAGCGGTGTACCCAGCTTGGGGTCGTCGCCGTTGGCAATGCGAACGACCCTCTCCCAAAAACGAAATAACGTCTGCCGCCATTCCTCGGGGCTGCGCTGCGCGTCGAGATTGCGAACCTCTGGGAATGAAAGCCATAATGCGCTCAACTCGGCTTCGACTCCCTTCCGCATATCGATCAGCGGCCGTGGCAGCATCGTCAGTGCCCAGTACAGACTGGGGGCCTTGGGCTGCTGCACGAATTCAGTTAGCTGGTCGTTCAAGATGCCGGCTATCGCGACGCCCACCAGCCCGTTGACGAGCGTCTCGCCTTCGGCCACATTCCGCGCGAGTGCGTAGCCGGTCTGAAACGTCTTCACGGCCCCATCGAATTCGCTTCGCGCAATCTGGATTCTAGCCCGAGTCCCGAGAATTCGTGCAAACTCTCGGGTCTGCTGGACTTCGGGCAAGAGAATCGAATAGAACTCCTCCTCGCGAAGCGGCAATTGCCAATCACACGATTCGCAGCACGCTGCCCGGTAAAGCATATTCTCAATGCCGTCCGTCGCCATAAGCACATCGTCTTTACGAAGTTCGGCGAGTGGCGTCTCGCGCCACCTAGTAAACTTGTCCAGCCGCTCTCGATTTCCGAATGTCGATGTTTGCTCTGCCGTCACCTTTCCGTAGTAAACGGCGGCGTTTCCTCGAATTCGCGATTTGAAGTCCGGCAGAAGGCGATGTTTGAGCGCGGGTCGAGGCGCTGGCGCGGGATAGATCGTCAGCTTCACAGGCGGAGTGTCGCCCGGCGGCGCCACTTTGGCCGGCGAGTCTTTCGCCGTGGCCTGCTTGGCGGGCGGAGCATCATCGCCACGAGTCGGCGTCGCGATCGACAGGAGCATCAAAGCAACGGTTGTGACGCCGGTAAAACCTATGCGGCCAATCATGAATTGATTCCTGCGGGTTGGGTGTACCGTGACTGGGGCCGCTGCGACTTTGGTCGTTTCGTGGAAGTGCCCGATTTGCTGTCCTCGTCGACGAGCACGTCGAAGGAGCGTGAAGACAAAATGGCACGTTGCTCGCGTACGTCGGCGTTGACATTAGACTCGGCGGCGTTCGCGTCCGAGAGCGGCAACGAGGCCAGCAAATCCTCGCCGCCGTGAAGTAACTGCCCGGCAGTCCATGCCCTGGACGCCTCGGATCGCGGGGGCACAACCGATTCGATCGCGACGGTTCTTTGCCCCTTGTCATTCAATGTGTGTTCGAGGCTCGTTTCAACGCTCGACCCGACGAAGACAAGCCGTTCGACGACTTGCGACTCGGGACGCATGACCAGCATGCACAGTAGCGCGGCCGCAACACTGGTCATACCGACAAACGACGTGGGCCAAGCCCAGCCCGGTAATCGATTCGGCTCGCGCGGTACTTTGGGATGCTCGGCAGCGGCCTGGCCCGCCAGGAAGAGCAATCGATCGCGGTCCAATCGATCGGTGCGCGGCCGCAGCCGGCACAATTGGGCTTCGAGCCCTTTCAACTCGACCGACTGCAACTCCGTCAACGACAACTCCGTCATCGAATGCAGTGCCGCATGCGGCTCGGGATCCATCCCCGAGATGTCATTGGCCGCCGCCGCGTTTTCTGCCGGCTCGTTTACGTTTCCTGGCTGCTTCTTTGACTTGTTGGGATCGTGCATAGCGTTTGCCTTTCGCGAAGTGCCGACAGTCCTGCAAGATAGCGTCTGTGCGCGGTGCTGATGGAGGTCTCGGTCAGTTCGGCAATCTGTTCGAAGGAGAGTCCGCCCCATAGCCGCAAGACAATCGCTTCCCGCTGCTCCAGCGGCAGCGCGGCCAGCGCCTGCGTGGCCGCAGCCGCGTCCAGCGCATCGCCGTGGTTCTGCTCGAACCAAGGCTCGCACAACTCGGCCGCGCGGTGCTCGTGACGCGCACGTCGCTCTGCCGAACGCGACGCGCTGATCGCCCCATTGCGAACCACGCGATAGAGCCAGCCCACGACGTTGATTGGGGCCGTCTGCTCGCGCACGAGCCGAATGAACGCCTCTTGCACGACATCTTCGGCAGTGTGGCGCGACTGCTGGTGGCACCACTGCCGCGCGTACAGCGCCAAAGCAGCAGCATGCTCGTCGAGCAGGCGCGTAAGCAAGTCTGGCCCAACTCCGGGCATACGGTCCCTTTTCGAGCGGCGTGTCAGAGTAAAGACGCCGGCGGACGGCCGATTTCCCATCCTAGGCGGAAAAATGTTGGGAGGCCACGATCTGGGTCGAGGCTCTAGGGCTGCGTCACATCTTGGGTAGCAGAAGTCGTGAGACTTCTGATGTTCGCGACAGAATCAGGGTAATACGGAACTCTCACGAGTTCCGCTACCCGCAAACGAAGTTGTGACACAGCACTAGGGCCATTTACATGGTCCAACTTCAAATTCGGGTGCCATGTTCACGCTTGCTCGGGCATGCCCGAGCGTTCGTCCGGCATGGCCACTCCGGAGTACCACCGTGGGCATGGCACCCACCATTAAAGTCGACCAAAATTGCATCGATGATGCGACCCTGGTCGAACGGTTGCGGCAATGGTTGTGAGCGTGGCCGAGCCGGACCGCTAATTCTCCTTCAGTTCCAACGCCGCATCGACACCGGCAAGGGCAGCGCCGATTGATCCACCAATCACCAAATCCGCTCTGTCATCGAGTGGCGTGGGATCGCGATTGATGATTACTAGCCGTGCGCCGTATTCCTTGGCCACGCGCGGCAGGCTGGCCGCCGGTTCGACGACCAGCGATGAGCCGATTGCCAGAAACAAGTCGGCTCGCTTGGCCAAGGCGAACGACTCGTGCAAGGCCTCGGGCGGCAGCATTTGGCCGAACGAAATCGTGGCCGACTTTAGCCGGCCCCCGCACGCGGGGCATGGCGGCACGGCATTCTCGCGGCGAAACTCAGCCAGCAGCGGCTCGACTTCGTATCTCTCGCCGCAGTCGAGGCACGCGATCCGTCGCGCGGTGCCGTGCAGTTCCAGAACGCGCTGGCTGCCCGCCTGCTGGTGCAACTCGTCGATGTTCTGCGTGATCACGGCCGTCAGGCGACCCTGCGACTCCCACCGCGCGAGCACCTGGTGACCGGCGTTCGGCGCGGCATCGGCAAAGTCGGCATGGGCTTCGCTCTTCTGCCGCCAGTACTCGTGCCGTGCGTCGGCGCTCGCCAAGAACTCCTGGTACTCGACCACGCGGTACTTGGCCCAGATGCCGCCGGGCGAGCGAAAGTCGGGGATGCCGCTCTCGGTACTGATGCCCGCGCCAGTGAAGGCCACGGCGATTTTCGCGTCGGCCAGCCAGCGGGCGAGCGTTTGATAGGACGACTCATCGGCGGTCGTGCGAGCCATCGAGATGCGCCCCCAAGAGAGTGCGACTCTTCCCCATCGACTAGCGCTTCACTGCCGGCGTCTCGTATCCGATGCGCACGTTGCAGCAGCCAATCGCGCACTGCTCGCGACCGGCGACGAATACCCGCACGTGGCAGTCCCCTTTGGCCGAGGCCGGCACGGCCAGCGATGCCCGCAGCTTTCCGCCTTCGACCGTCACACGCTGCGAGACGAGGCAGGCGTCGTTCGCACGGTCGTAGGTTTTTTGGAATTCGGCCCGGGCCTCGGGCGAGGTGCCGTACTTTTGCCGGGACGGGGGATTGAACGCCAGCCGGTCACGGCGAACGACAAGCTCGACCTGGGCCGGTCCGTCGACGGGACTGTCGACGGCTACTTCCAATAGGCTCCCAGGTTTGGCGCTGGAGGCTGTGACGACCGTCGCATCGGCCGGCCGGGGCAATCGCAGCAGCGGATCTCCCAGCAGATTGAAGAGCAGCAAGTGCTCGCGGCGCTCGGCGGCCAGGTCTGTGCCCGAGGGATTCAAGAGCCCGGCCAGGGAATCGAGCAGCTTGCTTTGGGCGTCGTCGCGAGGAGAGAGCACCATGTTGCGCTTGGCCTGTTGAATGAGTTCGCCGAGCGTTTCGCGACGTTCGACAAAATACTGCTTCAACATGGCGGCACCCAGCACGGTCGTGGCGTAAGGCATCGTGATGCGCGAACCGCTGACGACGGCCACGGGTCCGCCGTCTGCCCGCAGCATCTCCTCGGCCAGGCAACCGTCCTTGGCGTCGAACGCGCCGGCATAGCAAGACAGGAACATGGCGATGGGCGGCCCCTGCCGGCAGGTCAGCTTTTCCACATCGCGCATGCCGAGGATTTCGTAGTGCCCGTCGGGCACGTGTACCTGGTCCAGCAATCGACGATGGCCGTGCCCGACGTAGATCCAGAAGAGGCAGCCCTCGTTCAATCGAGCGACAGTCGTATCACGAAACAACCGCGGATCGGGAAAGTACGGACTGCGCCAGCTTGCGTAGGTCATCGTCGTAGCGTAGGCCGGTGGAATGCCGTCGGTGAGCAATCGCTTGACCGATGATTCGATCAGCGAATCGGCCAATTGTCCAAAACCGGCCACTCCGGCGATGAGATTGATCCTTCGCCGCCATTGGCCCGCGTCGCTCATGCGTTCGTAGGCCACGATCTTCGCGACGAGCCTGGTCAACTCTGCTGGTGAATCGACGGATAGTCTGCCGACCGCCACGTCGGGGGCCTGGTCCTCGTCCAGATCCGCGTAAGGGTTATCGGTGGCGATGTCGCGTTCGGGTCCGTAGCGGGCAATCAGCCGGGCTTCGGAATGGAACGTGGGCACCTGGTGCTTCTGCACCGCGGCGATGTCGGTTGTCGCACCGACGTCCCCCACCAAAACGACAAACCGCACTTTGCCGTCAGAGGCCGCGAGACGGATCCGCTGGCGGACATCGTCGGCCGTGCCGGCGGCCGATACAACCTGGCAACGATGCCCCTGCTGGGTCCGTAGAGCCAGCCAGGGGGCCAGTGCAGGTCGGAAAGCTTCGGGACAAACAACGATCGAGTCAGGGCCCACGATCGCGTCGTGGGGATTGTCGGCGGCCGCGCCGGGCGTCATAAGGAGGACTAACGCAACAAGGCTGGTGAACATGTTCGACCGCCAGGGACACGGGCTGCGCGAAACGCCGGTGATTCCGCCGATCGCCGACTAGCGACGCAAAGTCGCCGCCGTGTCCAACTGTAGATAAGCGGGCGCGGGCGGGCAAGAGCGAAACGGCCGCGCGGGAGGGGTTCCACCGGCCTTTACTGCCGCTGACAGCAATCCGGAGACTGCGTCATTTAGACGCCCTGGGTGCAACGGGCTGCGCCACGGTCGATAGCTTGGGCGTCAAAACCAGCACGTGCGAGTGCTTGTTCCGCGTGATGTCGTAGGGCGTCCCGTGGAACTTGATGTTGAAGTGCGAGACGAAGTCACTGGCAGGGATGACCAGGCTGTCGGTGTCCTTGGTGACGCGTCGAAAGCCTTCTTCCTTTTCCGCGACCAGCTTCACCATGATCCGCCCCGTTTTATCCTCGTAGCCCAGGATCGCGAATTCCGGAACATCGGTGGGATCTTCCAGGCACGATTGCGGCAACACCAGGGCCCCGTTCGCGCGACGAAAGAACGCGGGTACTTTGGGCCGCGACTCTTTTTCCGGACGGAAGACGTGAAATTCCTGCTCCGCGTTGTCGGCGAACTTGTCGGCGATCCGCCGCAGCAGATCCACGGCGCTCAGCGCGCCGATCAGATGATTCGACTTGTCCACCACGGGCAGGCAGCCGATCGTGGATGACGTGAAGACGCGGGCCGCGGCCGCCACCGCCACATCGGGCAACACGGTGATCGGATCGCGGCGAATCATGCTGCCGATTTCCCAGGGAGCGTACTGCGCGTCCTCCGCGCCGGCCTGCTCTTTGTCGTTCGAGGCGCGCACGAAGTACGCCAGCACATCCCGCCGCGATACGACTCCCAGCACCTTACGCTGTCCGTCGATGACGATCGCGTGCAGAGCGTTGTGCTCCGACAGCAGTTCCGCCGCGTCCGCGGCGGACGTCTTTGGCGGTATGGCGACGAACAGCTTCGTCATGACGTCGCCCACGACGCCACTCAGTTCCTGCCCCGTCTGTTCGACAACGGTCATGCGCGGTCTCCTACAATTCGTTGAATTCCCTGCTTCACTACATCTTGGTTTTGCAGAAGCCAAATGATCGCGACAAGGCGACTTTCGCGGCGAATCGCTACGATTGCCCCCTGTGAGACCGTATCACGTAGCTTTGCGAAGGCAAATTGTGCCCATTGAATTGAGCGCAGTCGTGACGCATGAACGGCTTGCGCCGTGTGAGGTCAATCTGCCTGAAGACGCCAAGGAACGACGGAAGACCGGTTGAATGCTGCGCATTGTTCCGGTTGTATCGCCGGCTCGTAGCGCGCGGATTCGCGGCCTCGCCCGAGTGGTCGATGACTGTCGAATTTATGCACAGGGCGCCACCGCTGGCTTGTCCAGCAGTGCGACGACATGGAAGGACGAGCCCGCACTACATCCAAAATTTCAAGGGTTATCGACCAATAGGAGCGAACGGCGTCATTCCTCGGCCAGCACGCAGCGCAGGCCCACGGCGTCGTCCTTTGTGTCGCGCGGCATTGCACGCCGGAAGCTGCTCGTAAGCTGTTCGGCCGAATCCTTCCAACTACCGCCTCGCAGCACGCCCCGCTTGGCGTCGCCGCCGGCAGTCCATGTCGTGCCGTCGCTGGGCGCACCCTGGTAGTCGTCGTGCCACGGGTCGCTGCACCATTCCCACAGATAGCCGTGTGCGTCGTACAGCCCCCAGGCGTTGGGCTTCTTCGCGCCCACGGGTGGATCGTTGCCCTTGGCGTTGCCCGTGTGCCAGGCGTAGTCGTCGAGCTTGGCGGTCTCGTCGCCGAAAGAGTAACGCGTGGCGGTTCCGGCTCGAGTCACATATTCCCACTCGGCTTCGCTGGGCAGGCGGATCGCCTGACCTTTTTCGATCAGCTTCGCTGCCCGCAATTGTTCGGTAGCTCTGCGGCAGAAGTCGACCGCGTCGTCGTAGGACAGCATCTCAACCGAGTTGCGGGGTCCCTTCCAGCGACTGGGATTGCCGCCCATGACTTCTTCCCACAGGTTCTGCGGCACTTCGTAGCGGGCGATGGCGAAGGGCTTTTTCAGCGTGACGCGATGCGCGGGCTTTTCCGCGGCCGCACCGCCGTCGCTGCCCATCGTAAACGTCGCCGGGAACTTCCCTTGGCCCGGCGTGACCGCGATGAACTCCTGGCGAAAGGCGGTCAACAGGGGCGACGGCTTAGAATCCGCGACCGGCTCGGCAGCCACCAGGCACAGGATCAAGAAAAGTGCTGTCATAGTGGCGTTGAAATGGGGTTTGCGTGCCAAGAGAACACCCGTCAATGCGATTTGAGTTCGCCATTCTACCAGCTTGAGAAAGCCCCAGCCGGAAATCCCCCCGGGATTCAGATGCGTGGAATGCCGGCGAGCTCCTTGGCGGGGGTCGCGGCGCCCAATTCGTCGAAGATTGAATCGCGGATCGCGAGCGACAATTTGCCCAGCGGGGTAAGAACTTGACCGCTGTGGGCCTTGGTGGTGGAAGGGATCGCTACAAGGACCGGCTTTTTAGCCGTCGGCTGTCCCTCGACCAAAGTATTGATGCCAACGCCCGCGGAGCTGCTCCCCTTCGACGTCGCGAGCGCGCCCGTTGACGTAAATTGCTGAGCCCTCGCATAAGCGACGGTTGCAAATGGCGTCGAGGGGTTGAGGAAATCGTTGATCCCTTGTCCCGCATCGGTGGAGCTCGACTTCAACAGCAGGGAGTATCCCTGGGATAACGCCTGGCCAAACGAGGCAGAGACGGTGTATTGGCCCACGTCACCGTAGTCGCCAAAGCCCTTGACCAGGATGAAGTAAGTTCCTGCTTGAAGACTGGTTTGGTGAATGATCGATTCGGTAAGGCTCCCCGCATCGGCCCTGGCGACAAAGCCATCGTTCGACCACAACTCTGCCACGGGGATCAGATTCGGGCTGTACTTTGCCGCGTTGACCCTGATTAGCAGCGGTCCGCCCGTGGAAGTGAATTTGAAGACGTCGACGTCGACCATGCTGTTGACGATGCCATTGGCGGTCAACGGTTTCCCGAGGGCAACCACTACGTTCAGCGCGTCGGCGGTAGCGATCGTGTTGCCGTGGTCGTCGGCTCGGAAACCGAAACCATTGGCGGGTCCGGCGAGGATTTCCATGTCGTTCTGTAAGGTATTCCAGCCTCGGTCGGTGGGACCCGAATCCCATGTCGTTCGATCGGCCGCCAAGCTGTTGCCCATGATGGGCGTCCAGCCAGCGTTCCCCGGGTCATACTCGTTGATCCTTTCATGCTCGTCGCCAAATAAATCTTCCTCGAAGGCGTAGATCGAATGATGCCGCAGCCCGAAGGCATGACCCGCCTCGTGCGAGGCCGTGCTTGCGGTGGCTGCAATTCCGTTGATCGTGTGACCTTCCCAATCACCCACCTTGGCGTCCTCCCACGCAAAGAGATCGAACACGAAGACTACGTTGGGCGCGCTGTCGCTGAAGGAGCCGATGGAAGCGATGCCGGAGGTGTTTTCTTTTAGCCAGTCTTGGCTGCTCCCTCCAATGACGACGTGCAATGCCTGCTGGTTGTTGAAGCTGCCGTAGTAGTCCGTGCTGACGTTGACGTTGAACGGTGCGAAGTCCTCTGCCACCCGCGACCAGATTTCGGTGATGATCGCCTTCTCGTTGGCGTCGAAGGTCGTTGGATCGTAGTTGCGGTCAAATCGGGGCGTCGTTACATCCCTCCTATCGGCTAGGGGCGTTGTGATGTAGTTATTGTAATGCACTTGGGTGCCGTTGCCCGCGTTGTACGACCAGTCGTCCTCGTGGTTCCCGGTGAAGTCGAGATAGATCGTCGCGGGGGCGCCGGGCTTGCTGTCGAGCATCGGCAGTCCCATCTGCCGGTCGCGGACTTTCTCGGATGCGGCTCCCGGGTCGAGCGCTAGTCCTCCTGTTCGAGGTTGATCCAACGCCGGAAGTATCCCAGCGACGTTGCCGACGGTTTTGGCCGATGCGCCGAGCGCGGCGGTGGAGGGTAACCCCCCGCCTTGCGATCCGGATGCGAAGAGGAACGCCTGGGACGCTACCGCATCGTCGGACGGGTTCGTCGGCCCAGACAGCAGCAGCTCTGGGTAACTGATCTCGAGCCCGCCACCGTGCATCAAGGTCCGCGCTTCGAGCTGCTCGAACGAGAGACGCTCGCGGCGGCGGGGCGATCAGGCTGTCGACGCAGAAGGCTTTCCGAACGATCCGAGAAGGCGGGCATGATTTTTTGGCATCGTTGCATTCCCTGACGACGAGCATTTCGCGGGTAACGTGCGGAGGATGACCGTCGTGATCATCCATGTACGTAAAAGCGGAATGCACTTCCCGCTGTTACCGTGCGATCATCAAGAGCCGCCAAACTGCCCCTAGTGCTTTGTCAATGCTCAGATTTTGGGTAGCAGAAGTCGTGAGACTTCTGATGTTCGCGACAGAATCAGGGTAATACGGAACTCTCACGAGTTCCGCTACCCGCAAACCAAGATGTGACACAGCACTAGCATGTCTCGCCCCTGCCGGGGCTGGCCGTCAATGCGGCTTCAAATGCTTGTCGAAGAACGCGAACATCGCCTCTTGAGCCCGTTTGGCATCTTCACCTTTGAATCCGTGGCCCGCCCCTTCCATCGTCAATAGCTCGGCTTCGACGTCGGCCGCGCGCAATCGATCGACGAGCCACTGGGCCTGCTCGAAGGCGACATATTTATCTTGCGTCCCGTGAATCGCCAGCGTCGGGGCGGCCGTCGGCGTGACCCAGTACAGAGGGCTGGCCAGAATGTGTCGATGCCGAGCCGACTGCAGATCGCCGCCGAGAAACAGCGGCAACACTTCCGCCGCGTCGACGCTCTTGCCGTACGACTTGGTGAAGTCGCTCGGTCCATAGACATCGACGACGCAACTCACCCGGCTCGATTGCTCGAGGTTGCCGCCCTCCTTTCCATCGAGATCCTTGACGTCGCCCGTCAAACCAAGCATGAGAGCCAAGTGCCCACCCGCCGAATCGCCGGTGGTCCCAATCCGCTCTGGATCGATTCCATACTTGGCGGCGTTGGCCCGCAGCCAGCGGACCGCGGCCTTCACATCGTGGACGGCGGCAGGAAACAGATGCTTGGGCGCAAGTCGGTAGGTGACCGTGGCCGCGACGTAGCCGCGTTGGGCGAGGCGAATGCAAAGCTGGTCGTGATGCTCGCGATTACCGGCCCTGAATCCACCCCCATGAATGCACAAAATGGCCGGCGAAAGTCCCTGGGGCGTCTTGGGACGAGCCAGGTCCAACGCCAGGTGCTCTCCGCCAGGGTTGGCATATTCGATGCTCTTCTCGAAGATCACGCCGTCGGGAACGTCAAGTTTCACATCCGCTGCGTCAGCGACCGCCGTGAGCAACAGGATCGAACAAGCCGGCGCAATAATGAGAGCGATTCGCCGCATGATTTACTCTCCTTGTTGTCGAAAGGGTCGGGAGTGGGCTGTTGAAACTTGATATAGACGAGCGGAATCGTTGAATACCTCGGATTTACCACTCGCCCGTCATTCCCGCGCAGGCGAGAATCCAGTGACTCGGGGAGGACGACGACGCATGAGAGGTGCGCGCGGCGGTTGTAAATCTTGTGGTGCAGGGCCGTCTTGTGGTGTACTGGATTCCCGCCTGCGCGGGAATGACGATAACGCTGGATTCCCGCCTGCGCGGGAATGACGATAACGCTGGATTCCCGCCTGCGCGGGAATGACGTGGTGTTGGGGAGGTTGCGTTAGGGACTTTAAGCAAAACTGCACCGTGTCGCTCGATACCGCGTCGTTCAATCTTCTGAAACTCGAAACTTGTAGTTTCCAGAACCAACGGCAAACGTAATGCGTTTCGGACCGAGAGTCGCTCCCGTAACTCCTTCCGCGCCGGCGACGAACTTGCCGTTTTTCCAGACGACCGTGCTGCCTTCCCGCACGACGACATCATCGTGAGCAAGTGTGGGTACGCTTACTGAGGCATCGCAGTTCCCGGGTATGCCGGCATCGAGCACGAATAATTGGCCGTGCCTGTGCCAGCTTGAGGAGACGATTCCGCGCGTGGTTCGGATCGATGCCCGGGCGTACTCCAGGTCGCCCAGCGCGAGCGGGCAGATACGCACGTGTCCAAAGCCGTGCGGCATGTACCCTGGTCCATAGAAATCGGGTCCATGAATCCCGGCGACGTCGCTGTAGAGAAATTCCGAGACCGTGGCAAACATTCCCATGCTCTCTTCGCGCCGACCGGTCTTTTTCATGATCTGTCCCCACGATTCCCACAGCGTCGTCGCGCCCTTCGAGATCATGTAACCCCAGCCTGGGTACTCCGTGCGATTCACGACGCCATAGAGCACGTCTCCGCCGCCCGGCTGGTCTGCCAGAGTTTCCATGAGCGAGGTCACGCCGATGATGCCACTCGTAAACCGTCCCTGCTGGGTGTCGGCAATATCGCGAATGAGGTTCTTCACGACCAGATCTTTCTTGTCCGCCGGGACGACTCCCAGCGCCAGGGCCATCGCGTTCGAGGTTTGCGCGCCGCCGGCATAGTTGCCCGTCTTGGCGTCGAACCACTTGGCATTCAGCGCGGACTTGATCTCTTCAGCCAGCTTGCCGTAGTGCTCGGCATCTTCTGATTTGCCAAGCAGGGCGGCGGCTTGCGCCATGATCGAGACATCGCGATAGTAGGTGCCGGTCCACAAGAGCGGCGGCGGCGAGAGCTGTGAGATGTACTGTTCTTCGCCAGACACGGGGCCGGGCGCCATGTGATCGCCCCAAGTGCCCTTGAAGACCAGGTTGTTCTCAGACGTCGAACGCAGGAATTCGACCCACTGCTTCATGCCGTCGTAATGCTCGGCGAGGATCCGTGGGTCCTCGTAGTACTGAGTCAGGTACCAGACGGCGATGGGGTAGCAGCCCGACCAGGCAGGGTCGGTGGAAGTATGGTTCGAATAGTTGGGTACGACGACGGGCATCGCGCCATCGGCCCGCTGTTCGGATTGGGCGTCGCGCAGCCACTTAATCCAAAACTGCGGCATGAACTTGCGGTTGTAGAGGTTGGCCGGAGTTTCGGCCGGCTCGAAATACGGGAATGGTTCGCGGTGCAGGCAATCGAGCGGCATCCCGTACAAGCAATTCTTGATGGTCCAGTCCGTGATGTGAGTGATGCGATTGAACAGCGGATTTGAGCACTTGAATTCGCCCGTTAGATCGATGTCGGAATGGACCACGCAGCCGATGAGGTCAGTGATATTCGGTTCGCCCGGGTAGCCTTCGATTTGGATATAGCGGGTGGGGTGAAACGTGAATCGCGGCTCGTAGAGTTCTCCCGCGGGATCGCCTTTGAGAATATAGACATCAGTCTGTTGCGGCGCTGGATGGTTGCGCTTGTCGACCAGCCCCGTGTCGGGATAAATTCGTTCGGAGTATTGCAGGGTAACTCGCGTCCCGGCGTCCCCTTTCACGTGCAACCGAGTCCAGCCGCCGAAGACCTGGCCGAGATCGAAAACGAACACTCCTGGCTTCGGCTGCGAAAGGCTCACGGGCGTGAGGTTCTCGACGACTCGAATCGGTTCTTGCAACTGCGAAACCAAGATTCCCTTGGGACCATCGACAACTTGGGCCGGCGACCAGGCGCTGTCGTCGTACCCGACGGTGGCCCAACCTGGCTTCTCGAGCCGCGCATCGTATGTTTCGCCCCCTTGGATGGAATTCTCGGTGATCGGTCCAGTGCTGGTTTTCCATTTCGCGTCGGTGACGAACGAATCGACACTGCCGTCGGCATACTCGACTTCGATCTGGGCCAAGAGGACCGGCGCCGTGCCATACTTCAGTCGGCCCGGCTGCGAGAACCACCCATTGCCGAGCATCACTCCCACCGCGTTGCGGCCGGTCTTGAGATAATCGGCCACGTCGTGGGTAACGTAGTACACCCGCTTGGCGTAGTTGCTCATCACGGGGTCAAGCACGTGATCGCTCACGCGCACGCCGTTGATAGTGAGCTCGCACCAGCCGAGTCCCGAAATGTAAGCGCGTGCGTGCCGCACACCTTTGCGAACGTCGATTTCGGTGCGCAGGAGCGGGGCGGCGTTGGGTTGCTTTTCGGCTTGCTTCTTGGCGTCGGACTTTGCCTCCTTGGACTTTTCCGTGGCCGCCGACGATGCATCGGCCGATGCCCCCTGAGAAATCCAACGAGCCTTCCAATCGCTTCCGGCGAGCAGCGACATCTCAAATGAGCCAACTGTGCTAAATGAGCTTGGCTTGCCGTCCTTGTCCCAAACTTGCACTTTCCAGTAGCAGCGCTCGCGGCTCATTAGCGGCTGGCCACGGTAAGAGACGTTCACGGACTGCGACGATTCGACCTGGCCGCTGTCCCACTTGTCGCCACGGTTCGCCTGGAGATTCTCGCGGCTGGTTGCGACGAGAATTCTATACGCCCTTTGAGTCTGGCCGCGCTGGCGAGATTCGATCTCCCAACTGAACCGCGGCTGGGGGCTGTCGATGCCCACCGGGTCGGCGACGTACTCGCACTTCAAGCTGGCAGGGTAAATTTCGGCGAACGACAAGCTCGCGGTGATGTGCCAAAGGCACAAACAGACAAGGCTGAGAAACACTCGGGTCGCAACGGCCATTGATGATTTTCTCCTCGGCGGATGCCGGCATGTGTTCATTTTCTACGGCCCCGACCGACGCTTGAGAGTAACCTGCCGGAACCCCCTTGAGCAAGGAGGTTCGTTTCGCCTCGACCCGATCGAGATGGCGGTTCTTCGCAGGTAAACGAACTACTTGCCCCGGCGCATGGCCGAGTCTATAAACGGTCCGGGCTTTGAATTCCGCGCGGCGATCGCTATTCAACATGAGTCCATCATGAATCGACTCGCATTTGTGGTGCTCATCGTCGCGCTGACCTGTCTGACGCCTGGACGCGAATGCCATACCGCGGCCGCCAAGCCCAACATCCTTTTTGTCGTCGCCGACGACCTGGGCTGGAAGGACGTTGGTTGGCATGGATCGCGACACAAGACGCCGCACTTAGATCGACTCGTGCGCGAAGGTCTGGAGCTTAATTATCACTACGTGCAGCCCGTGTGTACGCCCACTCGGACGGCGCTGATGTCGGGCCGCGTGCCCAGTCGCTTCGGACCGCAGGCCCAAGCCCCCAGCAACCTCCGCGCGATGCCATTGGGCACACCGACGCTGGCGTCGGCGCTGCGCGAAGTCGGGTACTTCACGGCGATGTCGGGTAAGTGGCATCTCGGCGCGCGGCCGGAATGGGGGCCAAACCAATACGGCTTTATGCGCAGCCACGGCACGCTGACCGGCGCGGCGGATCCCTGGACGCACGGCTATCGTCGCGGCCCCTACGAGCAGACATGGCATCGCGATGGCCACCGACTGGACGAAGACGGCAACGCCACGGAACTGGTCGCGCGGCAAGCGGTCGCGTGGATTCGCGAGCAGCGCGAGCCCTGGTTCGTTTACGTACCATTCCACGCCGTGCATATCCCGGTCGACGCCCCGGATGAATTCAAGCGGCTCTATGACGGCGAGAAATTCCACGACGACGCGGCCAAGGACGATGCCGCGCGGCGCTTCGCCGCGTTCGTCTCGCAGCTAGACGCCAAGGTCGGACAACTCATCGCCACGCTCGATGAGACCGGCCAACGGGACAATACTCTGGTAATTTTCACTTCCGATAATGGCGGTCTTCTCCGCGGCGGCAATGCTTATGTGAGCAGCGTTAAACCCACGCCCGTGCTAAGCAGCAACGAGCCGCTTCGCGGCCAGAAGGCCGAACTTTACGAGGGAGGCATTCGCGTGCCCGCATTGGTGAATTGGCCGGGCAAGCTGGCCCCGCGTAAAATCAACGCTCCGATGCACGTTTGCGACTGGTTTCCCACGCTGGCGGCACTTTTGGATTGGAAACCGGCAAGCGACCTGAAATGGGACGGTCAGAACATGTGGCCGGTCCTCACGGGCGCCGCCGAACCGACGCCGCGGACGATCTATATTCCGTATCGTAACCAGTCGGCCTTTCGCGATGGCGATTGGAAGCTGATCGAGCGTCGAACGAAGAACGGCGTCAAACACGAACTGTTCGACCTAACCGCCGATCCTTACGAAAAGAGCAACCTCGCGGCATCGCAAGCTGACCGCGTAGCCGGAATGGCCGCGAGGCTCACCGAAACCCGCAAGTACGATCGGGAGCAACTTCCCGAGGACTTGCGGGAGTTGCCAGAATAATTGGCTCACCGGTGCGGGATTCTGCTAGGACGATCCATGCAACTGCAACGTCGCCCGGAACAGTTCGGTCGTCCGTACCACGGGGCCTAGAGATCTATCGCATACCACCGCGACTTGCCGGCATTGTCGGCGGTAGCCTTTGGGGTTTGCCGAAATCGGCCCATTGTGTGCAAATTGTTTTGTAGTTGGTTAGAATGGAAGTGTGCCCGACGCCCGCCCCCAATGTTGCCCAAGATGCGTCGCCCGCGCGATGGCGGCAAATTGGTTCGTCATCTGTCCGGCTTGCATCGCTCGAGTTCATTGCGACCCGCCCCAAATCTACCACGCCTACCGCAGTCAAAACGCAGGAGACCCTTCGCATGGAACCGTCCCACGCATCGCGTCGCGATTTTCTCAAGACGACTGCGGTTGGCGCCGCCGCGGCAACCGCCACGAGCGCCGTGTTTTCCAATCCCGCGCCGGCTCGAGCGCTGGACGCCAATGAGCGGATTCGCATTGGTTTCATCGGCCCCGGCGGACGCGGTTTCGGCGCGCACGTGACGACGCTTACCAAACTCAAAAAAGACGGCGCGAACATCGACCTCGTGGCTGTCTGCGACGTCTACAAGAATCACGTGGATCGCGCAGCAACCTACATCGAGAAGGAAGCCGGCGGTTCGTGTAAGAAGTACGAAGACTACAACGACCTGCTCGCCGACAAGAACATCGACGCCGTTTGCATCGGCACGCCCGATCACTGGCATGCCCGGCAAACGATCGACGCGATGAAAGCCGGCAAGCACGTCTACTGCGAAAAGCCCATGACCCACACCATCCCGGAAGCGATGGATGTGGTGTCCACGTGGAAGTCGACGGGCAAGGTCATGCAAGTGGGCGTGCAGTCGACCAGCCTGAAGATTTGGGACAAGTGCCGTGACTTGATCCAGGAAGGCAAGCTCGGCAAGCTGCTTTCGTTCCAGACCGAGTTCTTCCGCAATTCCGAAGTCGGCCAGTGGCGCTACTACAAGCTCGACAAGGAAATGACGCCGCAGACGATCAACTGGAAGCGGTTCCTCGGCACGGCCGAAGGACTCGCGCCCGACATGCCGTTCGATCGCGCGATCTACGCCCAGTGGCGCTGCTATTGGCCCTTCGGCGCCGGCATGTATACCGACCTGTTCGTCCACCGCACCACGGCCATGCTCAAGGCCACGGGCCTGCGCTATCCGGGCCGCGTGGTCGGCGCTGGCGGTATTTTCCTGGAGTACGACGGCCGCGACGTGCCCGATGTGGCCACCGTCGTCGCCGACTACAACGAAGGCGCGCAGGCCATCATCACGGCCAGCATGTCGTGCGAAGAAACGCCGATCACGCAGTTGATTCGCGGGCATTTCGGCTCATTTGTGTTCGGCAATGGCGAGGGTTTTACCGGCTTCGACTTCATTCCCGAACGGCCGCAGGTCACGCGCGACAGCAAGCTGAAGAAGGAGCGCATCGAGGTCGGCGGTGGCGGCGATACGACCTACGACCATTTCAAGAACTTCATCGACTCGGTGCGCGCGAACAAACCCGACATGGTGAACAACCCGCCCGACCTGGGCGCCGCCGCGATCGTGACCGTGAACCTGGGCGCCCGCAGCTATCGAGAAGGCAAGGCCTTCTTCTTCGACGCCAAGACCGGCAAAGAGTCGCTAGCCGACACGAGCTGGGCCGACATGTGGGAGAAAATGTCGAAGGAGCGCAGCAAGCCGCGGCAGGTGGCGGGCTGGAAAGGCGGCGACTACGGCAGCCTGCTCAAGCCGCCAGAATGGATGAAGCTGGCCGGTCCCTGGACCAACGGCAAGCCGCCGGAAGATCAGACCGCGGCAGCGGGCGGGTAGAGCTTTGCGATCTCACCTGATGGCTGCCAATTTGGGGCCTTTGAAACTTTGCGCAACTGGTGACTTGTATCTGACCTTGGTGTCGCGATGGTTTCCGAGTCGCGTCGGATCATGTCCGACCGTCCGGAATACAATAGATACAGCGCGCGGAACCCTTCGCAGGGCGAACTGTGCAATCCAAGCTCACTGAAATCACCTATGAGTTCGAGCTGCCGCCTGGCGAAGCGCCAAGTCGGCCGAAGGATGCGGCAGAAATCCTCGGCCCGGGGCAGTCGCCCGTGTCCATCCGGCGGCTCGTATCCATCCGGCCGGCAGACCAAGTCTCGCATCATCCACCGCTTCGCGATCGTGTGGCATTCTTGAGTAGTTATGCGCCTGAGGACGAAGGTCTGTACGATAACATTCCGCGATCTCCGTTGCGCAGCGCTTCGGAAGTCTGCCCAATGCGCTCTATCGCTGAAAACAGGCCGCCATGTACTGGGCCGGTCCGACGGCCCGCACGCTCGACGATCGCGTCGCCCAACTCGAAGGCGAACTGACGCGCGTCGAGCACGAACGTGGCATCTTAAAAAAAGCGTTGTCCATCTTGAGTCATTATTTCAATTCACGTCTTCAGGGACACGGAGGGTTCGTCCGAAGTCAGCTTATTCGCCGCGGGTCGAAGGGCACATTTCGCCGCGTGCCGAAGGGCACATGGTGGCTTTGATACGACTCGCTTTCGGAGAAGGATCGGCGGCGTTATGCGGCCGTCGAGGCCGAAAAGCTGGGGCATGGCGGAATTCGATATGTGGCGGACTTGTTCGGGTGCGATCCCGATACAGTCAAGCAAGGCAGCGACGATATTGTCGAATTGCCCAGCGACGAAGCAGCCGGTCGGGTCCGAAAAAAAGGGGGGCCGAAAAACAGCTAGCTTAGGGCAACCGGGCCTCGTGCAGGCCGTCGAGGCCGCGGTGGCCACGCACACGGCCGGCTCGCCCGTCGACAAAAACATGGTGTGGACGAACCGTTCGCCGCGGCAGATTGCCGAAGAAGTCGCCGCGGAAGGCTTCTCGGTCTGTGCCGATACGGTGCGGCGGATTTTGACCGAGGATCTGGAGCTTGGCCTGCGGCAAGCCGAGAAAGAAGTGGCCGGCAAGACGTGTGCTTTCCGCGAGGAGCAGTTCGAGCACATCGCCCGGCGGCGGAAGTGGTACGAGCGACGCGGCTGGCCGGTGCTGTCCCTCGACACGAAAAAGAAGGAACTGCTGGGCGATTTCTTCCGGCCGGGCCGGGCCTACACCGACGGCGTGGTGCGCGTGCTGGACCACGATTTCGCCACGCACGCCAGCGGCCTGCTCCTCTTGTGCGATTGCGGCGGCAGCAACGGCAACCGGCAGCAACGGTTTAAGGAAGACCTGGCGGATCTGGCTTACAAGCTGCGCCGCCCGATCGAGGTGGCGCACTACCCGCCGGGCTGCTCGAAGTTCAATCCGATCGAACGCCGCATGTTCTGCCACGTAACGCGAATCCTGCAAGGCGTCGTGCTTCGCAGCATCCAGGTGGCCCGCGACTTCATGGCCCGCACGACAACGGCAAGCGGGCTAAAAGTCATCGTCGAGGTTGCCCGACACACCTACGAACGAGGCC
>Ga0163150_10002959_pt1 | contig 24838 bp, 22 predicted proteins | sample OliLakLV19P2IB_FD_148628 | JGI IMG/M metagenome (GOLD analysis project Ga0163150, IMG submission 148628) | Freshwater microbial mat bacterial communities from Lake Vanda, McMurdo Dry Valleys, Antarctica - Oligotrophic Lake LV.19.P2.IB | ecosystem: Environmental > Aquatic > Freshwater > Lake >...
CCCTGCCTTTTTTCTCCACACTCGGTAGTTTTCCACTTGACGAGATGTACGGCGTTCGGTTAGAACGTCGCTGGAGGAGGTGTAAGCGTTTCGTCCTACACCGAATCGGGGTTTTTCCTATAAGACGTGCAACCTCCCCCAAAAGACAGCGGCTGATCCTCTATCTATACCCTGACCCCTTCCACAAGCTTTCTCCCCTCCGCCCCGTTGTCGCTTCGGCGACAGCGGGGTTTTTTTTAACTCTCCTTGATCCGCACGATCACCTCGCGCGTCCTGGGCCCGTCGAACTCGCAGAACCAGATGCCCTGCCAACGGCCAAGCAGCAGCCGGGCGCCCTCCACCAACACCAGCACGCTCGACCCCATCATCGACGCCTTCACGTGGGCCGCGCTGTTGCCTTCGCCGTGCCGGTAGAACGGCTGCTTCCACGGCACCATCGCGTCGAGCTGCTTGAGCATGTCAAGGACCACATCGGGGTCGGCGTTCTCGTTGATGGTGATGCCCGCGGTGGTGTGCGGGACGTAGACGATCACCTCGCCGCGCTCGACTCCGAGTTCGAGGACCATCGCCTGGATGCGCTCGGTCAGGTCGATCATCTGGTCGTGCTGCTCGGTGTGGAGCGAGATGATTTTCATGGGTGGAATAAATGATTATGAAGGCAGCTTCAATTGAAGCCTTGTGATTCAGAAGCTGACGCGTCGGCGGCCAGCGCGGCATGCTCTCCCGCATTGCACGTTTACTCTAACTCCTACACATCGTCAGTGTTCCTGCTGTTCATGCTCCCCATCTTAATCGCGATTCGGCCGCGGCCTACCAGGGCAATCGCATGTACCGGTGCCACGGGTCGGCATTGCGACCCGTGCCTTCTCGCGCGGGTCGCCGACCCGACCCGTGGCACCGTCGAGCGGCCTCAGGCGCGCCCGCCTCGGCCTCCCGCTCCCTATCCCACTTGCTACCATCCCGCCATGCCACACGATCGATGCGAGTTTCACGCCACGACCATCCTCTCCGTCCGCCGGGGTGAGAAGGTGGCGATGGCGGGCGACGGGCAGGTGACGATGGGCAACGTCGTGGCCAAGAGCGACGCGGTGAAGGTGCGCAGGCTAGAGCAAGGCGGCGCGGCCAACGCCGGGGTGCTCGTCGGCTTCGCGGGCGCCGCCGCCGATGCCTTCGCGCTGCTGGAGAAGTTCGAGGCCAAGCTCAAGGACTCGCCGCAGAACATCAAGAAGGCCGCCATCGAGCTGGCCAAGCTGTGGCGGACCGACCGCATGCTCCGCCGGCTGGAGAGCCTGCTGGCGGTGGCGGACCGCTCGTGCAGCCTGATCGTCAGCGGCTCCGGCGATGTGATCGAGCCCTCCGACGGCATCGTGGGCATCGGCTCCGGCGGTTCGTTCGCCGTCGCCGCCGCCCGCGCCCTGCTCGACCACACCGAGCAGTCACCCCGCCAGATCGTCGAGCACGCCATGGCTGTGGCCGGCGACCTGTGCATCTTCACCAACCGCAACATCGCGGCGATCGAGCTCTGATCGGGTCAGAATCACAGGATTACGGAAGCCGACGGACGCCTTCAGAAGCCCGGCCGCGCAAATAGCTTGTTGCCCGCCGTAAACTGGACTATAATTTGCTGGCGGTATTCTACCGCCTGCCGTTCGCTCGAACGACCATCGGGTTCCGCCTTCCGCGCATGTTTGAAAGGCTGGCGACATGAATCGCTCACGTCACACGCCCGGTTTCACCCTGATCGAGATGTTGCTGGTGGTGGCGATCATCTCGCTGCTGCTGAGCATCCTTCTGCCGACGCTACGGCTGACCGTCGCCAGGAAGACGCAATGCGAGGCGAATCTGGCGAACATTTACACCGCCACCTTTCAGTACACCCTGTCGAACGGCGGATACATCCCCCCGTCGCGCGGCGAAGGCAGCACCCCGGGCTGGGTGGGCGGCGACTGGACGAACATCAACAGCGTCCGCGGCGGAAGCCTTTACAGCTACATGGGCAAGAACGAGGCGGCCTACGTCTGCCCCGAGTTTGTCGAGCAGAAGCGGAACTGGAACGCCGGTTTCGCGAACTCCAAGGCGGCATTCACTTACTCGCTCAATGAATACGGCGGCAACTCGTGGGGCGGCCAAAACGGCGTGAGGACCATGCGCCGCGCCGAACAGCCCGATCAGCTTCAGCTTTACAGCGACGAGAACCCCTGGACCGTGCCCGGATACTCCAACTACACCATCAACAATGGCGCCATGGGCGTCGGCACTTATGGCGCGGCCGGCAGTATCGTCGACTGCATCGGCTCCTACCATGAGGTCCCAGCCCGCGACTTCCTCAACGGCTCCTCCAATGTCCTTTTCTTCGATGGCCACGTCGCCCTCGTTCACGTATCTCTGACCAAAGAAGTCGTGACCCCGCGCCGGTATAAAGGCTTCTGATCGCGCGACGCTCGTCTTATCCGCAGGCAGGTTTTGCCGTGACCCGGTAGGATGTCGCGGCGTTTTATTTCATGGTCATTCCCGCCTCTCCCCCAACCTCCATGACAGAACCTATCCTCGGACTCATCGGCGGCACCGGCCTCGGTGAAGCGCTCGGCGCGGAAAAGGGCGATCACCTCACCCCCGACACGCCGTTCGGCCCGGTCAGTTCGCCCATCGTCCGCACCCACTGGCACGGCACCACCCTCTACATCCTTCAGCGCCACGGCCCCGGCCACCTTATCCACCCCACCGCCGTGCCCTCCCGCGCCAACGTCTTCGCCCTCAAATCGCTGGGCGTCACCCACATCGTCGCCAGCGGCGCCACCGGCAGCCTCCGCGAGCACATCGCGCCCGGCGACGTCGTCATCGCCGACCAGGTCATCGACCGCACCTACAAACGCGCCAACACCTTCTTCGAGCACGCCGCGGTACACGTCGAGTTCGCCGACCCCTTCTGCCCCGTGATGCGCTCCTGGCTTATCGACGCCGCGACCCGGCTCCGCGCCGAACATCCCGCGCTCACGTTTCACGAAAGGGGAACCTACGTCTGCATGGAAGGCCCCGCCTTCTCGACGAAGGCCGAGTCACACATGAACCGCGCCTTAGGCGGCGACCTCATCGGCATGACCGCCATGCCCGAAGCGAAGCTCGCGCGCGAAGCCGAGATCGCCTACGCCCTGATCGCCCTACCCACCGACTACGATTGCTGGCGCCCGCACCAGCCTTCGAGCAGCGGCGAACCGCACGACCTGCTCGGCGAAATCATCGGCAACCTCAAGCGGGCCACCCGCGCCGGCATCGACCTTCTCCGCACCGCCCTCGCCGACGTGTCGCTCCTCAAGCAGCGGCCCAGCCCAGCGCACTCCGCCCTCAAGCTCGCGATCTGGTCGGATAAGAACAAGATCGACCGCGCCGAGGTGAAACGGCTGGCACCGCTGTGGGGGAAGTATTTCTAGCCTGAGAAAGCGTGGCGTCTGGCGTCGGTGCCACGGGTCGGCTCGGCGACCCGTGCTCAGGTGCCACGGGCGTCACGGGTCGCCGAGCCGACCCGTGGCACCCGCCATGAGTGGCATCAAATCAACCTGAATCGCCATGCGAATCCTCGTCACCGGCGCCACCGGACAACTCGGACCGTACATCGTTCGGCGGCTGCTTCAAGACGGGCACGCGACGATCGCGTGGAGCCATCGCGCCGCCGAACCGGTCTTCAGGATCGCGCCGCGGCCGTTATCGCTGGTCGACAAGGATGCAGTCGCGCAGGCATTTAAGGAAGCAGACCCGCAAGTCGTCGTTCACTGCGCGGCGATCTCCAACATCAATGAAGCGTTCAACGACGCACGCCGCGCGGAGGCCGTGAACGTCGACGCGACGAGGCTGCTGGCGGAGCTGTGTGGTCGCCGCGGGGCGCGGATGATCTACCTTTCCACCGATCTGGTGTTCGATGGCGAGCAGGGACATTACACCGAGACTGATGCGCCGCATCCGTTGTCGGTTTATGCTCGAACGAAACTGGCGGGCGAGGCGTTCGTGCTGAACGGCTCAATCGCCGCCAGCCTGGTGATGCGCCTGCCGCTGGTGTTCGGCCCGTCGCTCGCCGGCCAGGAAAAATTCTTCGACCACCTGCTCACGTCGCTGCGGCAGCGCAAGCCGGTGACGCTGTTCGATGATGAGTGGCGAACCCCCGTGTCGCCGCGCCTCGTTGCCGAGGCGGTGGCGACGGCCGTCCGCGAGGAGGTGACCGGTCTGTTTCATCTCGCCGGCCCCGACCGGTTGAGCCGCCACGACATGGGCGTACGGCTGGCTGAAATCATCGGCGGGGACCCGGCGCTGCTCCGGCCCGCTTCGCGCCTTTCGATTGAGTCGCCTGAACCGCGCCCACGCGACACCTCGCTCGACGCATCGAAGTGGTATGAGCGCTTCCCGCGCTTTCCCCGGCCGTCGTTTGACGAAGGCGTGCGCGAGTTGCTCCGGTGATCCACCACGCTGCTCATCCGAGCCGCAAGGCGTAAGCCTGCGGGCACCGGGGATATCAGCACCATGTTGCGCCCGCTCGCTTACGCGTCGCGGCTCGGACAGATAGACAATCAAACACTCATCCCGCCTGCTTCTGCGGGAACACCGACCCGGCGACGATGCGGTCGCGGCCGGCGAGTTTCGCCGTTTCGACGCGGGCTTGCGCCAGGCTGAAGAGTGCATCGACCGACTGCCCCTCGGCCGGGTGCTCCGCCACGCCGATGCTCGCGGTCAGGGGCCACGGCGTCCCGTCCGCCAGTTGCACCGGCACGCCGGCGATCACCTCGCGGACGCGCTCCGCCAGCGTCACTGCTTGTTCCCCCGTGATGTCCGGCGCCAGCACGGCGAACATCTTTCCGCCGGGCCGGGCGATCTCGCACGACTTGCGCACGCTGCCGCGCAGCGCCGTGCCGACGCGCCGCAGCAGCGCATCGCCTTGCTCGTGGCCGAGCCCGGCATTCAGATCCTGGAAACGATCGATGCTCACGAGGATGATCGACCACGGGTGGCCGGGCCGCTTGTGGAGTTGGCGGATCGCCAGGTCGAGCTGCTGCCGGTTGGGCAAGTCGGTCACCGGATCGGTCAGCTCGATGCGGCGCAGGTGCTCGCGCTGCTGCGCGAACTCGACGCGGGCCGCGATCACCGGCACCAGCGCTTCGAGCAGGTAGATGTGGTGCCGATCGAGCCGCTGATCGCTGCGCCGCGCGATCCACAGGATGCCCTGGGCATCGCTGCTGCCGCGCAGCGTGCCGCCGGCGAGGCAGGTCAGCCCCGTTTGCGCCATCGCCGCCACCCACGGCTCGCTACGCGGCAGCTCCGGCCAGTAGGTGATGTCGTCCGTCGCCAGCATGCGCGGCATCAGGTGCCGCTCGACCGCATCGACCAGCGCCCGGTTCGCCGCCAGCGGATAGGCGCCGGCCCCGCGATTGATCACCTGCTGGCTCCGGCTGGCGCCCTTGTGCCGCCGCAGCGCGACGCCCACCGCTTCGACGCCGATCATCTCGTACAGCACCTCGGCCGTGCGGTGCAATAGCTCGTCGATCGTGCGCACATCCCGCAGCTCGTGGCCCAGCCGCTTGAGAACCCCGATCTGGTGCGACTGCTGTTTGAGCAGGCGTTCGTTCTGTTCCTGGGCCGTGATTTCCTGCACGACCCACAGCTTGCCCATCGCCTGCCCCGCCGGGTCGCGCACCGGGATGCCGTGGAACTGGAACGTGCCCACGCGGGTGACGACCCGCTGCGACGCCGGCCGCTCATCCTCGGCGGCGATCTGCTTGAGCCGGCCGACGAACAACTCGCGGTCGACGACACCCAGGTCGTTCCAGAAATGCTCGGGGTCGTAGAGCTCGCCGGTGATCGAATCGCTGCGCCGATGCAGGAGCGTCGCGAGTTGCTGGTTGTGAGCCGCGACGCGGCCCTCGGCGTCGACGAGCAGGATCACGTCCGACATGTGGTCGATGATCAGATTGAGGAGCTGGCTCTTGTCGGCGAGTTGCCGCTGGAGCCGCTTCGAGTGGCTGATGTCGAGGATCGAAAGCCGCATGCGCCGCAGCGTGCCGTCCTCGTCGCGCACCGCGGTGCACTCGACCATCACGTCGATCGTGCGGCTGCGCACGACAATCCGCAGCTCGCAGCGGACGGCATTGTCGAGGTCGAGCCGATCGATGGTCTGGCGGAATAGCGCGTGATCGTCCGCCGAGACGAACTCCAACGCTTGCCGGCTGACCAATTCCTGCTCCATCGCGACGCCGAGCAGCGTGGCCGCCCGGCGATTGGCCTCGACGATGGTGCCGTCGACCTGCAGGCTGAGCATCGCGGCCGGCGCGAACTGGTAGAGGTTCTCGAAGGCCCGCTCGCGCTGACGGAGCCGCTGCGTGGTGCACTCAAGGCGCGTGAGCATGCCGCCGATGGCTTCGGTGAGCTGCCCGAACTCGCCGGGCAGTTGCCGCGACAGGTTGTAGAACGACTCGGGCCCCGCCCCAGCGCCGACGAGGTCGGACACGTCCGAGAGCGGCCCCGTGAACCAGCGGCGCAAGAGCAGCAGCCCCAGCAGCGTCATCACGCCGAGGAAGAACCACTGCCCGCGCAGCTCGCCGAACACTTCCGAACGCGTCTGCCGCCAGGCCCGCGGCCCGTCGATCAGCAACTCGAGCGATGTCGTTCGACCTTCGTGCAGGAACGGCGCCCGCACCACCGTCATGCGCTCCCAGTCGACTTCGCCGTCGAATGGCATGCCGTATTCCGGCAGCAGGCGCACGGCCGGTTGTTCGACAGTGGCTTTTGACCAGTCGCCGATTTCGAGGCCTTCCACGCCGTCGCCGCCGACGCGCACGCCGAGGATGTAGCTGTCCGACGCGACAACCCGCAGCGACTCGCGGAGCTGATCGCTGAGGTCGGTGTCGAGCACGCCGCGCAGCAGGCTCTGAAGATTGCGGGAGGTCAGCGACACGCGCTGGGCCAGTTGCAGGCGCAGCATCGCCTCCGACCTGCTGAGTTCGAGCACGGCCAGGCCGGCCGAGACCAGCAGGCCGCCGACGATCAAACACGTCACCAGCCGTGTCACCACGGATTTAGTCAATCGCACGCGCACCGATCAATCCTCTCGCGGAGGGGAGCGGGGTCAACCCTCCACGGACCCACCTATGCATCGGCTGAAAATGGCCTTCTTTTAAGGCCGAACACGGGGCGGCGGCCAGGAAACAACTACCGGGTCGGGCGGCTGTCCCGCGCAGTTTGTGCATAAATCTGATAGCAGTTGGCTCCAATCCCCGGATAAGCCATGTGCAGCGGACCTCTAGCATCACACATTGCAGGCGCCGCGTGCAGTTATCGGCTGCTCGGTTGCGGTTCTCACTATCCCTGGAGTTTCGACCATGTTGAAACAACTGACCACTCTCGTTCTCACGCTCGCCCTCCTGCTCGGCCTCGCCGTCGGCTGCGACAGCCTGCCCGGCAACAAGAAGACGCAAGGTGCCGTCATCGGCGGGGCCGGCGGCGCCGCGGCCGGGGCGGTGCTCTCCAAGAACAACCGCCTGCTCGGTGCCCTCATCGGCGGAGCGCTGGGGGCCGGCGGCGGCTACCTGATCGGCGCCCAGGTCGAAAAGGCCGACGACCCCGACGACCGCGACGAAGCCATCCGCGCCTCGAAAGAGGCCGAGGCAAACCCCGCCACCGCGGAGCAGGTCAAGGACGCCGCCAACGCCGACATTAATCGCAACGGCTACGTCACGCTCGACGAAGTGATCGCCATGGAAAGGGCCGGCCTCAGCGACGACGAGATGATCCGCCGGCTGCGCCTGACCAACCAGATATTCGAGCTGACCACCGAGCAGGAAAACCGCCTGCGCAACGAAGGCGTCAGCAACGGCGTACTCACCGCGATGTGGGACATGAACCGCGCCGGCACCACCTACGCCACCCCGAACGATGACCGCATCAGCCGCGACCCGAACCTCATTCCGTAAAGCCCGTTCAACCGACGCACTTTCAATTCTCAATTGTCATCCCCTAAGGAGCACCGCTCATGGACAATGTCAAGGACAAGATCAAGGACAAGATCGACCAAGGCGCCGACAAGGCGAAGCGCGGCGTGGAAAAGGCCGGCGACAAGGTCCAGTCCGGCATGAAGAAGACCGGCGACAAGATGCAGGAAGCCGGCAAGAAGGTGAAGAACGCGGCGAAGGACTGATCCACCCCTTCGGCCATGTCAACCAAATACGTTTGAGACGGAGCGATGTCAGGACCGCAAGGACCGGCGTCGCTCCGTTTCTGTTTGGTTTCTGGGGCGCGCGTCACATGCGACTCGACGGCGCCACGGGTCGGCTCGGCGACCCGTGCGGATAGACCGGGCCACAACGGGTCGCCGAGCCGACCCGTGGCACCGGCAACATGCGATTGCCCTGCCAGCCCGCTCAATTTCTGAACCCGATGCGCTTTTCGTCCGCTATGATGAATGAAGAGTCATCAAAGGGGTTTTCATATGCGATCTTTACTGGCCTGTTTCCTTTCCGTCTCCATTGCCTTCTCCGCCGCCGGCTGCACCGTCAACCCCGCCACCGGGCGGACCCAGCTCGACTTCGGCATGGGGCAGGAACAGGAAATCGCGCTGGGCACCGAGGCGTCGCCGCAGTTCTTAACTGAGAACGGCGGCGAGATCCCATCGCCGCAAATCCTGGCTTACGTCCGCGAGATCGGCGCGAAGTTGGCGTCGTCGAGCGAGCGGCCGGACCTGCCGTGGGAGTTCCACGTGCTCGACTCCAAGCAGATCAACGCCTTCGCGCTGCCCGGCGGCAAGGTGTTCTTCTCGCGGGGCCTGCTGGAGAAGATGAGCAACGAGGCCCAGGTCGCCGCCGTCATGGGGCACGAAGTCGGCCACGTCACCGGCAAGCACATCAATGAACGCATCAGCCAGTCGACGCTGCTCACCGGCCTGATCACCGCCGTCGGCGTCGCCGGCGAAGCCAGCAACAAGCAGTGGCTCCAGGTGCTGGGCGTCGGCGGCCAACTCGGTGGCGCGGTGTACCTCCTGAAGTTCGGCCGCGACCAGGAGAGCGAGGCCGACCGCCTCGGCATCCGCTACATGGCGGAGAACGGCTGGAACCCCATCGGCATGATGCAGGTCATGGAAATCCTCAAGGCCGCCAGCGGCGGCGGCGCGGGCTGGGAAATCCTCGCCACCCACCCCAACCCCGAGCGCCGCGCCGTCGAGGCCGAGAAGCTGATCCTCGAGAAATATCCCGATTACAACGATACCGGCCGCTACGTGCTCAACGAGGCCCGCTTCCAACAGGTGGTCGTCGCCAACCTCCGCCGCCTGCCTCCCGCCAAGCACGGCAGCGAAGCCGCGCTGGCGAGGCCGCCGCTGCGCGACGCGATGGCCGCGGCTATCCCCGACGCCTCGCGCCGCTCGGCGCTCGACAAAGCCATGGAGCGCATGCATCAGCTAAGGAGCTGCGCCTGCCACCCCCCCGCCCCGCTGCCGCAGCAGGTGATCGAAGCGCAGGACCAGCGCTGATCGGTGCCGTTACAACGGACTGAAGAAACGTAGCGGAGTGCCACGGGTCGGCTCGGCGACCCGTGACGCGCACCGCCCAGAGCACGGGTTTCCGAGCCGACCCGTGGCGACCGATGACAAATGCTGCGATTGGATTGGTTCTGCTCCAGCTTCGACTTCTTCACTTCCGCCCTACTGCGTCTCTTTGTCGCAGTGGCCTTATTGACAAGATCGCCTCCGCCGCCCGTCGTACAATCCGCGCGTGGAAACCACTTCGCATCCCGCCTGGTCGGCCGACGACCTGAAGAACGACCCCCACGCCGTGGCGGATAAAGCCCGCCGGGTTCGCGAGATGTTCTCCGCCATCGCCCCGAGCTACGACCTCAACAACCGCCTGCACTCCTTCGGCCGAGACCAATCGTGGCGCCGCGCTGCCGTGACGATGGCGGAGGTGAAGCCCACCGATGTCGTGCTCGACGCCGCCTGCGGCACCGGCGACCTCGCCATGGCCTTCCGTACCGCCGGCGCAGCCCGCGTGGTTGGCGTCGATTTCACGTTTGAAATGCTGGTGGTGGCGGACCGGAAGGCGGAGAGAGGTCGGCAGTCGGCAGCCGGCAGTCGGCAGGAAGAACCGGATACATCACCTGACTCCGCCTCTTCACTGCCGACTGCCTCCTGCCTCCTGCCTACTCCTCCCCGCCTCACCTACCACGCCGGCGACGCGATGCGACTCCCCATCGCCGACGCGTCCGTCGATGTCGTCTCCATCGGCTTCGGCATCCGCAACGTCGCGCAGCCCGAAAAGGCCATCGCCGAGTTCCACCGCGTGCTGCGCCCCGGTGGCCGCCTGATCATCCTCGAGTTCAGCCTGCCGCGCAACCGCGTGCTGCGCGGCCTCTACAACTTTTACTTCAAGCACATCCTCCCGCGCACCGCCACGCTCATCGCCCGCGACAGGAGCGGGGCCTACAAGTATCTGCCGCGCAGCGTCAACACCTTCATCAACCGCGACACGCTCACTTCCATGATGAGCGCCGCGGGCTTCACCGACCTGGCGCAGAAGCCGGTCACCTTCGGCGTCGCCGTGATCTACCGCGGCGTGAAGCGCTGAACCATGCCTGCCAGGAGCCATTGAGTGCAAGCCCGATGATGAGCCCACGAATCGTCGGGTCTGATCCCCTCAGCGACCCATTTCAAAGCCAAACCCGCATTGCCGCCGGCGTATCGGCGGCCCTAGGCTTGTAGATATCGCCCGGCTGCGTCCGAGCCGCCACGCGTAAGAGTGCGGAACCCCGGACAGGCGGGAAAACTCCGGCCACCGCTCGCTTACGCGTCGCGGCTCGGATGTAATGTCAACTTCGCGGCCTCCCTCCCAAGTCCCGTTCGAGTACCACGCTGATGACCACCGCCGCTGCGACATCCCATCAAAAGCTCATCGCCTGGGTCCACGACATGGCCGCGCTCTGCCGGCCCGACAACGTGTACTGGTGCGACGGCTCGACGGCCGAGTACCACGCGCTCGCGGCCAAGATGGTCGAGTCGGGCACCGCCGTCAGGCTGAATCCGAACAAGCGTCCCAACAGTTACTACGTCCGCTCCGATCAAGGCGATGTGGCCCGCGTCGAGGACCGCACCTTCATCTGCTCGCAGAAAAAAGACGATGCCGGCCCCACCAACAACTGGGCCGATCCCGCCGAGATGCGGGCGAAGCTCACCGGGTTGTTCCGCGGCTGCATGCGCGGCCGCACCCTGTATGTCATCCCCTTCAGCATGGGCCCCGTCGGCAGCCCCATCGCTCACATCGGCGTCGAACTCACCGACTCGCCCTACGTCGTCTGCTCCATGCACATCATGACCCGCGTCGGCGCCGCCGTCCTCGACTCCCTTGGCAGCGACGGCGACTTCGTCCCCGCCCTCCACTCCGTCGGCTACCCGCTCGTCGACGCCAATGGCGTCCCCCGCCCCGATGTCCGCTGGCCCTGCAACACGCAGAACAAGTACATCGTCCACTACCCCGAAGACCGCGAGATCTGGTCCTACGGCTCCGGCTACGGCGGCAACGCCCTGCTCGGAAAAAAATGCTTCGCGCTCCGCATCGCTTCCGTCCTGGCCCGCGACCAGGGCTGGCTCGCCGAGCACATGCTCATCCTCAAAATCACCACGCCCAAGGGCGCGGCGAAGTTCATCGCCGCCGCGTTCCCCTCCGCCTGCGGCAAGACCAACCTCGCCATGCTCACCCCCACGCTCCCGGGTTGGAAGGTCGAGTGCGTCGGCGACGACATCGCCTGGATGAAGTTCGGCGGCCCCGGAAGCGATGGAAAACTCCGCGCCATCAACCCCGAGGCCGGCTTCTTCGGCGTCGCGCCCGGCACCAGCCTGTCCACCAACCCCAACGCCATCAACACCCTCACCGCCAACTGCATCTTCACCAACGTCGCCCTCACCGACGATGGCGATGTGTGGTGGGAAGGCCTGACGAAAGAGAAACCGAAACACCTCATCGACTGGCTCGGCAACGACTGGACGCCCGAAAGCAAAACGCCGGCCGCCCATCCCAACGCTCGCTTCACCGCACCGGCGAGTCATTGCCCCGTCATCGCGGCGGAATGGGAAGACCCCAAAGGCGTGCCGATTGACGCCATTCTCTTTGGCGGCCGTCGCGCGACCACGGTGCCGCTGGTGACCGAAGCGCTCTCCTGGCGGCACGGCACGTTCCTCGGCGCCACCATGGGCAGCGAGACCACCGCCGCCGCCGCCGGCGGCGTCGGGCAACTCCGCCGCGACCCCATGGCCATGCTCCCCTTCTGCGGCTACAACATGGCCGACTACTGGCAGCACTGGCTCAACATGGGCGAGAAAGGCGGCGCCGGCCCGGGCGGTGCCGGATTCGGCCCCGCCCACCACGAAGGCGAGGTCGCCCGTTTTGGCAAAATGCCCTTCATTTTTTACATTAATTGGTTCCGCAAAAACAAAGCCGGCAAATGGCTCTGGCCCGGCTTCGGCGACAACATCCGCGTGCTTAAGTGGATCATCGAGCGCTGCGACGGCGAAGGCAAAGCCGTCAATACACCGATCGGCAACCTGCCGGCCGCGGACGCCCTCGACCTCACCAACCTGAACGTCCCGCCGGAAGACCTCGCCGAGATCCTCGACGTCGACGCCGCCGGCTGGCTCGGCGAAATCCCCGGCATCGAGCAATACTTCGCGAAGTTCGGCCACCGCCTGCCCCAGGGATTCATCGCAGAGCTGCACGGACTCAAGCAGCGGCTGGAGACCGACAAGTTGAATGAGGCCGAGGGCTGATCACGCCGACGGGGCTCGAGTTTTGCCCGGCGGCGCCGCTGAAGCGGAAACTCACAAGAGGAAGGCGTTCGCGACCCAAAATGAGCCGCGCACGAAGTAAGCGGGCCCCACCGTTGTGCGCCGGTCGAGACGCCTGGATGCGGATGAAACCGCTTACTTCGTGCGCGGCTCCTTTTTACCCGATCTCCGCCACCATCGCCTTCATCCGCTCGCGGGCAAACTCCCGCGCCTTCTCCGCCGTCTTCCGCGCCGCCGGCAGGTCGCCCCCGATCTCCAGCACGCGCTCGGCGATCTGCGCCCCCGTGCTGTCGTCGATTTCGAAGACCCAGTCATTGAGTCCGATGTCCCGCCACATCTGCCCCTTGCGGGTGTCCGTCGGCTGCCGCAGCAGCACGGCCGGCGTCCCCGCCGCGATCGCCATGATCGGCGAGTGCTGCTCGAAGCTCACCACCGCCGCCGCCTTGGCGTACACGCTGGCCGCCTCCGCCGTCAGCCAGTAGCGGTCGAGCACCGCCACGCTCGGCTTCACCGCCGCCGGCAGAGGGTCAAAGAGCAGCGGCCGCAGCCGCGCCACCGCGTACGTCATCTCCGGCACCAGGAACACGCGCTGCTTCGTCTCCATCACCCACGCGACAATCGCCTCGCGCATCTTCGCGTGGTCGCGCTCGGCGAACGCCTCGTTCACGGCGCTCCGCTGAGGGTTGGGCTTCACCCGCTCCGGATGAATCTCCCAGTAAGGCGTCCACCGCAGCCGGGGGATCGCGCAGAGAAACTTCCCCGCCTCCAGCCCGTGCTCCTTCAGCAGCTTCGCCGCCGCCTCATCGTCGCGCAGGTCGAGCGCGAACGTGGCGTCCGGCCCGAACGCGGTCTTTGGTCCTTCGATGGCCGCCTTCCGCAGCGCCTTGAGCGAATCGCCATCGCGCGTGAACACGAACTTCGCCCCCGCCAGCAGCTCGCGATGCGATTTCAGCTCGTCGTCGTTGAGCGTCACCCCCGCGAAGCCATACGGCTTGCCCGCCTTCCGCGCCAGCTCCGCCTGCACCCGCCCGACCAGCCCCGGCCCGCTCCCGTGCAGGAAAAAGTCGCACGCCGACAGCGCCGCCTCCTGCTCCGCCTTCGTCGCCGCGATCTTCAGCTTCGGGAACCGGTCCGTCAGCAGCTTCTCTACCTCCGGCGTCAGCGCGTTGGGCCACAGCGTCACCTCATCCCCCGGCCGGTGCTGCTCCAGCAGGGCCAACATCCCCGGCGTGTGCGCGATGTCGCCGATGTTCACCGTCTGCCACGACGACCGCAGCAGGATGCGCCGCGGCGTCTCCGCCGCCCGCAGCGCCGGCGGCGCGGCGAGGGCCGCGAGCGCGGACGCCAAAAAGTGGCGACGATTCATGCGATTCCCTCGTGATTACAACGTGTCATTGAACGTGAGCCCGGTTCGCTCAAGCGACGTCAGCACAACTGTTGTCAAAACTGTTGACCACGGATAACACTGATGGGAAAACAAAACGCATCAACAACTTGACTTTATCCGTGCCATCCGTGTTATCCGTGGTCAATTCTCTCCGTTTTGAAACCATCCCTGTCAGCGCATCGTCAGACCCGCAGGGAGCCGCGAAACCCCCTGACGCCATAGTAAGACTGGGCGCCGTTGTGATACACGAAAACCTGGCCGTAGCGGTAGTCGCCAAAAATGGCGCCGCCGAGTTTGCGAATGTCCGCGGGCGTCTTGAGCCAGCTCGACGTTTTCGTGTCGACGCTGCCGAGCTTCTGGAGCGCTCGATACTCTTCTTCCGTCAAGAGCTCGATGCCCATCGCCGCCGCCATGTCGATGGCGTTATTCTCCGGCTGATGCTCCTTCCGCGACTCCAGTCCTTCGCGGTCGTAACAGACGCTCCTGCGGCCCTTGGGCGTTTCCGCAGCGCAGTCATAAAAGACAAGCTCGCCCGTCTTCCTGTCATGTTCCACCACATCGGGCTCGCCGCCGGTTCTTTCCATTTCATGGAGCGGCCAGAGCTTTTCAGGGTGACTTTCCAGCTTCGCTTGCACGCTCGACCATTCAAGCCCGCGATGGCGTTTCATTTTTTTCTCGAATCGAGCCTTCAATGTCGCGAGCAGCGCCTCACGCTCTGCCGGCGACAACGCCTCATTGCTCTTGACGTTCTTCATGCTTGCGAATGCTCCGGGTTCCAGGTCGCGGTACGGACGGGGCCACCGTAAATACTTCGATCACGGCTTCGCCGCGGGATCAAAATCCTCCGCGCCGATCGTCTCGTCCTTCTTCGGGTCGAGCCAACTCGTCTGGCTGGCGCTGGAGGTCTTGACGCCGACGGCCTTGAGGGCGGAGTCAGGCACCTTCTTCAGCGGCGTGTAACGCGGGTGATGATGCTCCTTCACGGGATCGTTGTGCTTGGTGTTGTAGCAGCAGATCATGGCCCAGCGGGATTGCTCGCTGTCGTTGGGCGCGGAGCAGTGCAGTGTGTTGCCGTGGAAGTAGAGGCCGGTGCCGGGCTTCATCTCGGCGTAGACGACGGGCAGGCGGGTGAGGATCTCCTCGATGCGCGTCGGGTCGGCGCCGGTCTGCTTGCCGAAGCGGCCGTGATCGACGCGGCCGAGCTTGTGCGAGCCGGGAATGAGCTGCATGCAGCCGTTGGCCTTGATGGCGGGATCGAGGGCGATGTAGCACGAGAGCATGTCGGGATAGAGGCAGCCGTTCTGATACCAGTAGCCGTAATCCTGATGCCATTCCCAAGCGCCGCCGATCTTGGGCTCCTTGAGGAGCATCTTGGAGTGATAGTGGTAGACCTCGTCGCGCATGAGCTGCTCGCAGGCGTCGACGATGCGGTGCGAGGAGGCGACCATGCCGAAGATGTCGTCGCCGGGATGATTCCAGAGGGAAAGGCGGGTCTTGCGGCCGGAGGTGTCATCGACGGAGAAGGCGTGGTTGAGCATCGCATGGTCGTCCTTGGCGGCCTGGAGAACCATGGCGGTTTCGGCCGGATCGAGGAGGTTCTCGACGAAGACGTAGCCATCGCGGTCGAAGGCGGCGACTTGCGACTCGGTCAGCGGATGTGTGTTCAAGGGGGAACCCTTTCGCGGAGATGCACGGATTCTACAGCGAGGGCTCGGCGGGATGAAGGTGTGAGGGAGAAAGGCAGAGCGATCGCATGTTCAGACCTACGCGGTGCCACGGGTCGGCTTTGCGACCCGTGTTCCGTGGCGCACGGGTCGCCGAGCCGACCCGTGGCACCGCCGAGTCGTCACATGGGTTTGGCCGGGCTGAAAAAGTGCGAGGGGGAAAAGGAGAGATGGAGAAATGGAGCAACCCCGCGCGGGCGGGGTTGCGGGGGGGCGATTGAGATTGGGGAGCGCGAAGCCGCGAGCGGCTTAGGACGCTAAACCGCAAGCGTGACGGGTTAACCAGCGGCCGGAGCCGCGGAAGCGGACTTCTCGGTGCGCTTCTTGTTGAGGCGGAGCGCCAGCCGCGACTTGTAGCGGGCGGCGGTGTTCTTGTGGATGGTCTTCTTGGCGGCCACCTGGTCGAGGAGCTTGTAGATGCCCTGAAGCTGCTCGCCGGCCTTCTCGGCGGTGCCGTGGAGAATGGTCTCCCGGTACTCGCGGATGGCGTTGCGGAACTTGACCTTGCGCCAGCGGTTGGTGGCCCGGGCGGCGGCGTTCTGGCGGACACGTTTCTTGGCGCTGAGCGAATGAGCCATGGGTCGGGTCAACTCCTGCGGGCGACGCCCAAAGGGCGGGCCGGGCGTGGGTGCTGGGAATCAGGCATCACTCGCCATCGGCGAGCGAGGGAAAGCGGGGCATTATGGAGGAGATCGGGTCAAGATGCAAGTCCGGAAGACGGAAATCCTATCCCGCTCGCTTGCCGCCCAGCAGGTCACGGAGGCGGTAGACCCAGCGCGGGTAGATGCGGGTGCGGACCAGGAAGCTGCGGCCGAACTGCACGGGCGCGATCCGCCGGGCCTCGGCGCACATCCACTTCAGGTCGGTGAGGTCGCGTCGCCAGTAGTGGCTCTCCAGCCCGCCGACGAAGCTCGCCGCGAGGTCATCGTGCAGCACCTTCGCTTGCGGCCCGATGCGGTCGGCATTGCGGCGGAGCCAGTTCAGACGCGTTTCGACGTTGCGGATGCGGTGCTTGTTGGAGGTCGACGCCTGGGCGCTATGGATGCGCTTGGCGATCAGCGGCTCATCCACCAATCGCCAGCGGCCCTTGAGGCGCAGTTCGGCCATGAAGATGGTGTCTTCGCCGTGCGGCGCGTTCTCGTCGAAGCGAAGACGTCCGATGGCCGAGGCGCGGACCAACACCGTTGACGATGACATGTGCTGCTCGAAGATCACGTCGCGCAGCGCCGGATCATCGGTGCCGTGGCGCGGCACGCGCCGGCCGAGGTCGTCGATGTCGTCGATGAAGTCGAAGTAGTGAGCGTACGCGCCGACGGCATCGGGCGAGGCCTGCAGCGCCGCGAGCTGCTTCTGCGTCTTGGTGGGCAGCCAGATGTCATCGGCGTCGAGGAAGGAAACGAAGTCGCCACTGGCGTGATCGAGGGCGATGTTGCGGGCCTTGGAGACATTGCAAGGCGGCACGCGCAGCAGCTCGACAACGCCGGCCTCGCGCTTGACGTATTCCTCCACGATCTTCGGGCTGTCATCGGTCGAGTCATCAACGACGACGATCTGGGCCGGGCGGTACGTCTGGGCCAGCGCGGAGTCCAGCGCCGAGCGGATGTAGGCTGCGGCGTTGTGCGAGAGGATGATGACGGTCACGCTGTCCATTGAAGCTCCGATCACTTTGAACGGAGGTATCCCCAATACTGGGCGACCTCGACGAGGGCATCGTAATACGATCGGCTGGGCCACGGCCGCCAGCGGAGCAACATGCGGGCGGTGCGGCGGGCCATCTCGCGCCAGGCCCACCACGCGACGCCGAACCGCCCCGGCGTCGGCCGGCCGCGCTCGTGGGCCCACGATTTGCCCAAGCCCGTCTGCCAGCGGAATAACCGGCGAGCGCCGAGGTCGCGCGGCGGCGTGTGGTGCAGCACCCTCGCGTCGGCGATCAGCCAGCCTTCATACCCTTCGCCGAGGACGCTCAGCGCCATCATCATGTCTTCACCCGCGACGCGGACACCGGAGAACATGCCGCGACTGGTATCAAAGCCGAGCCGCAGCGCCACGTCGCGACGGACGGCCATGTTGGCGCCGCCCGGCGTCGGTTGGGGGTTGCTGATGGGCGTGTCGCGCGAGACCTCCAGCACGCCGAAGGCGCCGGGGTAATGCTCGAGCAGGTATTGGTGCGATCGTCTGGCGGGCTTGTACAGCCGCGGCAGCACGGCCCCGCCGAACACCGCCGCCCCCGGATACCTCGCGATGGCGCGGAGGTACGCCGCCACCCAGTCGGGATCGACGACCACATCGTCGTCGAGAAGCAGCACCCACTCGCCGCGCGCTTCCCGCAGGATGCGGTTGAGCGCGTGGCTCTTGCCCTGCGTCGGCTCGAAGAGGTACGCGAGCTCGCGCAAGAGTGGCTGCTGAAGCAGCGGCGCCGCGCCTTTCGCGTCCTCGACTACCTGTTTCGTGTGATCGCTGGAGTTGTTGTCGCAGACGACGATGTCCCACGTGACATCGTCGGGCACGCGCAGCGTCGCCAGGCTGACCAGCGTCTCCGCCAGCAGCGCGGCGCGGTTCCACGTCGCGATGGCGATGGTGAGGTGCATGGGGAGGAAGTAGGCAGTCGGCAGACAGCAGTAGGCAGTACGGAAGGAGCGGAGGCAAGCGGCAGTCATTGCCTTGACTGCCGACTGCCTCCTGCCGACTGCCTCCTGGCTTTACCAGTCGAGCGTGCTCTCGCCGATGTAGAACACCTTGGAGCCGAACGTATCGAAGCGGAACTTGATCTCGCGCAGGCCGAGCGCGGTCCGCAATTGATCCTGGTTTTCCTTCTTGCAATAGAACAGCAGGAATCCGGAGCCGCCGGCACCGAGCAGCTTGCCGCCCATGGCGCCGTTGCTGGTGCCCAAACTGTAATAATGGTCGACCTCGCTGCTGGAGATCTTCTCGCTGAGGCTCTGCTTCAGCACCCAGCCTTCGTGGAGGATCGAGCCGAAGTCGTCGAGGTTCTGGCGCACGAGGCTGTCGCGCAGGGTCTTCGCCAGCGCGGTCATCTTCCGCAGGGCATCGACGCTCTTGCCTTCGGACATCATGCGGTCGCGCTGGTGCTTGAGGATGTCGCCGGCTTTGCGCTGGCTGCCCAGATAGAACATCAGCAGGTTGTCCTGAAGCTCATCGTGCTTGTCTTCCCGCAGGCGGATCGGCTCAACGCCGACGGAGCCGTTGGGATAGAAGGTGATGAAGTTCAGGCCGCCGTACGCCGCGGCGTACTGGTCCTGCTTGCCGATCGGCTCCTTGAGGATGTCGATCTCAATCTCGCAGGCCTCGCTGGCGAGCCGCTCCTTCGACGGGTACTTGAACGCATAGGCGTAGAGGGCGTGCAGCAGGCCGACGGTGAACGAGCTCGACGAGCCGAGCCCGGTGCCCGCGGGGATGTCGGCGATGGAGTTGATGTCGATGCCGCTCAAGTCGAACTTGCGCAGCGCCTCGCGCATGATCGGGTGCTGGACCTGATCGATGGTCTCGACGAGCTCGGTTTTGGAATACTTCAGGTGGATCTTCTTCTCGAAGAACGGGTGAACGAGGATGTACATGTACTTGTTGATCGTCGTCGATAGCACACAGCCCGGCTCGCGGGTGTAGAACTCGGCGAGGTCGCTGCCGCCGCCGGCGAAGCTGATGCGGAATGGGGTCTGCGTGCCGATCATGCGGGGCTCCGGACGAGGCTTTGCTCAAGGATCCAGTCGGCGGCTTGCTTGAGGTCGTCGTGTGTGCAATGGGGTGGGCAGGCGAATTTCCTGTCGCCGCCGGAACGGCCGGTGCGGACGAGAATGGTATTCACGCCCGCGCGCCGACCGGTTTCGAGGTCAACGGTGCGGTCGCCTACGAAGTACGATCGCGACAGATCGATATTCATCTCCGCCGCGGCCTTGGTGATCATCCCGATGCCGGGCTTGCGGCACTCGCACACGATCTTCAGGTCCGCGCGCTCGCCCGGATGCCCCGCTTCCGGATGGTGCGGGCAGTAGTAGATGCGGTCGACGAAGGCGTGGTGCTTCGCGAGCTCTGCTTCGAGCCCGGCATGCACACGATCCAGTTCCGCCTCGCTGGCGAAGCCCTGCGCGATCATCGGCTGGTTGGTGATGACAACCGCGAGATAGTCGCTGCGGTTGATGGCCGCCACCGCTTCGCCCGAACCGGGCAGCATGACCAACTCCTCCGGCCGGCGCACGTGGTCAAGTCGCTCGACATTCAGCACGCCGTCGCGGTCGATGAAGATCGCAGGCCGCTTGTTGCGCCTATTGAGCCGGGCCACGCGCCCGGTGATTAGGTCGCGGTCGACCTCGCCATGTCGCCGCGGCGTGCCGACGTCCTTGAGGAACTCCGGCGTGTTGTAGGCGACGAGCGTTTCGTTCTGCGCCACCATCGCGGGAAAGATGTCGCGGCCGAAGTCGGCCATCACGCCCGCCGTCACGTGCTCGAGCACCCTCGGCGACATCACGTACAGCGCCGCACTGACCAGGTTGCGCCGCAGGCTCCCCGGCGGGTGCGGCTTGTGATGGAACGCGGTGATCCGGCCGGTGCTGTCGGCCTCGACGAGGTCGCTGTCATACGGGTGATCGTTCGGGTGCACGACGAGGGTCGCGGTCGCCTTCGTCGCGCGATGGTGCGCGATGAGCGCATCGAGGTCGAGGTCGAAGATGGTGTCGCCGTAGAAGACGACGAAATCATCCGTGAGTAGCGGCTCGATCGCCTTCATCGCGCCGGCGGTGCCCAGCGGCGTGGTCTCCCGCGAGTAGCGGATGTTGACGCCGAATCGGCTGCCGTCGCCGAAGTGCTGCTCGATGACTTCCGCGAGGTGGCCGGTGAGGAGGATGATGTCGCGCAGGCCGTGCCGGCGGGCGATCTCGACCTGGTGCTCGAGGATCGGCTTGCCGGCGATGGGCACCATCGACTTGGGCACATCGCGGGCCAGGTCGCCCATGCGTGTGCCTTTTCCGCCGGCGAGGATGACCAGTTGCATCGCTATTCCTTCGATCGCGCCGGCGGGGTGGCACTGACAAGCGGAGTCCGCGGAGCTTGTCAGTGTCCTTCGGTCATCGCCATCGCGGTTATCGGCCTCGCCACGCACGCGCGCAGTCCCACTGCAATATCGGAATCGGCCACCAGCGGCATTAACCTGTACGAACGCCGGCCGGTGTTTGGTCGAAGCAATGGGAGCATCATCCCGAAAGAGTGGTGCCTGGACCTCCGGCCGACCCGCGCTCCCGATGCACCGATCGCGTAGGCACCACCCTTTCGGGATGGTGCTCCCGGCGACGCACGTTAGGCTGTGTGAATGAAACCGCTCATCATCGCCGTGTTCGTAGCGCTCGCCGCCGCTCCGCTCGCCGCCGCGGAGCCCGCCAAGCGCCCCAACATCCTCTGGCTCTCGTATGAGGACAGCAGCCCGCACCTCGGCTGCTACGGCGATGCGAACGCCCATACGCCCCACATCGACGCCTTCGCCAAACAGGCGGTGCGCTACACGCACGCCTTTACCGTGGCTGGCGTCTGCGCCCCCAGCCGCAGCGGCATCATCACCGGCATGTACCCGACCACCATCGGCTCGCAGCACATGCGCAGCCAGGCGAAGCTTCCCGCGCACATCAAGACCTTCCCGACCTACCTCCGCGAGGCCGGTTACTACCGCACCAACAACGTGAAGGAAGATTACAACCTCAAGGCGCCCAGTCACACAGGCACCTGGAACGAGTCGAGCGGCAAGGCCCACTACCAGGGCCGCAAGGATGGCCAGCCGTTCTTCGCGGTGTTCAACTTCGTGCAGTCGCACGAGAGCCAGTTCCATGGCGGCCCCGAAAGCCGCCGCAAGTTTCCCAACGCGCCGGAGATCAATCCCGCGAAGCTGACACTGCCGCCGTATTACCCCGACACGCCGCTCATCCGCGCGGACTGGGCGCAGAACTATCAGTCCATCTCGCAGGTCGATTTCCTGATCGGGCAGAAGCTGAAGGAGCTCGACGACGCCGGCCTCGCGGAAGACACGATCGTGTTCATCTGGTCGGATCACGGCGACGGTTTGCCGCGCGCCAAGCGCTGGCTCTACGACAGCGGCACGCGCGTCCCGCTGCTGGTGCGCATCCCGGCAAAGTTCCGTCATGACAAACAGGCCGCGCCCGGCAGCGTGGATGATCAGCTCATCAGCGCGATCGACCTCGGGCCCACCGTGCTGAACCTCGCGGGTGTTGCCGTGCCGGAGCACATGCAGGGCCGGGCGTTTCTCGGGCCGAAGCTGACGAAGCCGCGCGAGTACGTCTTCAGCGCCCGCGACCGTATGGATGAACGCTACGACCTCATCCGCAGCGTGCGCGACAAGCGGTACCGCTACATCCGCAACTACATGCCGTGGGTCCCGTACTCGGCGTTCATCCACTACTGCGAACAGGGCAACGTCGCGAAGGAGTGGCGCAAGCTGCACGAAGCGGGCAAGCTCACCGGCCCGGCGAAGGCGTGGTTCGCGGACCGCAAGCCGGTGGAGGAGCTGTATGACACGGAGAAGGACCCGCATGAGGTGAACAACCTCGCGGAGAAGCCGGGTCTCACGGAAACGCTCCTGCGGATGCGCAAGGCGCACCACGACTGGCAGGATGAAACCCGCGACCTCGGTCTGCTGCCCGAGGTCATCATGAACGAGGAAGCGGCCAAGCTCGGCAGCCAGTACGAAGTGCTCCGCCAGGACGACGCGATCGACCGCCTGCGCCTGCTGCGTCACGCGGCGTCGCTGCCGCTGGGCAAGGAGGACGCGGACTGGTCGACGCAGCAGTTGATCGGCATCCTGAGCGTCGATGATCTCGCGGTGCTGACGTGGGCATTCACAATGGAAGCCGAGGTCTGCCGGTGGAAGCCGGGCACGGCAGGCGACCGGTTTGTCGCCTACCTGAACGAGCCGTCACCGTCGCTGCGCATCGCCGCCGCCCGCGGCGCTTGGGTCCACGGCAAGGCGCAGCCCGCGATCAACGAACTCACCAAGCTGCTGAAGCATGACGACGAACACATCCGCCTCGGCGCCATCCTCGTGCTCGACGAGATGGGTGCCGACGCGAAGCCTGCGCTCGACGCAGTCAAGGCCGCGAAGGCGGCGGACAAGGGCAGCGGCAAGTACGTCGCGCGCGTGGCGACGCGCATCATCGGCCGGCTCGAAGGCAAAGAGGAACCGCTGGAGTAATCGCCGAGGAGCACCATCCCGACAGGGTGGTGCCTACGTGTGCATCACACCTGGCGTCACTGACATCCGCAGACGCAGGCACCGCCCTTTCGGGACGGTGCTCCGCGCAGAACATCCACAGCGATGCACCTCAATACGGCGTCGCCATCGTCGCCGGGCTTTCGACCTCACTCGGCGCCTCGACCTTCCCCGCGCTCGGCACGATCATCACCGGCCGGTGTGCCTTGCGCATCACGCCTTCGCTCACCGTGCCGACGAGCAGTTCGTACAGCGCCCCGTGGCCGTGCGATCCGAGGACGATCAGGTCCGCCCGCAGCGTGTCGGCCGCGGTGATGATGCGGTCGATCGCCGGGCCGCTCACCAGCATCATGCCCGTGTCGACGCCGGTGTCCTGTAGCTCGGCCGCCAGCTCCTTGAGCTTGCCGTGCTCGCTGGGGAAGTGCTTGGGCAACTCGTCGTCGGCCGCAACCCAGGGAATCGGCACATCGCCCGCGCCGGCAATGAATGACGTGTCCGTCACCGCGTGCAGCAGCCACACCTTGGCCCCAAACGCCTTGGCCATCATGCGGGCCGTGTCGATCACGCGCGTGCTCACATCGGAGAAATCAACGGCAACGAGAATGGTTTTCACGGTGCACCTCGTTTGCGGGAGAAGCGATGTCCACTGAATCGTAGTTCCGCTCGACGCGAAGGCAATGAAAAACACAGAGGGTTCAGGGTCAGGGTTCAGGGGTCAGGGGTTCACCGAGGATCGAATAGCGAATACTGAATACAGAAGTCAGAAGGCAGAATGTGAAAACCGCCGGCGACGTACTGCGATGGTGGCGCCGCAGACGCCTTCATTCTGACTTCTGCCTTCGCTATTCAGTATTCACAATTCGTATTCTCTGCTCACAATCGCTTACTCAAGAACCGGTGCGCACTGACGCCTTCCTCGCCCACCTCGAAGCCGAAGCGTTCATACACCGCGCGGGCCGACGGGTTCGCGTCCATCACCTCGAGCGTGAGCTTGCAGCAGCCGCTCTCTCTCGCCGCCTGCTCCACGGCCGCGAGCAGTTGCCTGCCGACGCCCTTGCCGCGCTGGTCGCCGCGCACGTAAATGTCGTGGATGTTCAAGAGCGGCTTGGCGGCGAACGTCGAGAAGCCCGTGAAGCACACCGCGATGCCCACGTAATCCTCGCCCTCCTTCGCCAGGAACACGCGCGTCGTCGGGTGCTTCCGCAGCGCCGCCGGCAGCCCCGCCTTCACCGCAGGGTCCAGCGGCCGACCCTGCCCCTGCGGCGTCTGCGCGTACTGATCGATCAGCTCCGCAACCGCCGCGGCGTGTGAAGGGTCGGAGAGGTTGGCCTCGGTGATGTGAGTGGACATGCGGCGATCATACAGTTCGGAGTTCGGAGTTCGGACAGAACAGACGCCCCGACGATTTCACTTGCCGGTTCACATTCGCCTTCACGTTCTCACTACAAATAGATTGGACTTGATCGTTCCCAACTTCCGAACTCCGAACTCGGAACTCCGAACTCGGAACTCTCTTTCCCCGGAGCCTCCCATGCTTTGGAGCAACCGCCGCGGCAGCGGCAACATCGAAGACCGTCGCGGCCTCTCCGGCGGCAAAGCCGTTGCCGGCGGCGGCGGCATCATCGGCATCATCGGCCTGATCATCTACGTCCTGATGGGCGGCAACCCCGGCGCTGCCCCCCAGACCCCGTCCTCCTTATCCC
>Ga0163150_10002963_pt1 | contig 24831 bp, 16 predicted proteins | sample OliLakLV19P2IB_FD_148628 | JGI IMG/M metagenome (GOLD analysis project Ga0163150, IMG submission 148628) | Freshwater microbial mat bacterial communities from Lake Vanda, McMurdo Dry Valleys, Antarctica - Oligotrophic Lake LV.19.P2.IB | ecosystem: Environmental > Aquatic > Freshwater > Lake >...
TCGCGCAGCTGTGCGCCACACTCAATGAAACTCAAACGGTCTTCCCTGGCACTCACCTCACACTGATCTTCGAAATCGGCTCATCCAAAATTCCCCCAGATCAGGAGGTCTGACTCTCGGTGGACTACAACGAAAGTTGGTTGCGTCTCGTCCACAGCACGCGAGTGCCGATCCTGATGGGCGAAAACCTGGACCGTCGCGAACGATTCAAGGACTTCATCGTCAACCAGGCATGTGACATCGTCCAACTCGACGTGCGAAATACCGGCGGTCTGCTGGAGTCGAAGAAGATCGCGGATCTGGCGCACACCTTCAATCTACCCATGACGGCTCACAATACTGGCAGCTTGATCTGCGTGATGGCTACAGCTCAATGGGCCGCGTCCGTCCGCGACTTTATTGCGGCAGAGTCGGTTCTCGGCAAGGGTGATTGGATGGATAACATCGTGATGAGGGAAGGCCCGCTGTATAAAGACGGCTACTACACGCTACCCGATAAACCGGGATTGGGAATTGAGCTCAATCGGGAAGTCGTCGAAGCACACCTGGCGCCGGGAGAGAAGTGGTGGGGATGAGGGGGATTGAGTGCTGAGTACTGAGTAGGTCGTCCTCGTCGTCGTGCTCGTCTTCGGTGTGTGAAATGGTGAGGTTGGAATCTAAGAAGGGTCTTCGTCCAGACGTTGGCTGGATGCCAGCTTTCGCGGGAATGAAAAAAGCTGGCATCCAGGGACATGCGCTGACCGGCTTGACGCATGGTAGGTAACTCTGTCAAGAGGGCCCCTTCGGGAGTCGGGCGCTGGCGTTCAGTCCTTCTCAACAGGCAGTCCGCTGACAGCCCATTCCTTATATCCGCCCGACATCGAGAGAACCCGCGTGTAGCCCATTTTCTGCAGGGCGTCGGCAGCTAACGCAGAACGGTAGCCACCGCCGCAGTAAAGCACGATCTCTGCATTGTGATCGGGCACCTGGCCTTCGATGTCACGTTCGATGATGCCTTTGCCGAGGTGCCTGGCGCCTTTCGCGTGGCCTTTATCCCACTCATTGTCCTCGCGCACGTCGATGAACTGAAATGCTTCGCCCCGGTCCAGCATCTGATGCGTCTCGGCGGGCGAGATCTCGCGAACTCTGGATTTGGCATCGTTGACGACCTTCAAGAATCCATCGGAATGTTGCATGGTTAACTCCGTAAAGTCCCCCTTAAAAAAGGGGGAAAGGCGCGAAGCGACTGCGGTCGCGCAGCGCCAGGGGGTTGTCGGTCGGTTTGCCTTTCCCAAAGTCGTGTAGCGCAAGCCTCCTGCCTCTACGAGAGGTCTACGGCTTTGGGCCAATTCGGAGACGAAAAACCGCAGACCACAAAAAGCACGGTCTGCGCTACAAGGTTTTTTGGAGTTATTGCGCTGCCCCGACTTACTTGGGAAGGATAGCTCGTGAATCACAGCACCGTCGTTGCGCCCGTCTCTTGTATGCTGCCGCAGAACAACCCCGTCCTAACGTGCCGTCTCAAGTCCAAACCGCGCTTCCTCAAACAGCGCGTCCAGCTCTGCTGACACGTCGCCAGTTTGAGCGGTCAGTGCCTTGAAGTCGAAAAGGCTGGCATCCATCAGATGGGAAGGAATCACGTGTCCCAGCGCGGCCATCATGGAATCTCGAATGCCCGGGATCTCGCCCTGCAATTCATCGATGAGCCGTTTCACCCGGGCCCGCTTCAAATTGGGCTGTGATCCACACAGGTCACAGGGAATGATGGGATACTTCATCAATGCCGCGAAGCTGGCAACATCGGCTTCACGGCAATAGGCGAGCGGGCGGATGACGGTGTTGCGCTCGTCGTCACTGCGCAGAATAGGTGGCATGGTCTTCAGCGTGCCGCCAAACAGCAGATTCAAGAGAAACGTCGCCAGTAGATCGTCCGCATGATGGCCTAGGGCAATCTTGTTGCATCGCAGCTCCATGGCGGTGTTGTACAGAATGCCGCGCCGCAATCGGGAGCACAGAGCGCAGGTGGTATTTCCCTCCGGCACGTTGGCCTTCACAATGGAGTAAGTATCCTTCTCGATGATGCGAAAGTCTTGTCCCAGTTCAGTGAGATAAGTTGGCAGGACGTCCACTGGGAAGCCAGGTTGCTTCTGGTCCAGATTGACTGCGATGAGCCCGAAACGAACGGGTGCCCTCGTTTGCAGATCGCGCAACAATGTCAGCATCGTGTAGCTATCTTTGCCTCCGCTGAGGCAAACCATGATGCGATCGCCATCAGTGATCATGGCAAAGTCTGCGATGGCCTCGCCGGCCCCCCGGAGGAGTTTGGTCTTCAGTTTTTGTAGAGAATCCATATTTTCCGTCGGCATGGCGGAGCCGCCTGACGACCAGGCTGTTTCACGCTGCTACTACACCTTGATGCCCACCCCTTCTTCCAAGCGCACGTAATTTGCCTTGCGTTTGCAGGGAGTGAAGCCCTCGAGCAGGCTCGAGTTACGCAGCAGTTCCTCGGTGGCCCGATGGTGCGCGCCTGCGGGACTGATGACGTTCTCTTCGATCATGATGCTGCCCAAATCGTTGGCGCCGAAGTGCAGGCCTTGCCGGCCCACGTGGATCCCTTGCGTCAACCAAGAGACTTGAATGTTCGGAATGTTGTCGAGATACAGGCGCGCCATGCCCAGCCAGCGCAGATACTCGTCAGCCGAGCGGCGGTCTGGAATTTTCCGGCCTATCTTTGTGTTGTCTGGCTGCAGCGTCCAGGGAATGAAAGAGACAAATCCCCCCGTCTTCTGCTGCAGCTGATACAACCGATCCAAGTGCTCGATGCGATGCTCGATCGTTTCGCCCAACCCAAACATCATGGTCGCAGTGGTTGGCAACCCGAGCCGATGGGCGGTCTCCATCACTTCGAGCCACTGCTCGGTGTTGCACTTTGTCGTATTGCGCTTTCTGACCTCATCCACAAGAATCTCGCCGCCGCCGCCGGGAATTGAGTCCAGGCCGGCTTTCTGCAAACGTCGCAGAACCTCCTCGGTGCTCATTTGAAACAATTGCGTGAACGCGTAAATCTCAGGGGGAGAGAAGCAGTGAAGGTGAATGGAGTAACGTCGCTTGAGCTCACCCAGAAGCTCCTCGTACCATTCCAGAGGCAAATCGGGATGCAGGCCCCCTTGCATGAGGATGCCGCTGCCCCCCAGTTCGAGCGTCTCTTCCACTTTCTTGTAAATCTCCTCGAAGCTCAGGACGTAGCCCTCGGGAGATCCGGGCTTGCGGTAAAACGCACAGAAGGTACAAACAGCGGTACAGATGTTGCTGTAGTTGATGTTGCGGTCCACGACGTAGGTGACGATGTTGTCCGGATGCAAGTGTCGGCGTAGCGCATCCGCCAGTCGCTGAATGGTTTCGAGCGGGGCCTCTTCGGCGAGTTGAAGGTATTCCAACCGGCTGAGGTGTCCACCTTGTTCTATTCGTTCAGCCAGTTCAATGATGGACATTGAGACTCCTAACCAGCCAGCCCTTAGCGGAATGACTAATGACTAAGCACTAATGTCGAAAGAAATCCGAGATCCGAATGACGAAAGGCCCTTTGCTCTTAGATATTCGGCCTTCGTCATTGTTTCGTCATTAGCGCTTCGTCATTAGTCATTCGTTCACTGCTTCCCTCGGAGACTGCCAAAGATCCTTCCATAACGCACAGAATGTTATCTGTAGGGTACTAAATTACGGCCGCTGTTCCAGCGTTGCCTGCAGCTTCACACGTTCGTTGCCTCGCAGGACAACGATCTCCACCACTTCGCCTGGTTTGCGCTCTCCCAGGACGTAGGTGTAATCATAAACATTCTTGATCTGCTTGCCGGCGCACTCCACGATGATATCGCCACCCTTCATGCCCGCTTTGGCAGCCGGACTTCCTTCTCGCACACCTGAAAGCTTCACTCCCTCGACCTCTTCCCCGTAATCAGGAATCGTGCCCAAATAGACTCGAAACTCACCACGCCCGCGCGACTCTTTCGAGTCCTTGGCCTTGCTGAACGCCGGCCGCGCGTCCTGCTGACTGAGTGCCTGAGCCGTTTCGAACACCAGTTGAAGCACGTTGGAGGCACCCAAGAGATTGATCTTGTCAGAATCATCGCTGGGCCGATGGTAATCCGGATGAACGCCTGTAAAAAAGAACAGCACAGGAATGTCCTTGGCATAGAAAGAGGCATGATCGCTCGGACCGTAACCGTCATCCTGGAACTTCAGATAAAGATTGGCTGGTTTAAGACGGGGCAGCATTTCCTTCCACAAGGGAGAAGATCCCGAACCACCCAGGATCACACGGTCGTCCTTCAGGCGTCCAATCATGTCCATGTTGATCATGGCAACCGTGTTCTCCAGTGGGAACGCTGGTGCTGAAACATAATGCTTCGAGCCCAACAGACCTTCCTCCTCCGCCGAGAAGGCGGCAAACACCACGCTGCGCTTCAAGCTGGCACGCTGGCTGGCCAACACTCTGGCCAGTTCCAGCAGTCCTGCCGTGCCGGAAGCGTTGTCGTCAGCACCGTTGTGAACTTCCCGGCCGCGTCCTTCAGCCAGTGAACCCAGTTCACCCAGGCCGATGTGGTCGTAGTGGGCGCCGATCACAAGGGCTTCTTTCTTTAGGACAGGATCGTTTCCTTCAAGGATGCCAACCACATTGGCTGTCGCGGGAGTCACCTTGCGAAGCTCGCAGTGAAACGTCAGTTGAATTGCCTGCAAATCGCGCGTCACCGGTTTCTTCGTTGTGGCGATCTCTTTTTTCAGCGCGTCCAGGTTCAGTCCGGCCCGGTTGAAGAGATCTCGCGCCTTGGGAAGACTGACGGCCAGCGCCGCGATTCCCGAATCGGCAAATTCGGTGTCGTATCTCAGTTTGGAGAGAGTGCTTTTCGCAAATTGCTCCTCATCGTCGATATAGACAATCCCGCGAGCGCCCTTCTCTCGGGCCGTCATAGCCTTGTAACGCAGAGCATGCTGACGGTGAAACTGGCCGTGAGGTTTGTTTCCTTCAGGGCCATAACGGAGCACGAAGACAAACCGGTCTTTGACCTCGATGTTCTGATAGTCATCGTATTCTAACGCCGTTGCCGAAATTCCATGACCCGCGAAAATCGCCGTCCCTTGAAAGTCGCCGGTAAGAGAGAAGGAGGTGGGCATGAAGTCTTTCTTGAGTTCAAGCGGTTCGCCTGCGGCGGTGAGCCGATTGTCGGTTCCCAGTTCAATTCCCGAAACAAAAGTGAAGGGCTGCAAGCTCGACTTCTTACCGGCGCCCGCACTTAGTCCTTGTTTCTCAAATTCCCGGGCAATGTAGGCAGCAGCTTTCTCCGCCCCAGCGGTTCCTGCGAGTCGTCCAGCAAGCTCGTCGGAGGCCAAATACTGGATATGGCGCAAGAGCGCTGATGAAGAAATGACAGAGTTCCCGTTCCCGTTGTTCGTCCGCTTCGACCGGATGACGGCGACAGCCAACCATGTGCTGGCCAGCAGAAAAGCAGAGATCAGAATGATTCGTTTAGCGAGGGATTTGTTCATTAACTACCTTTTGACAAACTCCCTCTCCCAGCGGGAGAGGGAGGCCTGGAGTTTGTGCGGTTTCTGCTGGTCGAATCTCCGGAACGTGCGGTCCGATTGCCACCTTAGAATTTGAAGCTACTCCGCGAACCTACAACCCCAAACGGGGTTGCATCGTGAAGCCCAGAGTTGCCGCTGCGCCGCTACCCTGGGTTCCAGAGAATGGCAAACATTCAACCGCAACCCCTTTGGGGTTGAATGTGCGAAAGAAAGAATCCGAGACCCAGGGTAGGCGCGGCGCCAACCCTGGGCTTTACAACCCAGCCCCGTTGGCGGCACATGCGCTTGCACTGAGATCATCATCGTTACCCAGTCAAAAAGTGCAATTGTGGTCACTCCAGCCACCCTCTCCCATAGGAGTGGGAGTTTCTCTCTTGAACGCCGGGGTTCCTCACAACCTCCGCATATGAAACCCGCCGTCGACGTTGAACACTTCTCCAGTTGAAAAAGGGAAGGATCCCTGGACGATGGCGGCGACTGCTTTGGCGACGTCTTCTGGCTTTCCCCAACGTGGAATCGGTGTCAGGCCGTCGGCAATGAGCCGGTCGTACTTCTCTTTGACGCCGGCCGTCATGTCCGTTTCAATAATTCCGGGGCGTATCTCAAAAACAGCAATTCCAAACTCAGCCAACCGGTGCGCGTACAGTTGAGTCATCATCGCAATTCCAGCTTTCGTCAAGCAGTAGTCGGCTCGATTGGGAGAAGAGGTGTACGCCGATACGGATGAGATGTTCACAATCGCCGGGGAATAGTTCGGCACCTCCTTGCGCAGCTCAACCATCCAGCGCGACAACCGTTGGGTCAGGAAATAGGGGCCGCGAAGATTCGTGTTCATCAGCCGGTCAAAACTCTCTTCGCTGGCGATCAGCATGTCTTCACGGACTTTGGGTGCAACACCCGCGTTGTTGACAAGGACATCCAGTCGCCCAAACTTCTCATTGAGCGACTCCATCGCGCGGACATGATCGGCCGTTTGGCTGATGTCGGCTTGCAGCAATTCGGCGCGCACTCCAAGGCGTAAAGCTTCCTTCTGCACTTGTGCCGCTGCTTCTTGCTGGCTGGCGAAATTGATCACCACGTCCAGGCCGCTTTCCGCCAAAGCCAGGGCGATAGCCTTGCCAATACCGCGGCTGGCGCCGGTGATGAGAGCGACTCGATTAGACGTCATCGCGTGTTCCGTCATTCAATTGCAAACATCGTTAATGAGGCAGTCAAATCGTGGTGCGCTTGAAAAGAAGCATAGCTAGGCCAGACCTCAGGTTTGGCCCATTCACATTTGTCTCCCCTTTCGAAGGGGACTACAGGGGGTCTTCCCTCAACCGATGTCTAGACCCCCTGCCGCAAAAAACGCGGCGTCCCCCTTTCGAAGGAGGACAAACAGAGTTTGACCGACCCGCGCAATGCATAAACTCCAGCGGTGCGCTTGAAAAGAAGCGCACCCTACTCACTTCCCAAACGCACCATTTTCCATGCTTTGTCGCCGTCAGGCAAAAAGAAAAAGACGTCCAGCCCGGGGTACAGCGGAAGCAACCTCTTTCCTTTCTCCACGCCCTGAACGTAGAAGGCATTGTCGAGCGCATCGCCGTCGGTGCCAGTTTGGGTGATGACTGCGACGCTCAGCATGTTTTCAACCGGCCGGCCGGTACGCGGATCCATGATGTGCGAGTAAGTGACGCCGCGCACTTTGAAGAACTTCTCGTAGTTGCCAGAGACCGACAGACACTGGTTCTTCAGCGTCACAGTGGCCGCGCTCTTCTTTGGGTCATGGGGCGCGAGCGGGTCCTGCAGCTTCACTTCCCATCCCGGGCTGTCCGGCGGAGCGCCCAGACCATATAGAGTGCTGCCGCCAGCGCTTACAAAGGCTCGTTCGATGCGCTGTTCCTTGAGCAGTTCCACGACGCGGTCGACGGCGTAGCCCTTCGCAATTCCGCCCAAGTCCAGTTCCATGCCGGAACGGGCGAACTGAATCGCACGTTGGGCTGAATCCAAACGCAGGTGCTGGTAACCCACCTTTCGCAGCACATTCCAGAGTTCGAATGACCAAGGGATGCGTCCTTCTCCACGAAAGAATCCCCAGGATTTCATCAAAGGGCCCACCGTAACGTCAAAGGCGCCTTCTGATTGCTGGCTGTAACGAACGCAACGCTCCAGAAAGTGAAATAGCTCGGGTTCGACCAGGACCGGGTGCTGGCCAGCCTCGCGGTTGATTTGCGACAGCGGGCTCTCAGGCTTGTAGTGACTCATCAAACCATCGATTCGGTCAACTTCGTCCAGGGCTGCGGTGGTGATCAAGGGAAGCTGCTTGGGATCTGTTCCGTACACGACCACCGTGTAGGTGCAAGACATGGAAACTCGGCTGTCTTCGAATCGGTGCAGCTTCGGGCTGTCTGACGCTGTGGCCTGGAGAGTCGAGACAACCAGGACCACAGAAACCATCAAGCTTTGGAGGGAGAGTCGTACGGAAACGAACAGGTTCTTCAAGTTTGTGGCGGGAATAACCCGGGGAGAGGCGGCTACGTTGGTAACCAGAAGGTATAGAAGAATGACTAATGACGAAGCTCTAATGACGAAACAATGACGAAGTCCGAATGTCTAGATCAGCCGTCCGTCATTCGGATTTGGGATTTCTTTCGTCATTCGTGCTTCGTCATTAGTCATTCGTTCACGCAAGAGGCGGCTGTCAAAGATTTTCTTTTCCGAACCGCACAAACAGTGGTCTTCAAGCCACTAAATCTTCCTGCTAATCTGCGTCAGTGGAGGTGTTGCCGTTTCCTTCGGCCAGAACACTCGCTGATTGGTTTCCATCGCCCGGTTGGCATAGATCACCGCGCGAGAGTCGGCTGCGCCCACGTGAACGTCGGCAATGGGTTTCTTCCCTTCGCGGATGCAGGTGAAGAACGCTTCTTCTTCGACGGTCAGGGCATCGCGCTCCTTGTCTATTTCCATCACGCCCATATCGATGAGCCATTTCTTCGCGAAGTCTATTTCCTTGGCAACGAAGCCGAGGTTCGGCTTGGGAACCTCGGGGAAGATGGGAATTCCTCTGCGAACCCCGCGATTGGCTGCAGTCGCGCCGGCCCACCAGTTCTGCTCCTTGGTGTCGGCCGTCTTGACCTTGTTGGTGGGAGCATCTTTCGGTTTGTTCTCTCGGAAGAACATGGCCTTGGCGCTGTTGTTGCCGAGAGTAATCTCGATGGTTCCTTCGTCGCCCATGATGACTTCCGAGAAATCCAAGTGGGCATTGTTGCAGACGGAGGTGAAAACAAACTTCTGCCCTTCCGGATACTCAAATATGACGGAGACGTTATCGAAAATATCCCGGCCGTCCTTCCAGTAGTCCAAACCGCCGACACCCACAACCGAAACGGGCTCAGACTGGAAAGCCCAGTCGGCAATGTCCACCTGGTGGGAACCGAGCTCGGCCATCAAGCCGCCGGAATACTCACGGTAAACGCGCCAATTGAGTAGCCGCTCGAACTTGGGATCGGGAACCGGAATCTTCCAACTGCCGTTGCGGTGCCACTGCGCGCGGATGTACTGCACCTTGCCCAGTGCGCCGCTGTGGATCATCTGCATGGCGACCTGGTAGATCGTGCTGTAACGTCGTTGGAGGCCGACCTGCAATACTTGATTCGGTCGGGCGTTGACAGCCGCCATCACCTTCGGAATTTCCTCTTCAGTCTTGGCCATCACCTTCTCGACAAACACATGCTTGCCGGCGCTCAGTGCATCTAGCACCATCGGGACATGCAGGTGATAGGGGGTCACGATGAAGACGGCTTCGATGTCCTTGCGATCCAGCACCCGGCGATAATCGTCGGGAATCGTATCGGGATTGCCTCCAATCGTTTCGACACCCTTTTTCAAATTCGGCGGGTAAATATCGCAGATCACTGCGCACCGGCCAGTCGTCACGGTCGCCAAATGCTTCAGGTGGTTGCTCCCCTGGCGGCCTGAACCGATGAAACCATAGTTCACAGGATTCTTAAGACTCTGCGCGCTCACGATTGCGGGAGCACCAGCCAGGGCGGTTGTGGCAGTGATCGCAACCGAAGATTTCAGAAAGCTGCGGCGGTCTACGGGCTTGGGGGACTGGTTGCTTGGCATAACGTCTGCTCCTAAGATCAAGGATTAGATTCGTCGAAGAGGACAAACAAAATCTAGCACAGAGCCCGGCGCGCCGCCATCGGGAACTCAAGGCGTCCCAGGGATCCGTCAAGCCAGCAGGCCCAGATCAATTTGGACAGCGGCTCCCGCATTCAATCTTCCTTCCCGGAATACACAGTCGATGGTTGTTGGGGGAGAGGATGCGACTTTGATGGGACTCCGGAAGGCGTCCAGCCGGTATGGCCTGAAGAGTACCCGCACATCGAAAGCGAGAATCGCTCTGCCGAGCTGCGGCTGTGGATCGAGGCAAAAGAACTGCTGTGGCCAGCGCCTGAGTTGAAGGTTGTAGCGCAGACCCGTGGTGTGTGCGGTCTGCGGCTTTTCGTGGCTTTTGAGAAATCGTCTTTGATGCCAGACCGCTCCGGTGCGCAAGATACGGTGCGCTGCCGGTACTCCATGTCCATGCCGTCTCGCTCAGCCGGGCTCAGTCACTAATCGCCTGGTAAGCCAGCCGAATGGATTTTGCATCCAGGTTCAGACCCCCAGTCGGATGGAGTTGTCCCATGAAGATGGCGATCATGTCTTCCTTGGGGTCGATCACAAAGCTGGTGTAGAAAAATCCGCCCCAATAATAGGCGCCCATCGAGCCCAGTTCCGTCAGATGTCGAGCTTCACTGTTCACACCAAATCCAAGTCCATATCCGGAGGTTTCGGACTTTCCCTGAGTGTGATTCTGAGAGATCAATTCCACCGACTTGCGGCTTAAGAACCGCGTTTGGCCGAATTTGCCACCACTCAGCATCATCTGGCAAAACCGATAGTAATCCTCCGTTGTTGAGCAGAGCCCTCCGCCTCCTGAGAAATAAGTCCTGGGCGCGTGGTAGGGATAGTCCGCAGAGTAGACGAAGAATCCTTCTTCAATCGTCTGCCGGTTGCGAAACGGCTGAAGTCCTTTCTCCGGGTAGTAGGTATACGCGCCGGCCAGCCGAGACACCTTCTCCTGAGAAAGGAAGAAGCCGGTGTCTTTCATCCCGAGGGGCCTGAAGAGCCTTTCATGGAGAAATTTGTCCAGTGGCATGCCCGAAACCACTTCCACCAAATAGCCGAGCACATCGTCGGCGACGCTGTATTCCCATGCATCGCCGGGATGAAACAGGAGCGGGAGTCTGGCCAGCCGTTTCACCGCATCGCCGATCGTTCCCTCCTGGTGAAGAACGCCGTGGCCCATTCCAGCTTCCCGATACTGCTTGCCCAGCCTGGCATTCCAGTGGTACGTGAGCCCGGAAGTGTGAGTGAGCAAGTGACGGATCGTGATGGGACGCTTTGCCTCCACGAGGCTCCCGGGAGGCGACGTCTTGTCCTCCGTGTAGGGTGGATCCAAGACCTTCATCTCCTTGAACTCCGGGATGAAGTTGGCGACCGGTTCGTTCAAGAGAAAGCGCCCTTCCTCATAGAGCATCATTACCGCAACGCTCGTGATCGGTTTTGTCATCGAGCAGATCCGGAAGATGTGATCGGTCTGCATGGCCTTCTTGTCTTCCCGGTTGGCCATGCCAAACGCCTTGAAATAGGCAATCTTGCCGTGACGCGCCACTAGACTGACCGCGCCAGCGATGCGATTCTCGTCAACACTCTTTTGGATGTTCTGGCTGATACGCTCCAGCCGTTCGGATGACAGGCCAACACTCTCCGGGACGACACTTCGGTTTGTGCTGTTACTCACCCGCCGTGAAGATGCTGCCGGGCCAGTTGCCTGGCTTGCCGGCGTCTGAGCCTGATCGACAATGCCTAGGCCGAGCATCATCGCGATCAGCACGCACGACCTTTTGAGATTGTTCCTGATCATGTCCACACCTTTCTCCGAGCTATGTTCAGGCTAGTGACTCAAGCTGAACCGCCTGCACTAGGGAGTCTACTCACCGGAAACTAAAAATTGAGAGTTAGTCGATTGGTTCGAGTACGGACGAACGCCGGTCAGCTGCGAAGCTTCGCATTTTGTGGTCACGGATCGACTGGCGTTGCACATAAAGTGGTGTGGCGATAGCCCCCGAAAAGCACACCACTCCCTTGTCGAAGAACCAAGGGAGTGGTGGCTAAGTCGAACGACCCTCGCTAGACCTGTAGTTTCCAGCCGTTGAGACTACTTCTTCTTTGGCGGGACAATGGCATCCTTAACAGACTTTGCGACTCGGAATTTTACAACCTTTTTCGCGGGAATTTTGATTGCCTCGCCGGTCGCTGGATTCCGGCCCATCCGCGCTTTGCGATCCACCTTTACGAGACGACCGATGCCCGGAAGTACAAACAGGCCGTTCTTCTTCGTTTCTCGGACGGCGATCGCGGCGTAACTCTCGACAAAGGTCTTGGCGACCTTGCCGTTGGTTCCTGCTGCTTCTGCGAGTTCCTTTACCAGTTGTGACTGTGTCATCTTTGCAGCCATAGTCCTCCTTGTGTTTGGACCTGTTGATGAAGTTGAGAGATTCCTGCACGCTTAGACGCTCTGGCGGCTGCATCCCGCGCATGGAGCCAGCACGCCGCCATCATAAGGATGTCGGGGTTCGTAGTAAAGGTGAGAAGCAACACGAATCGTTCTGGTTGGTTCGAAAGGCTGTCCGTCAGTTGCAAGCAGCTATTGGAGCGATTCCCGAAAAGTCAGAGGAATCGGCACATAGCCGATGCGCAAGAGTCCTCACGAGCTGCGAATCAGCGACGGGGCGGGGAAGAAGACAGAGTATTGATTTCCCAGCGAGCGCGGCGAAGGATCTCCCCTGCCCAGGCTTCATTCTTGAGACGGTCTGCTGCGGCTGCGAGTGCCTGGACCTCTTTCAACGGCGCTCTGGAAACAGACGCCAGACGTGCCGAGGCGATCAACTGCAGCACGCTTCCGGCTGGAGCTCGCGCAAGGATTCGCTGCCAGTCGGGCACCGCTTCCTGCGTGCGTCCCAAGGCATGCAGGGAAGCCGCGCGATCGACGTACAACAAGTCAGGCAGAGTTTGGCCGGAAGGGCCGGAGATCCGGAGGTATTGGTCCACTGCCTGGCTGTAAAGATCCAGCGCGCTGGCGTGATTTCCTTCCTCGGCCAAGGCACGTCCCCGGCGTTGCAACAGGTCACTCATCGTTCGCGGCCGGCTGGGATTGTGAAAGAGCGGCTCGAGGTGCTCGGCCATTTCGCGGTTCCGGCCGCTGGCATCAGCCAGAGGAACGAGCCGTTCAAGAATGTCATCGAACGTCTTCTGGCGCTCCAACATCTTGACCGCGTCCCAGTAAACTCTCTCAAAGGCCGGAGTCGTGCCGCGCCAGCCGCAACGCACCAGGGCATAGGCGGCCTCAACCCGGACCGTGCGCACCGGGTCTTCCAGTAATTTCAAGAGCGCAGCCGCCGCTTCCGGGTGCGGTTGTTCCGCGATTCCGGCGCAAGCCAGCTGGCGCACCTCTTCATGCGGATCTGAAAGCAGCCGGCGCAGGCTGGCGCGAGCGGCGGCGTCGGACAGTTCTGCCAGCTTTCGCAGGGCCGTGAGCCGGAAAAAGAGCCCGTTTGCGGTATCCTCCGCGGTCGTTGCCAACCGCTGCGTTTCGACTCGGGCGCGCCGCCTCAGGTCGACGATCAAGCCGACGTTTTCAACCATCCGCTGCGGTGTGGGCCTCCACCAATTCTCCTTCCACTCGCGCATCCAGGAAACCGGCCGGTCTTGGTGGCAGTTGCTGCAAGCATTGGGAGCATTCGCGGCCTGAAAGCGCTCGGTCAGTTCAGGCTCCGGGCTGCGCATTGAATGGTCTCGCATCGTGTGCAGCACGCCTGTGAGGAACTTCGGCATGTGGCAGTCCACACAGCGGACTTCCTTGTGATGGGTATGTGGTTGCGAATCTGCAACCAGTTTGGCGTGGCACGACGCGCACTGCGCGTCATCGCTCTCTTCCCACCGCATCGCCCAGCGCTTGCCGCCGTGCATCTGGTGGCAGCTCAGACAGCTCATGCCGCCTTTGAAACAGGCGCTTTGAGACTGCGTGGACCCGTTGTAATTGAGGCCGGAGAGACGGCCATCGGCAAAGAATCCCAGGCTGTCGTGGTTCTGCGAAATGGCGATCTCGTTGAAGCCGACGCGCGGATCCTCGTCAATGGCGTACCGCCAGATGTGTTTGTAGTGACAGCGACCGCACGATTCGAGCACGCCTCTGGCGTCCAGGTCTTTCTTCGGATGCAACAGCCGCGCTGGCGACTGGTAGGCCGATCCCGACTTCCGCTTTTGCCGGTGCCACTCCACATGCGCGGAACCCGGACCGTGGCACGACTCACAAGCCACGGCGCCCTCCAGCATCTTCGAGGCGTACGAGTCGGTTCGCGTGTTGTAGCCGATGTCGTACTGCGTGGCATGACATTGGCCGCAGCCATCGTTGAAAATCTTCTCCCGCGTGTCGTAGTCGTCACCAACCCCAATGCCGCCGCTGATGTCATCCAGAACCCGGTGGGTGAGGTCCCACTGCCGCCGCTCCAGGCTCCAGCAGAGCGGCAACACGCGCCATTCTCCCCGTGGGCCGGTGAAAAGGTATGCCTGCTCAAAAGTGCGGCCGATGACTCGGGAAATCTTGAACTCGCCTGAGGGACGGGTGTCCTTCGCATCCACACGAATCCAGAAGCCGCCGTCGCGACGGAAAGGAGTCGCCGTGAAGTAGCGCGTCTCAACGGGTTTGCCGTCAAAGCGGCCAGCCACGATCTCGGCAGAGGTTTCGCGCAGCGAATAGGCATGGGCGGTTTTGAGCCAGGTCTCGTGCCGCTCGGCGTGACAGGTCCGGCAAGTTTCTGAGGAAACAAAGGCTGGCTCAACAGCCGGAGCTGAATTCTGGGTGGCTGCCTGATGACTTTGCCAAATGAAGAGAACGCTGGCGAGCAGGCCCGCAACCACGAAAATCAGAATCGGATTCACGGGACAGCGCAAACCTCGTGATGAGAGTTGTGGGAGCACGTTGGAATCATGCCTAACGCCATCTGAAGTTGTCAATTCTCACACGTTCGAGTGTCATCAAGCGTGCGAACCGGCAGACTGCATTCGGTGGAGCGGGCGAGTGGGCCCCGGCTGTCTCCGTGCGCACGCTGGCGCCTCAAGCCGCCTCACTCTGTTTTGAGGGGTTCGGAGACACCCGCAGCCCGTGCCAATGACTGCTGCCCTTTGCCAATCCTCTTAAGGTATAACCCACCGAATTAGTGGCTGAGGTTTGGTGAATGCTGGTGTTCACACGCTCCATGCTACTCTGGTGGAGCGTTGGCCGGAACTCGACAGAAGGCTTGGTTGCTGGAGTCGAAATGTTTTGCCAGGCAGAAGGAAGAAACTCTAGGCCGAGCGTCGTGGCCGTTTCAGTATCTAAGGGCGAAGAACTAGTCTAGAACTGGATGATCGTCAGAATCTCAAGAGTGTTCCATGCCGCGCTGCGGCGCCACATTCAGCAAACTATTTTCAAAGAAGCTGCCACATGGCCGACGGGCGCGGAGTGACACAGGGAAGAAGATGTGGTTCAACTGTGGTGACGAGGCGGAAGGCAGCAGCTACGGGCAAAAGTTTCGGCGGAGGCATGTCATTTCTTAGAAGCTACGTGTCAATTCTTTAGGTGTGCTGATTGAGTCTGATTCCAGGAGTTTTATTCGATGTGCGGACGGTACCGATTGACTCGACGAAGACTGATGGAGATCGAGCAGTACTATGGCGTCGATGATGCAAACGACCTCGAGATTTGGGAGCGGCAGTTCAATATTCCGCCGCGCGAAATGGCTCCCATCGTTCTTGGAGCAAAGGGACATCGCCGCTTGACGGCCGGACTCTGGAGCCTCATGCCTCCCTGGGCAGAGAGCTTGGAACATGCGAACAAGGTCTCGACATTCAACGCGAAGGCCGAGACGTTAACCCAGAAGCCCACGTTCAAGAATGCGTTTCTGAAACGGAGGTGCATCGTCCCAGCTGAGGCGTTTTATGAATGGGTGGGACCCAGAGGCAAGAAGCAACCGCTGAACATCGCCAGGCGAGACGGGTGGTTTCTCTCTATGGCAGGACTGTATAACTTCTGGAGGCCGGCTGGTTCCCAGGGGAAGCCCATACCGACTTTCACGATTGTCACTACTACACCCAACCAATGGATGGGTCGCATCCACGACCGAATGCCGGTGATGTTGCAGGATGATGAAGTGGACAACTGGCTGGATCCCGCTCTATCCGACCCAGGACGTTTGACGCAGCTGTTGAAGGCCCCTCCCGAAGATTTTCTGGAATGCTATCCAGTGGAAAAGACGCTATTGAACTCGGGTCTCGTCGACCTACCTGAGTGTGCTAACAACGCCGGTGTGGACTATGCGCCATTGTTGCGCAGCGGAATCTGATACAGCGGATTGGCTCGATCTCATCCATATGTGCTGAATGTGCTGAGCTTCTGCAATTCAGGGGCCTCAGGTGTTGCGGTGAGCATCCGATATGCTTGTCTGTGCGGCTGGCTCCATGTTTCGCAGAGTGCCCATCAAGAGTGCAGCTGATTTCCTACTCGTAAAGTGTGCTGATTCTGATATACTCGTTCTTATCTCAATGGTTGGAGCTACTTAATGGAAGACAAAGATGGGTTGACCTCGGAGAGTGAAGTGAACTCCGAGGAGGATTTCGCAAGTCTGCTTGCCCAATATGAGGGCGCAAGCCAACGACTGCGGCCAGGCAAAGTGGTCCAGGGTAAGATTGTCAGCGTTTTTGACACAGAGGTTCTGGTGGATGCGGGAGGACGCGCAGAAGGAATTCTGAAGAAGGAAGAGATTACCGGGCCGGATGGATGCCTGCTCTACAACGTGGGGGACTCCATCACTGTGCTCCTGGAAAGTGGCACCGGTTCTGATCAGCAATTAAGGGTCTCCTATAGAAAGGCCAATCGTGCGCGGCAACAGGCGGCTCTTGAGGAATCCATCAAGTCAGGGCGGCCTGTGGAAGGCAGAATTACCGAAGTTGTCAAGGGTGGCCTGCTGGCGGACGTCGGCATGCGCGGTTTTATTCCAGCTTCTCAAATCGACGAACAATATGTCGAGGATTTGCGGCCGTACATCGGACAGACGTATGTCTTCAAAGTCATCCAGCACGACCTGCCGAACGGCAAGTTGATTCTGTCGCGCAAGGCCATGTTGAACGACGCAAAAGCGGACCGCCGACGTGAGACCCTGGCGACCTTGGCGGAAGGCCAGCGCATTATCGGCGTTGTCAAGCGCATCATGGAATATGGTGTCTTTGTCGACATCGGCGGGCTTGAAGGGTTGTTGCACATTTCGGAGATGTCTTGGAAGCGGATCAAGCATCCTGCAGAAATCTTCAAACTTGGTGATCAGATAGAAGTCGATGTGCTGAAATTTGATCGTGAAAAGAACCGGATTTCTCTTGGCTTTCGTCGTGCAGAAGAGGATCCGTGGCTCACCGCCGGTGAGACTTACCCCGAAGGCTACATCGTGCGCGGAGTCGTGAAGAAGGTTGAGAACTTCGGTGCTTTTATCGAATTGGAAACAGGCATTCACGGATTGATCCCGGTCTCGGAAATGTCCTGGACTCGCCGCATCAGTCATCCCGATCAACTCTTAAAGATCGGCGATGTCGTGGAAGCGGTTGTGACCCGGATGGATCCTCCGAATCGCAAGATGTCACTGAGTCTCAGGCAGGTAACGGAGAATCCGTGGGATGTGTTTGGCCGAGAGCATCAGCCTGGAGAGGTGATCCGGGGCAAAGTGACGCGGGCTGCGGAATTCGGTTTGTTTGTGGAACTCAGTGAGGGGATTGAAGGATTGATGCACGTGTCTGAGTTGCCGGAGGCGGCTGGCAAGAATCCTCTGGCGAGTTTCCAGGCTGGCCAGGAAATTTCGGCCAAGATTCTGGCAATTGACCTTCAGAACAAGAAGGTCTCCCTCAGTGCGCGAGCCATTACTGACGACGAATCACAGGGCCACGTCAGGGAGTACATGGAAGCGGCGGTCAACAGCGGAAACCACAGCCTTGGCGAAAGCTTCCCTGAGCAACTGCGGCAGAAATCCCACAAAGCAGAGTAGTATCCCCCAAAACAAAACCCGGATGCATCTCATCCGTGCATCCGGGTACCCTTCCCAGTCTTTACCTTCACATTGCCGCCCGGTTTGGCGTCCATCCGAGTATTCCTACTTCGAACCAACAGTGATGTTCACTAGCTTGGTTGCTTTGCCGAAGTTGGTCTCAGAACCGAAGCTGAGTGTATCCATCGGGCAGACTGTCACACAAATGCCGCACCCGATACAGGAGCTGTTCGCGTTAGTGATTGAGTCTTCCTTCAAGGCAAAGCTCATGACGTCGATGCCGACCTGACAATTGCGAGAGCATTCATAGCAGCCAATACACTTGTCGTTTGCGACAATCTTGAAGCGGCTCCATCTAAGTTTGGAGAACAGATGCGACTGCATCTGCATGAGCTTCGCAAGCGGGCACCAGTAGCGGCACCACACCTTGCCCCCGAGGAACGGGTACAACGTGACCGGAAGGATTCCGACCAGCCAGACATCCGCAATCAACCGGTACCACTGGATGCCAAAATCTGCAGGTCCTGTGACCGCCGCATACGTGTCCTTGGCAAGTACCAGCATCGTGATCAAGCCCGCAGCGATCAGAACGGCCAGGTTCATCCACTCCCAGTGAACCGACGCGTTTCCTTTCGGAGCCAGATGACGCCAGCGGTCGCCAAACGTCTCAGCCAAGCCTCCACACCCGCAGATCCAGGAACAGTAACGCTTCCCATGGAACAGCACCAGGATGGGAATGATGACAAACGTGAGCAGTACGCCCCAGGCGACCCAGATCTCATGGGGGTTGTAGAAGAACGTATAAAAAAACAGCGGCCACGCATAAACGATGCCGTAGCTTCGCCAGGCTTGCTCCGCAAAAGCAGGATCGCTGGCCAGCTTTGCGCCCACCCACTGATACTTCACTGCAGATTGAAACAGGAACTCCGGCACGAGGAAGAAAAACACCCACTGGAAACTGATGAGGCTGACGTAGCGCCAGATTTGAAACTTGTCTTTACGCTCGAGTCCCCAGCGCTTGAGCGCTTGAACGCCAAATACGGTCATCAAAGTGGTATACAGCACCGTGTACCAAAACGACCAGGGTCGATCGAAGAACGAGAACAGTTTGTAGCCCCAGTCGCGATACGGCCAAAACTCTTCGCCTTTGCCAAATTTTACCCCGTAGACCGTGTACCAAACGAAGAATGAGAGTCCAAGCCAGGAGAATCGATCGCCTTTGCGCCCGAATTGAACCAACGCGCCTAGAGCCGCCGCCGAGACCAGCCATCCTGTCCATCCCGGTATCCAATCAATCGCGGCCCAGTTTGTGCGGCTTCCGCCAATCCACAGTCCGAAGAGACCCAGCAACGTCAGCATGGCGGTCCGCAGCAGGCTGCCTTCCCACTCATTCTCCATCCTCAGACCGAGCGACTTGAGAAACTCTCGGGGGATGTCGGCGCCAACCAGCACAAACGCGTGGTTGTATGGGACACGGCGAATCTCATCCTCGCTACCACGGTTTATCCTTAGAGTTGCTTCCTTGTCGCCGAACTCGCTCACGGTCGAATTCAGCAGCAGCTCAATTCTTCCAGCGGCAATGGCTTCGTTGAGCTTTTGATAGTTGTCCTTGAAGGCGCGATGGATCTCACTGCCGCGGTAGGAAAGGCAGACCTTGTTTTGTTCGCTCAGTGTCACAGCGGCTTCGATCGCACTGTTGCCGCCGCCAACCACGAGGATGCTCTCGTTCTTGTATTTTCTGGGCGAGTAGAGGCGGTGGTAAACCCGCTCTCGGTCTTCGCCCGGGACCTCAAGCTTGCGAGGATTACCGCGCTGCCCGGTGGCAAGGACGATTCGTTTTGAACGGTACTGTCCCTTGCTGGTGGTCACGCAAAACACGCCGTCTTCTTTTTTGCAGCCTAGAACAGCCTCGTCGATGTGCAGGTTCAGGTGATTCTCTTGAACAATCTGGTGCCATCGACGGGTGAGATCTTCTTTGGAAGCACCATCCAGCCACAACTTTCCCTTGGGAGCCTGGCTGTCGGGTTCGGCATAAACCCACTTGCCTTCCGGAAAATTCTCGATGGTGTTGGCGATTTGTTCCTTCTCAATCAGTATGTAACGCAAGCCACGTTCCTGAGCCTGCAGAGCGGCATTCAGCCCACCGGCGCCAGCGCCCATGATGACGACGTCAAAAAGGTTCTTGTCAGCATTTCCAACTGCGCCGGGTAAGCGCGCGATGTGCTCAATCACCTCGTACCCTTGTGCCATGGCATACTTGATGACTGGCGCACCTGCCAGGTCTCCCACAATGAAGAGTCCTGGGATGTTGCTTTCATTGTGCTTTTTCAAATACGGCCGCTCGAACTGGCTGCTGCCGGAGTGAAGCAGGGACACCACGCGCTGCTTTATCCTGGCAGCGGCAGAGAGAGTCTTGGCTGTTTGAACCATCGCTGACTCCTTCCAGGAATTGACGAGCCCATGCACCATAAGCGCTAACCCTGCTGGCGAAGGGTTTGCCGGTTACAGACCCAACCGCCCAGAACGCCAAGAGAGGATACTGTCAAATCAAATCGCGGCAACTCGTCAGTTCCTCACGATGTTTCGGAACACTTTTAGGATGCCGTCGCGTCGCCAGATCGCGTTCCCGTCAATCATCAATTCCAAAGATGCACCTAAAGCAAGGTGGACTTTAATGGCTGCGTCGATACTGTCTTCGCCGCCGTGCCGCCAGTCACGCTAACTGCTTGCGTTGGCATTCTTGGCGCTCTTCGCGATGAGCTTTTTGTGCCCGGGGCATCGCAAGACAGGTGTCGTGAGCTTTATCCGGCCCGCGACAGGTCCGACTGACCCTGAGGGGATAACGAGACATGGCACGCCGCGCAGGCCGCAGCCGCCGGATGATTTGTGTCCCCACACTGCGGGCAGGCGAGCGGGGACTGGGTGACGGGAACTTTTACCAAACCGGCCGAAACACTACGCGAGACTCTTCGTGAGGGTCTGGTCAACACGTAGACATAACCAAACACGCTGAGACCAAGACCGAAAAAGAAGCTCGAAATGGGTGGCAGCCCTCGTGCGATTGCTGCGGTGCCACTCAGGCCGCCAAAAAACAAAGCGGACAGAACGTAGAGCCCGGCCAGAAACCAGCCCACGCTGACGCCGTCCTGGACCGCTCCTGAAGGAGCTTGAAAATCCTCCAGGAACAGGGCGCCTTTCGCTTGCTTGTGCTTGAAATAGATCTCTGGATTCTTGAGTACCGCGGCGGCCATATCCTTCATGACTGGCAGGCGGCGGCCTTTGAGGATGATGGCGATATCACCGCTGGAAACCGGCATACCACAGACGATGCAAATCTCGCCGGCCTTGGCAGCAACGGTCGGATAGCGAGGTTGCGGCTGGGTTTCGCTGCCGATAAGAAAAGCCGAAGACAGAGCTAACACCAGTAGCGTCGTCACTCTTGCCATGCCTCACGATTCCATTCGAACCGGCAGCTAGCCGCCAAGCCCGCCGCCGGCCTCGCCGCTCTGTTGCATCAGCTTCGCCACCAAGCCGGTCCAACCGGTCTGATGGCTCGCGCCGATCCCTGCACCGTTGTCACCGTGAAAGTACTCGTAGAACAGGACCCAGTCCTTCCAGTGTGGATCAGATTGAAATTTCTCCACACCACCGTGGACTGGCCTCCGCCCGTTGGCGTCGAGTTGAAAGATGCGGGCCAGCCGCCGTGAAATTTCCGTGGCCACGTCCCACAAAGTCATCATCTGCCCCGAGCCGGTCGGACACTCGATCTTGAAATTGTCACCGAGATAGTAGTGAAACTTTTGCAGCGATTCGATCAGGAGATAATTCACTGGAAACCAGATGGGACCACGCCAGTTTGAGTTGCCGCCGAAAAGCCCCGTGGTTGACTCGGCGGGTTCGTAGTCAACGCGATGCTCATCTCCATTAACAGCGAGCTTGTAGGCGTGTTTCAGGTGATGTCGTGAAATGGATCGGATGCCGTACGGTGAGAGAAACTCCTGCTCATCGAGCATCACCTTGAGGATGCTGCGCAGCCGGTCTTGGTTCACCATGGACATGAGCCGCCGTTCGCCTTGACCTGGGGTGCGCATGCAGGCAAGGTTGTTGGTGAGATCAGGCCGATTGTCAATAAACCAGTCCATCCGTCGCTTGAACCCGGGCAGACGATCCACAATTTCAGGTTCAATCGTTTCCACCGCAAACAGCGGGATCAGACCGACTAGCGAACGAACCTTAAGCGGAAAATGGCTGCCACTGGGCATATGCAGGACATCGTAGAAGAAGCCATCTTCTTCGTCCCACATCTGGATCCCATCGTGGCTGATATCGTTGATGGCGTGCGCGATATAGACGAAGTGCTCCCAGAATTTGCTGGCCACATCTTCATAGGCGGGATCTTCCCGAGCCAGTTCCATGGCAATAGCCAGGAGATTCAAGGAGTACATCGCCATCCAGCCGGTGCCGTCTGCCTGCTCAATGTGACCGCCTGTGGGTAACGGCGCGCTACGGTCGAAGACGCCGATATTGTCGAGACCGAGAAAGCCGCCTTGGAAGATGTTGTTGCCTTCGGAGTCCTTTCGGTTCACCCACCAGGTGAAATTGAGGAGTAGCTTATGGAAAATTTTTTGCAGAAACGTGCGGTCTCCATGGCCACGACGTCTCTTTTCAATTTTGTAGACACGCCAAGCCGCCCAAGCATGCACCGGGGGATTCACGTCACCGAGAGCCCATTCATACGCGGGCAATTGCCCATTGGGATGCATGTACCACTCGCGTGTCATGAGCGTCAACTGTTCCTTGGCAAACTCGGAATCCACCAGGGCCAGAGGCACACAGTGGAACGCCAGATCCCAGGCGGCATACCAGGGATATTCCCACTTGTCCGGCATGGAGATGACGTCGGCGTTGTACAGGTGGCTCCACTCACGGTTGCGTCCAAAGAGCCGCTCGGTCGGCGGTGGCATTTGTCCCGGGTCGCCCTCAAGCCAGTGCTCCACCACGTAGTGATAAAACTGCTTCGACCACAGCAGGCCTCCAAATGCCTGCCGCATCACACTCCGGCTGTCTTCCGACAAATCGCCAGGAATCACCGTTGCGTAGAATTCGTCGGCTTCCTGGCGTCGCAGCTCGAAGATCTCATCAAATTCCTGGCTCAGAATCTGCGGAGAAACTTCGTGGCGCAGCCCATCAGTCAAACGCAGGCGGATGCTCCGCGTTTCTCCCGGGGCCAGCGTCAGGTGGTAATGCGCCGATGCCTTTGTGCCAAATCGGCCGGGGTTGACGGCCCCTTGAACACCCTGCACGACGTAGTCGTTGATGCCATCCTTGACGTAGGCCGATCCGCTCCCTGCGCCGCCCAGCCGCGCAGTGTTTGTTTCGTTCTCAGTGAACAAAAGTGCTGGATTGCCCTCACAATATAAGGCTCGCTGACCGTAGGCATTCTCCTCGAGTTCGATCACGGAACAGTCAACCTGGCTGGGCGGCGCCTGCTGGCAGAGCTTGGGCTTCGTTGCTCCGCTTCTGCCCCAAGACCAGGTGTTGCGGAACCAAAGCGTAGGCAGCAGATGCAGTTCAGCGGGATCAGGGCCGCGATTGGCGGCCGTGATGCGGATGAGAATGTCCTCAGGGCTGCTCTTGGCATAGTCCACGAAAACATCGAAATATCGGTCGTCGTCGAAGACCCCGGTGTTGATGAGTTCCAGTTCCGGCGCGTGCCGGTCTCGTGAGCGGTTGCCATGCACGAGTTCTGCATAAGGGAATGCAGCCTGGGGGTACTTGTACAGGTACCTCATGTAGGAATGTGTCGGTGTGCTGTCGAGGTAGTAGTAGTACTCCTTGACATCTTCGCCGTGGTTGCCTTCATTGCCGGTGAGCCCGAAAATACGCTCCTTCAGAATTGGGTCGCGACCGTTCCATAGCGCCAGCGCGAAACAGATTTGTTGATGCCGGTCGCAGATGCCAGCGATTCCATCTTCATTCCAGCGGTATGCCTTGGAGCGGGCATGGTCATGCGGCAAATACTCCCAGGCCGTGCCCTCGTCGCTGTAGTCCTCACGAACGGTTCCCCAGGCTCTCTCACTGAGGTAGGGTCCCCATCGCTTCCAGTGTGCCGAACGCCGTTCCGACTGTTGGAGCCGCTTTTCTTCTTCCGTCACGCCGCCATTCCTTTCGAGTGTCCACCCCGTTGTTGATGAAGTGTCTGTGTCAGAATTAGCCTGTCGATTATCTCTCAAGTCTGATGGATTGTTCTAATGGGAATGGACAGCGGAAGAACGCCGCAGCTCGACAGGAATGCGACCCGTATGGAATGCAACGGGACAGCCACAATTTCATAATGTTTGCGCGGGCGTGAAATATTCCAAACCCTTCGGTCGTGAGGGCGTCGAAGTGCGAACGCCGAAGCAGGGAGATCGTGATGATCTTAGCGAATTGGGCCGCAGCAACGTTGACCGACGGCTTGAGAATCATTGAAACTGGAATTACTTCGTCAAGTCGTGTGCCGATGCGTTGGGTGCGCAGACATGGCGCAGTTTGCCATGTGTGCGCAGTTCCCCGGAGGGGATTCTGGAGATTGGACATTCATTGGAGCTGCTACACCGCTGGCGGGCGCGGTGTGATGTGGAAGCAAATGTGGTTCAACTGAGTAGCCGCCGAGGTGACGAGGCGGAAGCTGGCGGACCTGCCTCCTTACGTCGGCGGCTACGGGCAGGATTTAACGGGGAGTTAGGTCATTTTCTTAGAAGTGGCGAAGCCACCCTGGGAGCACGGGCGTCCCGCCCGGAATCGTGGCCGCAGGCCATTGGAGCTGCCTCCAGACGCTCCGGGTCTCCCAGGGTGGCCGCGTCAAACACACGCTTTGTGTCGAGTTGGCGCGTTCCGCCATCGAAACGCTTGTTTGGTTACGGCTCTACATACGGTGCGGGCCCAACACCCGAAAGGCCGTGCGAAAGACCGGGAGGAATGTCCAATCTCCAGGGTCCCCGGAGGGGACTCACATGAGTAGCCTCGGGTGGAACGGCGCTTTAGCCACGGAATCCGGGTTAGGCGAACTAGGCGGGCCGACACTGAAAGGGTCGAACAAAAAGCGCGTCGCTGGTGGTTTCTGGGGAAT
>Ga0163150_10002964_pt1 | contig 24830 bp, 23 predicted proteins | sample OliLakLV19P2IB_FD_148628 | JGI IMG/M metagenome (GOLD analysis project Ga0163150, IMG submission 148628) | Freshwater microbial mat bacterial communities from Lake Vanda, McMurdo Dry Valleys, Antarctica - Oligotrophic Lake LV.19.P2.IB | ecosystem: Environmental > Aquatic > Freshwater > Lake >...
CACGCACGGATGCAGTTGCAGTCGGTTACAGGCCGGAGAGGGCGTGCCTGAAGAGGACTTCCACCTCTCTGACCAAATGCGCTTTCAGGCGCACGGAGCCGCCGTCCTCAGCGGCGTGCCGAGGGGAGCTGTGAAAAAATTGGGGATGGCGTATTGACCCGATCCGGTAAGTACTACGCGGTGATCCGCGTCCGTGATGGGTGTGCCGTGGCGGACACGGAGAGTGGGAAGCGGACACGATTGCGCATGCCCGCTCCTCCTTGCCTGGTGAGAGGATGACAGCCTGAGAAGCCTTCATGGCGTGGGCATTGCTTCACCCACTCGTGGTGTCTTCTTACCTCTGCGCTTATCAATTTCAGCACTTCGGGAACCTCGCTGAAAGATTCCGATTACCGGATTCTGCTCTCCGAAATGGAGACACCCAGGAAGCACACGCCAACTACTTCACTTTCATTTCTTATTTCAGCTTTCTTGTCTATTGCCAGAGTTGGGCTTGCGGGGTAGATGTGGAAAACGATTGGGCCGCGATTCCACTTTTCAGCAAACGTTTGACCTCTTGGAAAAGAGAACCAAGAGTCGAAGAACCGTCAACGACAGGTTTACTGTCCTTCAGGGGAATGGGCTTTATCTGCGTCCATCCAACCTTCGATCCAACTACTAAACTCCTCAGTATCAGTAGTATATGGACAAGAATTGGGAGAGCACTGCGGCTTGAAAGCTTCAAAGCCCTCGACCCACTGAGGATCGATGAATCCATCAAGTCGCCGTCTCGCTATGTGGATCAATTTCACTTGAGTGCCTCTTGCATTACATAATTGCAACTCAAATGCCAGACCACCCAACAGGCCTCAGCAGAACTGCTTGCGGGAACCCTTCTACGGTTGGCGATTCACGGAGAGAACCGGCCGTTAGGTCAAGAAGCTGTTTCTATCGAGGGTTGCACCAAAGTTGCGAGCAAGATTCAAATCAGAGCGCCATCAGGATCAGGCACCGATCTGTGGAAGAGTCTCGAGACCCGCTAGTCTAGTGGAGAAACCGTTTGACGAGACGTTATGAGAGGGGCCAAAAGCTCTTGCCGTGATTGCTTCGTAACCCCCTACGAGAAATTTTGCGGAATATCGGACGAGGAAGGATTCGCAAAGAGCCCGCCTCTCAATGAGTACGCAAGACTTTCGAAACGCGACATCACTTTCCAGATTCCGCCAAAGGCAGCTTGTTCCGGGCAGCAGGCTTCCTAATGCGGTAGAACACAAAACTCTCCACAGCCTCCCGAGAAAATCCGAAGGGCAATAGAGCTGGCCTGTCGCAATTCGAGATCACACTTGCGTAAAAATTAGCGCCAGCGCTACAGGAAAGAGTTCTTAGAAACCCGGATCCGGGAACGATGAGGGTCTCTGTCTCAACGTCCAATCCCGGAGCCTGCGGAGGATGCTTGAGCTTCGGCCAAGGCACCTTCGCCACAACGACAAGATCCCCGGCGCGGAAGATAGGCGGTTTCAATTCATCGAGCGGCTCCCCGCCAATCTGGCTGGCATAGTATTGAAAACCCCAATGGCCGTCGAAAAAGAGCCGGCCGGCCGACTTCTGCAGGCGAGGACGAATCTCTTCGGCCACGACGGACGGATAGACACGGGCCTGTCGGGCATCGGCGAAGGCAAGAGCTGCCGCAACGAGCAGATTCGCCGCCACTATCGCCCTTAAGCGGCCTTCGGAAGGAACCCATGAAGACAGCCGCAGAGCCAGAAGGATCACGGGCGGAGCCAGAAACAAAACATACCTTACGGCGCTGAACATCAACCCGTATTGAAATGCCAACCCAGCCACAACCCAGACTACGAGGGGCAGCAAGGTCCAGTCCCCCCTTCTGGCGCTCTGCCATCCGAGCCGAACGACCAATCCCACAGTGAAGACCGAGATGGACACGCTGAACGCAAACAGGAGAACCGAACTTAGTCGGTAGCGCATCAGGATAGCCAGCGACGCCGCCCCGACCCCACTGCATAAGGCTAGCGCACAGAACCAAACAGAAGAGTTTCGGGCTCTGAAGAGAAAGCCCAGCAAGCCCAGCGGCACAACACCAAGTCCAACCGCCCCGAGAATACCCGCTGTCAGCATTGCTAAATCCAGGCTGTGGGCTTGGCCCCTTTGAAACGCTGACATATTCAGAAAGTGAACGGCGCCGTATTTTGCCCACGTAAAAGCACCCCAACAGACTAGCGAGAGAATGGGAGCGCTAATGATCGCGAGCAGGCCCGGCGTAAAGCCGCCGTGGCAGCCTTTGCCGGCCCAAAGGCTGCCACGGCAGTTGGGAGAACGATCACTGCTCCCGCCGTTACCCGTAGCCACTTCGCGTAAGCCCGCCAATCCGAGGCAAATCAGCACAGGCACCAGCACCACACCGTTGTATTTTGCCAGTGGACAGCAGAACCCCGCCACGGAAGCCAGTAGCGCAGCGCACCAAGATCGCTTGAGCTGATAGAACCGTGCCCCGGTCACCGCCAGCAGGAAAAGGCACAGCATGGGCATGTCCGGCATCAGCACCTGGCTCGTGAGGAAGAAAGCGGGCGAGGTGGCCAGCAGGGCCATCGCAATCGAGGGGCGGACTTCACAAGTCCCGGCGAGGAGACCAAACGTTAGTATCGCGACCAGCGAAAAAGGCAGCATTGCGAGATGCAGAGAGATCTCGTTCTGCGGGAAAAAGCAGCTCCAGAGCGCCAGCCAGGCAGGAACCAGCGGCGGGCTGGCATACGTCACAAAAGCCGATTTTGGCATACCGTCCCAATTGATATGAAAACCATACGGATCGCCCGGCGCACGCCGCATCTGCTGGAGAGCTTCCAGGTGATAGGGATCGTCAATCCGGAAAGGGCCAGACACGTATGGCAACTGAACCAAGGTCCATAAGACCGCAGCCCAGATCCAAAGACCATGCTTTCGGAGGTACATGCCTTACTGCCTCATGGGTTCTCTATCGAAGAAACAGACTGACGCTGGACTGGGTGATCCGAAGGCAGGAAAAATGAGAAGATCCATAAGTTAGCAGGGGGGTATTCGAACTCTCGACTTAGGGATTGTGAGTTCCCTCGAAACTCTTGTCTGGATTGAAACTAAGCAGTGAGGCTTCGCACAACTCACCAATTCCCCCTCATGAATTCGGCATTTTCGCCCCCAGACGCACGCTGAACACAATCTCCGTTGACGGTTCAAATTGGTGTTGCTCGCATCCAGCCCCTCGCATAAAAGCTGAAAAGAAAATTGGGCTAGCGCATCTAAAGTCATCCAATGGCCCTTAGTCTAGTCGCGAATAAGCAGGCGGTCAAAAACTCCCAGTTGCGAAAGGCATCATGGCATTCAAATCGATCAACGAAACCATGACCTTCAACTCGATCAGCATCATTCTGGCAGATAGCTTCGCAAAACATTTGGTACGAGGACGCTCTTAGGAAATCAGTATCCACCGTTGGTGAAAAGGCTGATCGAATGCGCCGCGAAATTGTCTTTGCGACTGCTTTTGCCGAAAACTACATCTTCGAGTAAACGAGGAACAAGCTGTCAATGACCAAAGTTGGGAGATGCTTTCCTGTCAATCCTCGTTACAAAGTCGACAAACGGTTCCGAAGGCAAGTTGAGGACACGTGGGAACAGGTGCCGGCTAATAACAAAATCTCACACCTCCCTTCCCTCAATTTGAATAGACAAACAACTGGAAGTTGAGGACGACCTCGTTCAATGCAATCGGTAAGTCCAAAGCTTGATGTCTCTGATAGGATTTTCTATTCCACAAAGTAAGTGGATTCTTGATGATCAAAGAACTGCCTTTCAAAGCTCCACGAAGAACTCTCAGGCTACCAATCAAATCATCCGCCGATTAAATCTCTCGCCTGACGAAAGTACAACGCAAACTCCGAAAAATCGGAAGGGTCCCTATACCAGAGGTTTCCAATCCGGAGACCACTTTCCTTCTTGTGTACTTTGACCGTTTGCATGAAGAGGAGTTCGCTCGGGCGACAAGGAAGCCGGGACCAGTAAAGACAATCTACAGAAGGCAGGCTGAGCGAATGCCAGGACTCAAACCCGCTTCAACTGGCTACTCATTCCTACCCAGAAGCGAAGGGCAAAATCAGAGAAGCGCATAGGGAAGCTTTCGCGAAGGTTTGCGCGAATATGAAGTCTCAAACCAAGCGTTCCCGTTCCCAATATTAGCGCCTCTCGGCACCCACAGTTTGCTCGCCTGACAATCGCCCGAGGTTAACGACAGGCCCTGAAATGGCCAGTGGCTGTATCAGCATGTTTCTCAAAGCGTCTGGCGGAAAAACGACGACACCGAACAAACGTTTTGCCGCTGCAGGCAGAACACTGTGGCATCGAAGCCGCTGGCTCGTTCAATGCTCAATGCGTCGGGATCGCTCGCTTCGAGAGCATCGTGACCAGGGGGACCGACGTATAGTTCGGGGCGTTTCCACGAAAGGCATCGATGTTCCACAACACAGAAAGCTTTTTCCCTTTGCAATATCCCAGATCATCTGGCAGCAGCGATTCTGGCGCCTGGCAACCCGTTGAGCTCAAAAACAAAACCTGGACGGAAGCCGCGTCGCCACTCGAACCTGGAGCCCTTGGGTGCACGGGTGCAAGAGAAGTGCCACTTGACGAGGACCTTCATCTAAGAGCGAGGAAAGGCTTTCCTCAGGAACCTGAATCATGTCCTGGACAGGCGAACCCGTTCCCATCTTGCGGTAGGATTCACATTCGCTTGGCGCGTATCGGCGTTCCGAGGCCGCTCGAAGATTGGTAGGAGATCTAAGTGGTCGGTGATACTTAAGGTGACGCTCGATGGCTCTCGTTAAGCGCGCGCGGCCTCACACCTTTTTGTTGAAAATCGATTTCAGATCGTGTGTGGTGATGGGCTTGGATTTGATCTCCAAATTGTTCTCAGTCAGCAAGCTGAGGATTGTTGTGTCGGCTCACTAACAGGGCGTGGAATTGCATCATTCTGCGAGCGCAAGGCTCGGGGGACACGTGTTGAAAGCGCATTCGTTTAAGCGGTTTCGAAACGCCGCTTTGCATTTTTATGCCGGCCGAGAGTAAGTCATGAAAGCGCGAGTGCTTCTGGTCGGCACAGCCGACCTACAACTTGAAGAGTTGAACGGAGGATTGAAGGAAGCTGGGTTCCTGACCGAAACGGCGACCGACGGAATGGAGAGTCTCGAAGTCGGTTTCTGGTTTCAGCCGCATCTTGTCGTCACCGAGGTTGAGCTGAGCGGAATCAGCGGATTCGAGCTGTCCTCGCGTATCGGCGCTGGTCAAGCAGGGTTCAGCGCCAAAGTCATCTTCTATGCACACTCCTACCGTGACGAGAAATCTCGGCAGGCCACCAGTAGCAAATACGGGGCTCTCGGGTACTTTGTTAAGCCGTTTCACAAGCAAGCCCTTCTGAAAACCGTAGTCGAGATACTCACAAGAATCGACCTTGAAGGCCACGCACAAGTGGTCTTGCCTCCCTTCCCGAAGCGCAGGCAAAATCGGGCGACCCAGCAACCTTGGACGGCTGAACGGCTAGATGCAGCCCTTTCTGGGAACTACTCTCTCGTTGTGAGTTCCCAAGAACAGATGGTACACGAGCAGCTTCGCGGAAGCTGTTCGGAACACCAAGCAGCAGACAACGAGTCACGCCCAGCTGGGATGGCATCCCTGGTGGAGGAGATCTCTTCCTCGATATCTTCCGAGCAACAGAGCGAACCAGATTCAACACTCAAGGAGAAAGTCCCCCCTCCACACGCTTCGCCAGACACTGAGATTCAGTCAGACTCGACAGCCAGAAATGGATTTTCTGAAGTTTTTACCCCGCGGATTCCCGATGAACCCAAAGATGCTGTGCTCTCCAAACAACCGTTGTCCAGAGGAGCGAAAATACTCTTCGCCGCGGCGGCTGCGGTACTAGCCATGGGACTTTCTATATCTCTTTGGCTTTCACGATCTGTCTTCCATGAAATTTCCAGCCAAAATTCCAGTTCCCCGCTGCTAGCTAAAGATCAGACTTCTTCATTGAGCCGGGGCGGTTCAGAGATCTCTGCAACTCCTGCAGCCTTGGGCCGGCCGGCGGAGCCCACCGAGCCAGCCAGCGAGGCACTGATTCGCTTGCTCAGCGGTTCAAGAGCCGGCGAGTCGACCGGTAACCAAGCTCGGGCGATTGCACCCCGGGGTCAACAGGAAAGAGGTGTTTCTGCCGGTACTGCAGAGTTAGTCATCCGTGACATCAGTGCCACAGACCAGCAGCCGTTTCTTACGACCATGAGTCGCCCGTCGTTATCCCCGACCCAAATCCGCGCGATGGGCACCAGATCATACGTGGTTAGTATTGAACTGGACCAGAGCGGGAGCGTGACAGCAGCGCATCTGTTGACGTCTAATACCGAGGGTTCCTTTCCCAAGCAAATTCTCGACACGGTGCGCCAGTGGCGCTTTGCGCCGAGGGACAAATCTCAACGGGGCGCCTGGGTGAAGCGCTTCATCTTCGAGGTCAAGTCACCTGCGCCCTGAACCGAGGCCAAAACGCACAACCCCATCCTCTGATTCGCCGCTCCCTCCATCAGTCGTCCGCGTACTAGTCTCGCAGTATCCTATTTTGTCTGTTTTGGTCCAGACAGTCTCTGACCGCCCACCGACGCAAATTCTGTTCCTTGTGCTTCCACTTCGCTCAGTGCCCCCGGTCGATTCGACTGCTCCGGCAATCAGCAGTCGAATGCCGGCCATCCGGAAAGCATTGCTGTTGGTGTGGCGGGACTGTGCGCTTGATGGTCGCCCACATCGACGGCAATGAATCGAATGGAGCGCAGGAAAATCTAAGCCCGACATGCCGAAGTTGTAATGCCAGAATCGCCCATCTCATGAAGCGCCACGGGTTGGGCAGGCGCTCGCGTCAGTATAAACCCGCGAGGCGCGGGAGCGCAGACTCTCGGCCAATGGCTGAATGGCTGGCGGCGGTCATGTCTATGCGAGGGTTGATGACACACGGTGCAGAAGTGCGCAACATTGTGTCACCGATGCACGCTTCTTCTTCGACCCCGTTGTTCGTTCTCTTATCGGCCTTGTCGCCGGTCCATTCGAAGTAATCTTACTTCCCCCTTACAAGACTAAGGTCAGGGATCGTGATAAGAAGAGCTGACCCCGCAGAATTTTGGGGACAGTGAACCCTGAAAAGTGCAATCGAAGTCTTTTGTAGCTTGTAAGGGATTGAAAGGGTTGGTAGCTAGGGGGACACTCGAACTCCCGACCTAAGGATTGTTGAGTCGGCTCAGACCGATCTCCTCGCCTGATGTCTACTGAACGCAACGACTCGCAAGAAGCCTGTCGGAAAGGAGTCTCCGGTCGAGTCCACTTTTCTTTTCTGCCCGCATCGAGACGCATACCCCCTGAATTGCAGTCCCAACTGGCACCGAAAGAAAGCTAGATCGGAACCAGCAAGCTGACCCGCAACGTCCCCTGGGGTACCAAAGACCGCACCAGCCAGTTCGCACACAAAGACAACTCCTCTGGCGACCGTTCCTACATCAAGAGTTCATTCTCCAACGCGACCGGGAGCTGGGGAAACAATAGGGAGTACGTCGAAGCCTTCCACTACATGGTTACTCGACCATCGCGACTGGACGAATACCTCCGGCAAAATGTGGTTGCCAATACGCTTTGGATTGATGAGACCCAACCGGGCCGACGCCATGCGCATACAGGGCCACTCCACTTTCCGCCTGAAAAAAACCCTGGAGGGCGATGCTCCTGCCTGCCGGGCCGACACCAGTAGACACTGAACGCCAGTGCAGTCTCAGTTGCCAATCCTCATAATGTGCCCCACCGAAGGAACCCCGTTACCATTGAGAATAAAGAGAATGTAGTCTCCCGGCGGACACAGCTTGTTGTCGGTCGGAGCAACAACATTCAGTCCCCCCGCCGTTACTGAAAAGCTCAGACGGTTGATCCTTTGATTCATGTTAAGACCGTGGGTCACCGATGAAAGTCGTATCCAGTTAACAGCGGTTATGTTGAGTGCGTCGGGAGTCTGCACAAAAAAAGGTTGGTTATCGTACCTAACTGCAGCGGGGGTAAGAGTAATCATCGGTCGGGCGCCTTTGAAGAGGTAGGGCGGCGAGAAAATTTGAGCATCTTGATGTTCGCTAAGTGGGTCCTCCCCCGCTGCTGCGGGTCTTCCTCCGCCTGCGGTGAGAACCCTGCCATCTGGCAACAGCAGTGCTGTTGAATGATATTGCCGTCTCACCAGCATACTAGCCAGGGTCGACCATCTCTCGGTTCCCGGATCCCACACCTCCGCTGCAAATACGGCCCCTGCCGAATTGTTGTAGCCGGCCGAGCTCGTGCCGCCTGTCGCGAGCACTTTGCCATCTGGCAGCAGCGTGGCATCGAAGTGCCGCCGGGAATAGGCCATCGAGCCCACCGATCGCCAGGAGGGAATGCTGGCCCGCAGGTCAATCACTTCGGTCGTCGCGGTAGGTGGATCCCCGCCGCCGGTGACCATTACTTTGCCATCGTCGTACATGGCAGCCGTCCCCTCCACGCGATAGTTGACAAAGTTCTGATCAGGCCCGATGCTCCAAACCCCGGTTCCCCTTGTGTCCAAATAAAAGCTGCTCCGGGTTGGACCCGAGATAAACACCCTCCCGTCAGGCGCTAAATGCATGAAAGGGTAGTAAGGCAGACCGATCTGGGCACTGGATAGCGTCCTCCAGCCGGTACCATCTGCTTTCCAAACCTCGGGAACCTTAGGATTTCCAATATGGCCGAGCCCCGCAACGGTCAGCACTTCCCCGTTTGCGAGACTGCAGGCGCTGGGATACCAACGGCCTGCAGCCATCGGACTGGCATTGATCCACTGGCCATTAGGACCTTGGTCGGAGTCGAAGATGTTCGTATCAACTGAGCCATCTCCGTTGGTCTCCTCGTGCCCGCCCATAATCAAAAGACGCCCATCCGCCAGGAATGAATGGCCGGCGCAAAAGAGATTCGTATTCGAATACGGAACATTGGAAAAATTTCCGGTGGCCACATCCCAGACTTGAGCGACGGTCTTATTGGGGCCTCGCGTGCCATTTAGGTAGTAGTTCTCATCGTCGTCATCTTGCCAGGACAAGACTTTTCCATTTGGCATAACATGCATGTGAATCGCAACCTGTTGGTTCCAGGAAAATACCGGGGACCACTCGCCTGTGAGAGCACGCGGATCGGGATTCGCGGACTCAACTGTAATTCCCACCGCCGGCGACGTCGTTGACGAACCTGCGTTGTCTGTTGCCCTAGCTGTCAGCGAGTAAAATCCATCGCCAATATCGCTCCAGGTGAAACTGTAGGGAGAACTCAGATCTGTTGCCAGGAGAGTCGAGCCTTGAAAAAATTCCACCTTCGTTATGGAACCACCCGGGTCGAAGGCGTTGGCTGTAACAGTGATCTGGGCCGGCTCGTTAAAGGAGGCGCCGTTTGCGGGACTCGTAATACTAACTGTCGGGGGATTATTCGAGCCCTGGACCGTGATTATCACGGCGCTCGAGGTCTTTGCCGCACCTCCATTGTCCGTGGCACGGGCCGTCAACGAATAGCTTCCAGCTGGCACATTGGTCCATACACAGGCGTAAGGAGAGATGGTGTCTGTATTCAATAAGGTCGAACCTGAGAAGAATTCCACTTTCGAAACGGCGCCGTCCCGATCAGAAGCGGTCGCCTCGATCGAAACAGTGGCAGGAGCAACAAAGACGGCCCCACTGGCTGGTCGGGTAATTTGAACTGACGGCGGCTTGTTCTTCCCCCCACCAGGGGCAGCTCGGCGAGCCGGGGTTTGAGAAAGCCCCCATCCTGATTCGCAAAGAATCACAATCACGACGATGAGCATAAATCGGAATAGAACGGAGTTTCTGGACATTGAATTTCCTCAGGATGGCATGTCTATCAATTTTGACGCTACGGTAGCGTTCCTTACTGCGTAGGATAGCAGCGCATTTCCTGTAAGGCTGAGCAAAAGAGATCATTCTGAAAAGTGAGCGGCTGAAGCTTAAGCTCAACAAGACGTCGATAATTGGATCACGATGCCAGGAGGCGAGTGCCCGAAGATCTCTCGAAAAGATTGTGCATCGCGACGTGTTTTCGTAAGGAATGGGGAAGCCCGAAGCTGAAGGGATCTAGCGAAAACTATGGAGGAAGTAGGTCCACTTGAATCTATCCCGTCATACAGTGGTTCACGGTCTGAAAAAGCTAGATCGGACAGCTTAGGATCGACGCAAGAGAGGCGAGAGAGACTTCATCCTCACCCTAGACGCACCCAACAATTCAAAGTCCAGCCAGAAGCGATTCTGAATCGTCGTATAAGCGATCGTTTTGATTGTGATAAGTTGGTAGCAAGGGGGAGACTCGAACTCCCGACCTAAGGATTATGAGTCGGCTCAGACCACTCATCGCGCCTGATGCCTTCTGAACGCAAGGACTCGCAAGAAGCCTGTCAGACAAGGGTTTCCGGGCGATTCCTCTTTCTTATCTGCCCGCAACGAGGTGCACAAAAGCCCCCTGAATTGCAGTCCCAACTGACACCAAAACTGACACCAGAACTCCGACCCGCAAGCAGAAAAGGATCCAGCACAGCAGTGCGGAGTATCAGGCTGGGCGGTCATCGGTTGATTGGCCAGTCGAACGGAGTCCGAGGTTCCGGATCAAGCGATGCAGGTTGTTCGGATGAATTCCAAGATGGCGGGCTGCTTCTGACATATTCCCTGATACGCGATCGAGAGCTTCGTGAACAATCTTCCGTTTTGCCTGTCTGACGGCCTCATGATATTTCGGTGAAACGACGCCAGGAGATCCCCCCCTCTCCAGAACCTCTTTATTCAAATCCTCCCATAGAAGGAGCTCGGTCGAGCCCAACACAATCGCCCTTTCGATCGCATTTTCGAGCTCTCGCACATTTCCTGGCCATTCGTAATGGACCAACTGCGCTCGAGCCTCCAGAGAAATTCCTTTGACAGCGCGACCGCAAGCTTTGGAATACTTTGCAACAAAGTAGTTTGCCAGCAATGATATGTCCTCCGACCGCTCCCGCAATGGAGGCATTCTTATCGCAATAACCTGAAGTCTAAAGTACAAGTCTTCTCTGAAAGTTCCGCCCTGAACGGCTTGCTTGAGATCACGATTCGTGGCGGCGATCCACCGAACGTTGGCCGGGATAGTTCGGTGTCCGCCCAGCCGCTCAAACTGACGCTCCTGCAACACCCTCAAGAACTTGGCCTGCAGTGGCAAAGGGAGATCCCCGATCTCATCCAGAAATACTGTTCCTCCTGCGGCCGCTTCCAGCTTGCCCCGACGTTGCTGGGCCCCAGTGTAGGCGCCTTTTTCGCAGCCAAACAGTTCACTCTCCAACAAAGCTTCCGGTATCGCTGCACAATTTATCGCCACTAGCGGATTAGCGCGTCTGGGACTGTTTTGATGGATGGCCCGGGCCACCAGCTCCTTGCCTGTACCACTTTCTCCGGTGATAAGGACGGTCGAATCCACGGGCGCTACTTTGCCTATCAACTGGTAGACGTGCCTCATCGCCGGACTCTCACCGACCATGTTGTGGTTAAGATTGACTTCTTCCTGCAGTCGCTGGTTCTCAGATCTAAGGAACTCCAGTTGGCGGCAGTTCTGAAGCCCGACTGCTGCGATGGAACAAACGGCAGTGACCCACTGGAGGTGACCCTCATCAAAGTCGGAATCGGGATTGCCGGTTGCGAGATAGAGGACTCCCATTTTGCGTCCAAGGGCTTGAAGAGGTGCGCATATGACGGAACGAGTCTGCGTTTGCACCAGACTGTCCGAAACACTCAGAGACCCTTCGGCCAGAATATTTCTACTTAGCATCGCAGTCCCATCACGAAGCACCTTGTGTACGATCGTCCGGCTCGGTTGAACCAGCTTTCCTGGAGCCCGGCGGTCCCGACCGACAGATGAGTCAAACCATTCCTCGTCAGCTCCGACCAGCAAGATAGACGCCTGCTCGGCTGGAACGACGTCAAGAACTGAATCCAGGAGTTGATCCTGCAAATTGTCGACTGTTTGAGCCGAAGTAATGTTAGTGCTGATCTTCAGGAGGGCATTCAGATCATGAGCCACTCTTGCTGAAGCGGCACTGGCAGTCTGTGGCGCCCTGTCACCACGCAGGAAGAGCGACTCCTCTGGCGAAAGACGAACAAAATTCAACGTGACCAGCCGATTGTCATCCAATGAGACCGGCGAGGAAGAACATCCAGGCACGTCGCTGTCGAGCATCAGCGTAAACAGGATGTCCCCGACTTGAATCTTGTCACCGTTCTGAAGCGCCTTGTCTTTTATAGGGACATCGTTCACAAACGTTCCGTTCAGGCTGTCAAGATCGCGAATCGAAACTCCGGTTCCTATTATCTCGACCAGGCAATGCCGGCGCGAAACAGAACGGCTGTCCAAACAGATTTCATTGGAAACGTCGCGACCGACCGTGGCGCACCGTGGTCTCGGAACTTCGACCGGAGTCTGGCGCCAACTGACCGATAGCAGGGTCTATGTACTGGCTCCTGAGCGTCTGCTCTCAATAGTCTGGTGTGCAATCGGAACTGAACGCGAGTCTAAAAGAACCCAAGTCTGGTTGTCAACGTCTCTGCCTTCGACTTTTTCTTTGCCGCCTCTAGCTTTGCTAGCGCGTGAACAAGGAGCTCGGTCCACGAAACGAGTGAGCCGGAATCCTGATGACCCTCTGAAGCCGATGCACGCTCGGAATGTTGGAGTGGTTGGAGAAGGTCAGATACGTGAATCTGCCTCTCGCGGGCATTTTACCAGTTTCCTCTCTTTCTGGAACAAGGTATTACCGCGGTAATACCTTGTTCTTGAGCATCGGTTCCAAGGACGGGAAGGGGCGGTGGCGACTCCCTGAACCAAACGTGAAGCGCGCGGAACCCGAAGGTCACTGGGACGGCATTTGCTGTGAAAAACGGGGGGGGTGCCACCGCCCCTTTTCCGTCCCCGCGTCCGTCCCCCACCTCTGCGCCAACGCGGTCTAACTGCTCGAATTGTCGATACTTGGCAGTCATGACCAGGTGAAACAATGGGTGAAAGGAAAGGTGAAAACACCTTATCGGCCTGTTTTCACCTTTTTACTTAGTACAGATTAGTACAGATCACAAAAGGGGAGCATACGGCTCACCGATCTCCGTATGTCGTAAACGAAGGGGCTGACTCCTCTGTCTCTCGACCGAAAACTCTATCTTTTCGCTAACGGCAGAGCGTTCCGTATTGAGCTCTTTGTCGTGGACGATTGAGAACTGGGATTTCCCCGGGATACACCATTTCTCACTATTTGACTCCGATTCCTCTCACGTGGAAGTGACTCATAGATCCAGATCGTCGGAATCCAGCATGCATCGAGATTTGGTAGATGAGTGAAAGGATCGACCTTCGACCGGGCCATCGCTGGGTCCCGAGGGGCGACTGAATGGGAACTGGCCACTGGCGGCTCAAAGTGTCCCAGCCTTGCCGATCTTTTTCGAACTCTGGTGAGAGGCATCTCGGAGTGACCCGCATAGGAATCCGGACAGCCTAGATTGGATCGATAGCCGTACTGCGCTCACTCCAATCAACTTTCCCAACTCTTTCCCAACTTCTTCACAACGTGCCGAAGCACAGCTTGGACGTATTGCGTCTTTGCTCCACTTCAACGGGTCGTAACGATCTGCCATCGCCCCGGGATTCGGTGCTCGAATCTGGCGAGGTCGGCGGCCTCCCTCCGATAGATGAGCCAGCACATGAGTAGGGCAAGTTCCCACTGCTGGATGTGAGCGGCAACGCCGGTTTCTCAGCCCTCAACCACCGGCAGCAGGATTCCCCCACCATTTGTGCATCGGTTTGCCTGAACTTCAACCAGAGTTGGAAGGTCGGCCAAGTCAGCTTCCGTGCCCGGACTCCGATACTTTTGGTGCGGATAGAGGAGCGGTTGATCATGCGAGTGGAGTCGGTGAGCGTTGCCTTTTTGAGGCAAAGTCATCGTAGCTGGGCATCAGGAGAGGGACAGAGCAGCGTGATTCCGGGCGATTACGTATGCAAACGCGAAGCGCGCAAATAATGGCCGATGAACAAGATTTACGTAGGTAAGCGCGCGATTCCATACGCCACCTTTTAAGGGGTGACGTGTCCAATCCAACAGCCGGTGCGCAGCACCGCCACGCCTTGGCGGCCATCTAAACCTCTCCATATTGCAGCGCCAGCTCTCGGAGTACCGGCTGCAGCTCCGCCAGAGCCAGCGCTTTGGCGAATATCGCCTCCAGGCTTTTCCACGCCTCCGGCGTGAAACCGAAAGCGATGCCATTCGAGCGGTGGCGAAAATAGAAGTGCGTCGCTGACCCTGACACCGAGGCGTTGGTGTAGCCGAAGAATTCCCGGCCCTTCCACTGACCTGACCCCTTCAGCCGTGTCAGCATCGTGGCGAATTCTCGAATCTGCGGATAGAAACCCAAAGGATAGGTGACATCGCGAGCTGGCATCTCGATCGCCATCGTGAGGTCTTCTTCAGCGCTGAGCAAAATCGAAAGCCGGAAATCCCCGGCTGTGAGTTGCGGAAACACCGAGGATCTGAATCCGTAATCCTGGCTTTCCCGCCTGGGCCGAATCGGTCGCTGTTCCCGCAGCCAATGTCCGCGGGCAGCGAAACGAAACAAGGCCGGCATGTGAGGCAGCAGGGCGTGGTTTACGGCAGCAATGTCTTCCAAGTCTTCATCCCGGAGGGCGACATAGAAGTTCCGTCCAGCGAACACGGGCTTGAGGGTTGACCCTGGTTCCCGCAGGGTCCGGATGAGCTGTTTCACCGATTGGGTGACGGATTCCGCATCAGACAGTGATTTACCCCGGGTCACGGCCGGAGGTCCGATATTTCCCAAGTAGTAGGGATCGTGTTTCCCGCTGCCGGTTCGAAGAGCCAGCAGGGCCTGAAAGGCTTCGAGCAACTCGGCAAAGGAATCCTGGCCGGCCGCTTCTACATCTTCAAACGTTCCCTCGCAGCCAATCTCAAGGTAGTGACCCAGCACGACCCATTCAGCCCGGGAAATCAATCTCTTCTGTTCCCATTTCTGGCGAATCCCGAGCAGGGTCTCGGTCGGGTGTCGAAGGAGATCGGTGACTTCCAGCCGGTCATCCAGCCGTTCACCCTTGGCCAGTTCCAAGAGCATCTTGGCGACCTCGGAGGTGGAAACGGATTCTCCTTTGGAACCGGCGATGACTTCGCGGGCGCGTTCCAGGTAGTCGCGAAGGGTGTCCGAGATGCGAACTGAGAGGGTATGTTGCTGCGGTTTGCGCTTGCGTCCCATGGTCGAATAATACACTGATCGAGTATTATTGCAATAATAATATTGCATCGATACATTTTTCAGGCCATAATCAAACCCTCTCTGGAGGTCCCGGACCCCAACCCATGAGAGACAAAGACCACAGGGCGGGCGAGATCGCCTCGCTCAGAATCTGAGATTCACCACTTTCAACTAGCCACCCACACCAGCACTCGCTGACGAATGGCTCTCGGCGAGACTCATCGGAGGTACCGTGATCAAGAAACTATTGGCGTATTCGAAACGAGAAGCGCGGCTGCAGCCACGTCGTTATCCGTGCGCAGCCTCGACTATTTGATCGAGAAGGGCCAGCTCCGCGCGGTCAAAGTTGGCCGGCGCGTGTTGATTCCTTCCCGTGAGCTGGAAAGACTCATCGAACAGGGCACGTCCCGGGTCTTTGCAGAAACGCGAGGTGATGGAGAACCTCACACCTCAGCAGTCACGGCCGATCACGAATCGTAGCAGTGGAAAAGTGTGCTTAGCCCGTCGGTGCATGTCGAGCGGGCTCTCCAGAGGTACCGACTGTCGCCTCCGGCCTCGGCTGGCCAGCGGTTGCCAGGTACTGCAATTTGCTCACTGATTTGACCGCCACGAATGTGCGCCTCTTGGGAGTCATTGATGTGTTAAACTAAGTTACATAAACTAAGTCATCGGAGGAACTATGACTGAGGTGAACATTCACGAAGCGAAGACACATCTTTCACGGCTGTTGATCCGGGTTGTGGCCGGGGAGGAGATTGTCATTTCCAAGGCGGGGAAGCCAATGGCACGGCTGGTGCCGTATCAGAAACCAGCCAGGAAGCGTGTCTTGGGGAGGGGGGCAGGCCAGATGGCCGTAGCAGAGGATTTCGATACACCGCTTCCGAAGGAGATTCTAGCGGAGATCTACTCGTGAGGATTCTCCTCGACACCCACTGCTGGCTGTGGTCGTACTTTGAGCCGGAGAAACTGAACCCAAGAGCCGTGACCATCCTCGAAGACCTTGACCACGAGGTCTTTTTTTCCATCGCCAGTTCATGGGAAATCGCTATCAAGTATCAGATCGGGAAACTGCCTGGCCTGCCAGACGTTCCCGCCCGGTTTTTGCCTCCGCAACTGGTGGCTGATCGGATTGCGATTCTCCCGATAAAGCACAGCCACGTTCTGATGGTCGGAACGATACCGCGCCACCACTATGATCCCTTCGACCATCTCTTGATCGCGCAGGCCCAGACAGAAGGGTTGACGTTGATGACCGCCGATGAGCGCCTGCTTCAGTATGACGTCAAGACGTTGTGGGCAGGCCGCCAGAGACCCCGTGACCGAAGGAAGTAGTCTGTCTCCGAAGCCGCGAGCTCGCTGTTTCTTGGTCGACGCCATTGCAGGCGCGAGGTCTGGCTGAAATTGGTCCCGTTGGCGCCGTCGGCTTAGATCAAAGCCGATGATTCGGGAAATCCAAGAACCTGATTTAATGCTCATCGCCTCAACTAAGTCCGAACTGACAATGCTGTTGGCTCGTACGATTGCATTTTAGATCCAGGTTAGACATCAAGCGCCTCGGTCCTGAGGAAGTGAAGTGGAAGCATCAGAATTCCACGGTCGGTCACATAGTTATGACTTCCTCGTGTCCTGTGAGGCACGCAAGATCAAAACGCTTGAAGGCTGCAAACAACGTTTGGGCTGGTGGAAGGAGTATCTGGGAGACCGGGCCGCGAAGTCAATCGGCGCGAGCGACATCGAGGCTGCGCGGCTGAAGCTAAGTGCAAGCCGGTTGATGGCGCATGGGCAGAAACCCAAGGAAGGCGGGCGGAAGCCTGCGACTGTCAACCGTTACCTAGCTGCCCTGAAGGCGGCGTTCTCCCTGGCAGTTCGAAACGGCAAAGTGGACAGGAACCCTGTCAGTATGGTTCGCATGCAGAAAGAGAACAATTGCCGAGTTCGATGGTTGACTGATGGCGAACAGTCTAGGCTATTCCTTGCGCTGCCACCGGAGTATCACCCGTTGGTGCTCATGGCGCTTTACACGGGAACGCGACGCATGGAACTTTTGAAACTAGCGTGGGGTGATGTCAACCTGCAACAGCGCCTCATGACCATCAGAGAAAGCAAATCGGGCGAATCCCGAGTAATTCCCATGCATGACGTGGTTTACAACACCCTGAGAAAGCTCACGCGCCGAATCGACAACCCTTATGTGTTTCCGGGCAAATTGCCAGGATCACACCTGACCGAGATTCCTCATAGCTGGGAGCAATTCTTGAAGAAAGCCGGTGTCGTGGATTTTCATTGGCACGACTTCCGGCATACCTTCGCAAGCCGTTTGGTGATGGCCGGAGCCAATCTACTAGAGGTTAAGAAGCTGCTGGGCCACCACGATCTGAAGATGACGGAACGCTATTATGCACAGCGAAGCGTTATGTAGAGTCGCTTCAGTAAGTGCTTGCCAGTCGGGTCATTCCTCTTGGATCACAGCACATAAGATTTCATGATGCGTCTCCTTGGCGGCTACACGGCCGCCGCTTTTCAGAGGAGGTAAAACATGGAGCAATCCAATTGTGCACATAAGTTCGGGAAACTTGCCACTGGAGGGACTGGTCGGGAGCGCCCTCGGTGCGCGGGTTCTATCAATTCCGTCTTGGCAACAAAACACGAGAACTTCTTGACTGGCTCCGTTTCCCGGAACACCCCAAGGACACCAGCATGCCGGGTCCGAACCCAGAGCCATCAACCGGGGCCAGACTATTATGCGCAGTCCGGCCAATCTGATGACCTTGCAATCAGGAGGTTACGCACTCGACTGCACATAGCCGCTGTCTGCACATAATAGATCAAATGTGCTGCAGCACATAAGCGCTACGCGCACTTGTCGCCGGAATACCTGAAGCAGACGATTCAGTTGCTGCCCATTCAAGGTCGAACTGGCACCAGAACTGACACCAAAGCGAACCAGAAATCTAAGCCAGTTAGATAAACCCTTTGAAATGTGGTAGCGGGGGGGAGACTCGAACTCCCGACCTAAGGATTATGAGACCTTCGCTCTAACCACCTGAGCTACCCCGCCACGTTTTGAGCCCGTGGAGTATAACACAGACTTTTCAAGGGCTGACGAGACCTTCACCTCGGCCCAAGTACCACGTCGAAGGCACGAGTTTAGTCATAACTAAGGCGGCGCCGCACACAAGTCCCTCTTTAACAAAGGGAAAAAGGGCCGTAGGCCTTGGGGGTTGTCCTAACGCGTTCGTAAGTCTGAGGTGCGACAACCCCCGCGCGTTTTCTGCGAAACCGCTGTCCCCCTCTGTTAAGGGGGACTTGACGAGACCTTCACTACGGCAAGACGCATTTCAAAACCGCATCGGCTACCTGGAGGGCATTCATTTTTCGGATTCTTCTTTGCGATTCTGGACAAACTGCCAGCCGAAGCGGCCTTTGATGCAGAGATGGCCGTGAGTCACGTCCTGGTCGAGGGGAGAAGTGACCTTGACAATGTTGTTCTCCTGCACGTGCAAAGTCAGGGTGCAGCCAACACCACAGTATGGACAGATGGTGTCTGTCTGCTTCTGCTGCTTCTCGTCCCAGGTTCCAGCCTGCCGCATGTCGTACTCGCTGCGAAACATCAACGCACCCGTGGGGCAAACGCCAATGCAATTGCCGCAATAGACGCAGGCCGAGTCGGGTAGCGGGACTTCATATTCAGTGGAAATGCGGGCGTTGAAGCCCCGCCCAGCCACGGCGATGGCAAAGGTGTTCTGGGCGTCCTCGCCGCAAGCCTCCACGCACTTGTAGCAGAGAATGCACTTTCCATAGTCCCGCACGTAGAGATCATTATCGATCTTGACAGGTTGCTCGACGGTGGCAGCGTAACCGTGCGCGAGCGAGTCCCCCGCCGCCGACTGCCCTGCCCCAGACGCGCCAGAAGCCGAGCCACCAAAGCGCCCAGGTTCGGCGGCGTAGCACTTCATGTAGGACTGCAGTTGAGGTGCTGTGGATACGTCCACCGAAGAGGACAACAGTTCCAGTACCAGACGCCGGCTGAGTCGCACACGTTCGGAGTCGGTCTTCACGACCATGCCTGTTTCCGCTTTGCGCGAGCAGGCCGGCACCAACGTTCGCGATCCTTCCAACTCGACGACGCAGATCCGGCAAACATTCACCGGCGTGAGATTCTCAAGGTAGCAAAGCGTGGGCGTGTCGATCCCGAGTGAGCGGGCCGCCTCTAACAGCGTTGCCCCTTCAGGAACCGAAAGTTTTTGCCCGTCGATGGTGATCTCGACCGCTTTCCTGGCAGGCTGAGGCGGAACAACCGGAAGGGGTCCGCGCGGCACGGGGATTCGCAATTCAGGCGCGTTACCGGCAGGAGGGGCCTCAGTCTTCGCTTTCTCAAGATCCATCATTTCCTCCAACTACCACCGGGCCTGGACTTCATTCTGAGCAACAGAAAAACTCACCACAGAGACGCTGAGGCGCAGAGAGACTCTTTAAAATCCCCTCCTCGGGAGGGGTGGCTGGCGTCAGTCAGCCAGGGCGGGTTCGTTCCCTAATCCACAACCCACCCCATGACCTTACGGCCCTTGCCCCTCCCGAGGGGAATCGTCCTCGTGCTCGTCCTCGAAGAAGCAAAGAACACTGACCGTGGCTACCTGAAAGAACAAATCCCTCCATCAGCGTTCATCTGCGTCCGAGATCTCCTCTGTGCCTCGGTGGCTGGTTTTGGTGAGCTCTCCGCGTCTCAGCGTCTCTGCGGTTATCTTGAATGCTCAGTCGCATCTACCCGAAAACCTTCCACTTCTTCAGAGCCGATTCAATCGCACTCGAAGCCGTATGTCCCAACCCGCAGATGGACGCATCGCGCATCACCTGTCCCAACTCCCGGTGCATGGCCAGCTCTAGTTGTACAGACTCTAAAGGACGGTTTTCTGCGAGGCGATGAAGCAGTTCTTCTTGCCGGACCGTACCCACGCGGCAAGGCACGCACTGGCCACACGACTCCTCGCGAAAGAATGCGCCGATGCGCAGCAGAATCTCTTTGAGGTCCACAGTATCGTCAAACAGCATGACGACGGCTGAACCCAGAGTAGCCCCAATGGCGCGAGTTCCTTCGAACGTGAGAGGCACATCCAGTTCTTCGGGAGTCACAAAAGCACCGGCTGCCCCGCCCAGCAGGACGGCTTGCAGATGGCCACTTCCAGCAACACCGCCTGCAAGGTCGATCAATTGCCGCAACGTCGTGCCAAACGGCCCCTCGTAAACGCCCGGCCGGGCGACGTGACCCGAAACACAGAAGAGCTTGTTGCCCGTCGATTGGGCGGTTCCCACAGCGGCGTACGCCGCACCTCCGCCCAAAACAATGCTGGGTACATTGACGAGCGTCTCGACATTGTTCACCAGCGTGGGTTGGCCGAAAAGTCCAGCTTCGGTTGGAAAGGGAGGCTTATTCCTGGGTTCGCCGCGAAATCCCTCAATGGAATTGAACAGCGCAGTTTCCTCGCCGCAAATGTAGGCGCCGGCACCACGACGCAGCTCAATCTCAAAACCGACTCCGCGCCCCAGGATGTCGTCACCCAGCAGGCCCGCCCGCTGCGCGAGATCGATCGCGTGGGTCAGCCTTTCGGTGGCCAGCGGGTATTCACCCCGAATGTAGATGAATCCCTTCTCACAACCAGTCGCAAAGCCGGCGATCGTCATTGCCTCGATCAGGGCAAAGGGATCGCCTTCCATGATCACGCGATCCTTGAACGTGCCGGGCTCAGACTCATCGGCGTTGCAGATCAGGTAACTAGGTTTGCGCGCGTTAGCAACAGCCTGCCATTTTCTGGCCGCTGGGAAAGCCGCGCCCCCACGGCCGAGCAACTTCGAATCCGTCACGGCCTGGAGGACGTAGCTGCTGCCTTCGTCCAGCGCCTTATCGAGAGCTGCGTACCCGCCGTGTGCGCGGTACTCGTCGAGGCTTTCCGGGTTCGCTACGCCAATTCGCTTGAGAAGCTTGAGTTGCGGTTCCCCGGCCTGAGGGACGGAAAGAGATCCAGCGATTTGCTGCGTGGTTGGTTCCGCCACACCCTCACCTGGCCTTCGGCCACCCTCTCCCGAGGGGCGAGGGGTTGGGCGTGAGAGGGAAGCCAAGGAAGGACCGGCCTCGGGTAAGTTCGCTGCGGTCGGTCTCTCAAACCAGGTTGAGATTTGCTGGAAGTTTATTGGGGCGAGCGCTCGTTCAACGGGCTTGGGTCCCGCAACAGAGAATATGGCGGCTGGTGCCCGCTCACACAGGCCCAAACAAGGACTTCGCAACCAGGTGCATTGGCCGCCGGTTTCCGTTGAAGGCAACGTTCCCGCTCCTTCGATAAGGAGGGCCTTAGATGGAGGGGCCTCGATCTTCTCACTGGCACCCCCCTCAAGTCCCCCCTTTTCCAAGGGGAGACGAGTGTCTTCCCACAGCGGGGACCCTGCCGGGCCGAATCTGCGCTCCAACTCCCCGCAGAGATCCCCAGCTCCTTGCGTGAGACAGGCAATGTCATCGCAGACATGAACGACCGCAGGGGGCCGCGGCGTGACGGAGAAGAGTCCGTAGAAATCCGCCACACCGAACGCCTCGGCGGGCGGCACATTGAGGCGGAGACACGCGTAATTGAGGGCGCCAGGGGCAATCCACCCAAGCCGCAATTGAATGGCATGTAAGACCGGGAGTAGTAGATGCCGGGCCAACCTGGCATCGTGGCCGCCAAAAGCTGCCCTGCCATCTCTACTGATCTGCCGTTCTGCGCCCGTCCAACCTGAATCGGGAAGGCCAACAACCTGATCGACAGCGGCTCTTTCGTCTGCGGTCGGCTCAACCCCTGTGAAGTGAAGGTCCAAAAAACTCTCCTGATGGGAGGTCTCCCGATCTAGCTAGCTAATCAAGGGCTGCCCGCCCTTGATATTCCTGGTATTGGTAGCAACGATCAACGCGCAGTTTGCGGTGGTCGTGGGTAGCTGGTAATCAAAAACCCACGGCCAGCAAAAGACGCTGACCGTCGCTATCAGAGCACAAGGAGAACAGAATTGCCGTAACGCCGCATATGGGCCCCGAAGCCATTGACTGAAATCGTGTCGTGGCCCCCAGCTCGGTGACGAAACGGGCACGAAAAACCGCCGACCGCTTGAAGCGTGGTCGGCGCTACACCGTGTTCATTGGTTCTGGTACTGCTTCGAACTTCTCGATGCGGATGGCGGTGGCTTTGAACTCCGCGGTGCCCGACTTTGGATCTATGGCATCGATGGTCAGCTGATTGGTTGCGACTTGATCGGGAAAATGAACCGTCATAAACGCCAAACCGGGCCGAAGTCCGGGATCAAACCGCACCGGCGCCACAACCGAACCGCGCCTGGAACTGATTCGCACCTTCTCTCCGGGTTCCAACCCATACTTCTCGCCGTCTTCCGGTGAAAGCTCCAGCGCTTCGCCGAAGCGCAGTGGGGACGAATACCCTGCCGTTTGAACACCGGTGTTGTAAGAATCAAGACGCCGGCCGGTTGTCAACCGGAGAGGATACTGTTCATCCAGTTCGTCCACCGGAGGTTTGTACTCCACCACGCTGAAGGGCGCGCGCGGACCCACCACCGGCCTTTCCCAGAGCCGGTTGTGGAGAAAGAGTTCGCCCGGGTGGGTCTCGTCGTAGCAGGGCCAACGGATGCCGCCCAGGGCTTCCAGACGTTGATAGGACATGCCTCCGTGCATGGGGCTCAGGCTGCGCACTTCGTTCCAAAGAGCTTCGGGATCCGGCTGGCCCCATTCGCGTCCCAGTCGCCGGGCCAGTTCGAAAATAATGTCCAGATCGTCACGCGCCCCGCTGGGTGGGGTCAAAGCTCTCCGCACCCGCTGGACTTTGCGTTCGCTGTTGGTGACGGTTCCTTCCGATTCACACCACCCGGCTGCGGCCGGCAAGACGACATCGGCAATTTCCGCCGTGGAGGTCATTAGGACATCCTGGACGACCAGAAAATCCAAACTCTTAAGCAGTTTCAACGCGCGATTCTGATCCGCTTCGGAAGCAACCGGGTTTTCGCCAATCACATAAAGCGTCTTGAACTTGGCATGTTCGATTGCTTCAAACATCCCGCTCAAATGCAAACCGCGCTTGGGAGGAATCTTCACTCCCCAAGCCTTTTCGAACCTGGCCCGAAGTGCGTCGTTCTCCACATGCTGGAACCCTGGCAGCCGGTCAGGGATCGCGCCCATGTCGCCGCCACCTTGAACGTTGTTTTGCCCTCGCAGCGGATTGAGTCCCGATCCGTAGCGCCCTACATGGCCGGTCAGAAGCGCCAGATTGATCAGAGCCAGAACGTTGTCGACCGCGTTGTGGTGTTCGGTAATCCCCAAAGTCCAGCACAAGATGGCCCGTTTTGCGCCAGCGTAGCTCTGAGCCACCTTGCGGATGGCAGCAGCCGGGACGCCCGAAACTTGTTCCACAAACTCGGGAGTGTAGCGTTCGACACAAGCCTGGTAGGCTTCGAAGCCACTGGTCGCGTTGTCAATAAACTCCTGATGGTGCAAGCCGGACGCGATGATCTCGCGCGCAACTCCGTTTGCTACTGCGATATCGCTGCCGACATCCAACCCCAGCCAAGTGTCGGCCCATTGGGCCGAGCTGGTCCGGCGAGGATCGACCACCACGAGACGCGCCCCATTTCGCACCGCTTGCAAGACATGGTGGAAAAAAATGGGATGCGTTTCGCGGGCATTCGAACCCCACAGGATGATGAGGTCTGTCTCCTCAACTTCCTGATAGGAACTTGTACCACCGCCCATTCCGAAGACTGTCGCCAGACCGACGACACTAGGAGCGTGTCAAGTACGGTTGCAGCTGTCGATGTTGTTGCTGCCCATTACGGAGCGAGCAAACTTCTGAGCTGCAAAGTTGAGTTCGTTGGTTGTCTTGGAGCAACTGAAAATCCCGAACGCCTCGGGTCCATACTTCTCGAGAGTCGCCCGGAAACCCGATGCCGTCCGGTCTAGCGCCTGCTCCCAGGTTACGGGCTGCAAGCTGCCGTCGATACGAATCATCGGCTGAGTCAGTCGCTCACGGGGTTGTTTTGCCATGTCGGTCCTAGTCCTCTATATGGCTTCGCCTGCATTTGGCAGAGCGCGGGCAGTCTAACCCGAGTGAGCGACACGTGCAAGGGGACCGGCGAAAAGCGCAGAACTGCGACAAATCAATCAAGCAGCCGGTTTCAAGGTGTCATGCCCGCGCAAGCGGGTATCCAGCCCAGCTGTTACCGGCGTTCCGGGAATCCAGAGATTCTGGATTCCCGCTTGCGCCGGAATGACGGGATTGGAGCTCGGTTCGCTGTGACATATGTCACCGTAATTATGGATGACAGTACTAGCCAAACCTATTTGAAATTTTGGCCTCTGCGAGCCGGGTGAACTGACTTTCTCCTAACGTTACACGTCCTTGCGCTGGCTCGAAACAGGCTCGCCAAGCCCTTTGACGGGTCCCTTGAGAAGCT
>Ga0163150_10002965_pt1 | contig 24825 bp, 21 predicted proteins | sample OliLakLV19P2IB_FD_148628 | JGI IMG/M metagenome (GOLD analysis project Ga0163150, IMG submission 148628) | Freshwater microbial mat bacterial communities from Lake Vanda, McMurdo Dry Valleys, Antarctica - Oligotrophic Lake LV.19.P2.IB | ecosystem: Environmental > Aquatic > Freshwater > Lake >...
GAGCCCTGCCAGGCCAGAATTTGTTCTGCCGCCTGACGTGGCGTTGAATTTTCATCGGGCTCAGCAACCATGAAACGCCGATGCGCTTCGGGGAATTGACCGGACTTCAGGGTTTTCGGGCCGGTGATATGCAATTGCCCGATGTAAAGATTCCGGTCCCGCTTGCTGCGATCCGGGTGTTCGGGATTGTAAAAGTCGTTGTTGAAGGAAAGGGCGATCCGGTTTTCGCCGGCCCGCAATCGCCGGCTGAAATTGTAGGTGCCCGGTTTGTCTTCACTGGCTTCCACACTGGTTTTGTCCACCTGCCGGGCACCGACGATCAGGCCCATTTCGCACGGCTCGTCCCCCGCCTGCTGGCCCCACGCTTCGACTTCAAATTCATAAACCCCGTCTGCGGGTACGTTGATTCGCGTTGCCAGTTCCCCCTGCGTCGATAACACGTGTCCAAAGTTGACGGCGTGGCTTCCATCGACGGGTGGAAAATCAGCACCCCGGATGGTTTTGTCCAACCGCAACTTTGCCGGATCGAGGATCACCTGTTCGACGATCGACTCAGCAGCCGTCAGGTACTTTTCCAGCAACAACGGAGAAACCGAAAGAACATCGCCGATACTGTCGAACCCGTAGCCCGCTTCGTCGGCCGGGAATTCGTCTGCCAGCTCGCACTCGACGCCTAACAGGTCCCGGATCGTGTTTTTGTATTCGTATCGGGTCAGCCGCCGGATGGTGACTGGGCCTGCATGATGGGTATGCGTGCAGCGGATCGACGGAAGCCGGTTGTCGATAAAGTCGAGCAGCTGCGCGCGGTCCGCTTCGCTTAATTCCAGGGAATCGGGCGGGGGCATTTCCAGATTGCGGATCCGTTCAGCGATTCGGCGCCATTCGCGCCGGTGGGTGACCGCCTCTTGCAAACCGGAGAACCGGGAAAGGTCCAGCGATCCTTCGGCTTCGTCGCCGGTATGGCAATCGAGACAGGAGCTTTTGATGATCGGAAAAAGCGTTTCATTCCACAACTCGGTGTCAGGGCTGGTTGCCTGATCCTTGCTCTGCGCGACTACCTGTCCCGACCAGCAGATCCACAGGCAACCTGCCAGGACAAAAGAGGGACAGCGGGACATCATGCGTTTCGGTCCGCAGGAGTATGGATACGACAGGCGGTGCAACGATACGGCAGCATTATGAACCGGATCGGGCGGATTTCAAAACAGCAAAAAACCGTGTTGAAAAATTGAATCAATTGTTGCGCAGGTAGCGGAGCGGCGCAAGCTGCCCGGTTTCTCGACGTGTTTCGCGCCATTACCGGATGGCTTGCGCTATCCCGCTACTTTTTTCAACAGAAAACCAGGCTATTCGGTCCCTCGCAAAAACGCAGCGACTTCGGACACAAAACTGTGCACCGAAGCCTCGGCGATTCTCCGGCCAACGATGGCATCGATCGCCTTGCCCATTAACCCCAGCCCCATCGGCGGGGCATAATGGCCCGAAAAATCGAGTTGGGTTTCGGTCGATGTAATGGGGTATGCCGCCAATGTACCCTTCATTACGGGAAATAAACCCGGTGTTTTCGTCGCTTTCCATTCCAGGGTCAATTCAACCCGTTCCCCCCTGGATGATTCGATATCGCAGAATGCATGAATTGGGAATTGAGGCCGGGCAATGAACGGGGTACCGGGGAGTGCGTTTTGGCACGCGATCTTCACAGGCCGGCCAGTTCGCACAGATCCCACAAGGCTTTCCCGTGCCAGGAATTGCAAGGAATCACTTCATAATCTCACAGGATTTTTTTTTGGGGGCTGACAGCATGTCCTTACATTCCCCTCTGCATGGACCGATGTCCGGGATTTACAATCATTCGAACGTTCTTTACTGCGTCAACCCTGTTTTGAAAGTCTTTGTATGCGGCCAATGTTGCAGGTCAAGATAACGGTGTTTGTGTCCTGTTTGATGGTTGGGTCGGTGTGCCTGCGGGCACAGACGGCGGAGCCGGCGACGGCGGCCCAGGCAGCGGCGGTTCTGGACCTGTCGGTTTTTCCGATGGTCGATCCGGCGGATGAAAACAATAGTGGCGTGATTGCATCACAAAGTTATCAGGCCAAAGGAAAATGTACGGCCGTTGCCGGGACGATTCAAAAGCGGCTGGTGGAAGCTGGATGGACCGAAATGCCGGGCGCAGCGATCACTGACGAATACGCCAGTGTCATGTTTCAGAAAGAGGGTTTTACCGTCAGCCTGTCCGTTATGCCGGGTTCGGAACCGGACAAGGCTTTCGTTTCCATTACCAACCATGGCAACGTTGATCTGAAAAAACTGCCGATGCCGGGGGGCGCCAAAGAACTCTACGCCATGCCGATGATGGCGATGTTCATGACCAGCTCCAACGTGGCAGACACCAATGCGAAATGTAAAAAACTGCTTGCCGAACAGGGATGGGAACCGTTTGGAGATACGACCGTTTCGTTTTTTGTCAAAAAGAACGCGGTACGGCTGCAGGTGATGGTCAGCGAGTCACCGGCCGAGGCTGGAAAGACCGCGATTCAGATTTCCTGCGAACAGCTGTCGGCCGATTTGCCGGCCCCGCCTGACGCCCTGCAGCTTCAGTATTCCGATGCAACCGGGCAGTACCTGTTCGACAGTCCGTTGGGCAAAGAGCATTGGGTCGAGTATTTCACGACAACACTCGGCAAGGGTGGCTGGAAACCGACCACGGAAAACCTGGTCAAAATCGATTTCCGCGAGCATTTGATTTTTCGCAATCCGCAGAAGGACATGATCGAGCTGCAATTTTCGGAATTTGAGGGAAAGACCAGGATTCAGGTTCAGTTTCAGTCGGCAGCACTGGTAGCGGAGATGGAAAAAATGGCTGATGAGGCTGGTGCCCGGGCCAGGTCTGACCGCGAAGTGGAGATGGAACGCAAGAACAATCCCCCAAAAATTTCGAATTCACTATTCAATTTTCACGTCGATGTAGTACAGGTCGGTTGCGGCCTGGAAATTGTCTTTTGTCAGCCCGGTTTTCATCGACTGCCATACGGTTGTGGGGGTAATGATTTGCCAGGCGACGGGTGATCCGACCCGGACCGGCATGGCAAACGATTCGACGTCGGCGACCCAGCGATAGGAACATTCACCTTTTGCTTCGTCAATTTTCAATTCCAGTATTGGCAATTTGGGGTGTCGCAGGTACTGGTCGAAAATTGGGGCCATATCCCGTTCAAAACGTTTGTTGAACAGCTCGACCAGGTCTTCGGTCAATATGTTCCGGTACTTGAACGTGTCGTAGGTTTCGCGGACCAGCCCCCACCATTTTTCATCATCGTTCATCACGTTGCGGAGCGTGTGAAGAAACAGGGCCCCTTTGAAATACATGTCCTGGGACGGAGACCGGTGCAGGCCCCTCTCGGTAATGATGGCTGTCCGGTTTGCGACTTTGCCTTGATAGCCATTGGTGTACCGGAGTGCGTCGTCGTAACCGAACAGTTTTTCGACGTACATGCATTCCAGGTAGGTCGTCCACCCTTCCTGAACCCACATGTCCGACACGTCGGCCGCCGAGACCGCGTTGCCGAACCATTCGTGGCCACTCTCGTGGATGATAATGAAATCAAACTTGGGGCTGACCCCGACCCCAGTCCAGTCGCGCCCGCCGTAACCGTTCCGGAATCCGTTGCCGTAGGTCACGGCGCTCTGGTGTTCCATCCCGGTGTAGGGGACCTGAATCAGTTTGTAGCCGTCTTTGACAAACGGGTATTCGCCAAAATATGCGATAAAGGCTTCCATCATCGGGCGGGCCTGGGCGAACTGCAGTTTGGCTTTTTCCAGATCTTCCGGCAGGCAGTAATAGTCCATCGTCAGGTCGCCGAGCGTTTCGGAAAACTGTTCGTAGGTGCCGACGTTGATCGAAACGTTGTAGGAATTGATCGGGTAGTGGACGTGATAGTTCCAGCGGGTGTATCCGTCCCCCAGGGATTCCTTGCCGAGGAATCTTCCGTTGGAGACGTTGGTCAAACCGTCGGGCACGGCGACGCTGATGTCCATCGATTCGACTTCGTCCCGCCACTGGTCTTTGGATGGCCACCAGATGCTGGACCCTTCCCCTTCGCAAGCCGTATAGATCCACGGCCGGCCTGCCGGGTCCTCGCCAAAAGTGATCCCGCCAAACCGGCCCCGTGATTTCGGTGCTCCGGAGTAGTGGAAATTAATGGTGTACTCCTGGCCCTTTTTGAGCATTTCCGGGAAATCGACAAAGACCGCGTTCAGTTCCCGTTCGTATGCGAGTTCAGTTTCTCCCAGCAGGATTTTTTCGACCGTCAACGATTCGTACAGATCGATCTGAATCCGGTTGCCATCTTCCAGCATCCGGAAGCGAATCGAGCTCTTGCCTGCCATCGTTTTGTTTTCCGGATCGACACGGATATCGAGGTAATAATACAGCAGGTCGTTATTGGCCCGGTGCGGTCCGTACATGCCGCGCAGAATCTGTGCCCGCGTCGGTTCCGGCTGGGCAGAAGCCGGATTGGCGCCCAAAAAACAGATGGCAATAGCCGAAAACAGTATGCGTATCACGGTTCAAAATCCCCGAATTCCTTGCAATTCAGATTACAGACCCGGCATTCTAACCGCATTCCGGACAAAAGGTGCGCCATGCCGGGTTGGCCCCGCTGTCCACACCGATCCTGGTATTTGGATTACAGTCGGACCGTTGTTTTAGCCTGAGGAACCGACGCAGGTCAAACATTTTGTTCCCGTCCATCCCGGCCGCTCGTTTTCCAACATATAAAAAAGACGGGAGCCGCTTTCAATCCACAGCCCCCGTACTGGTTTTTACCCGGTTTGCTCTGCGAACTCCTGTTACGGCAGGATTGGTTCTTCTGCCACGATCGGTGCGGGGAAACTGGTGTCGCGGGAGCCGATGGCGAGGGACGTTCCTGATGCGGAGCGGATTTCGAGCTCGTCCAGTTCATCGACGATCGTGACGCCCAATCGACGAGGTTGGTTCGCACAGTGAAGCCTACGCCATGCTCCTCCGCGAACCATTTTCCATGCGGTGAAACCGCTGAAGCACATAGCTGCGGGTAGAACCGGTGAAACCGGTGGAACCCGCAGGCCCAGGCTAACATTCAACCAGTGGCGAAGCCACGACAGCCCTCATCCAGCATGTTCAACTTCAAACAAATATCGGCGATCGAATTCAATATCGTGGCGTTTCAAGAACTCGACGTACTCTTATTCGAACGTTTTGGTTCGGTGATGTTCTTCCTGGTTCCTGATATATTCCGCAACCGTAGTCGCGCCCGAGTTCCTTCTTCGCCGCCGCCTCATAGTTGTCTGAGAGATACCGCAGGAACAGGAACGACAGCATGTAATCGCGGAAGTCATCCGCGTTCATCGCCCCGCGCAACTGGTCGGCAATGTTCCAAAGAGTCTTGCCGAGTTGTTTCTGGTTGTTGTCGGTCACGAGCTTCTTCGTCAATTGACGGCGAGAATCCTTGTTGCATTTTGATCATTTTCCATCGTTTTGCTTCGGGAGGTGGCCCCGTTCGCGCAGCAATTCAAGGTATCGTTCCTCGGTCAATGGGCAATCGACGAATTCCAGGAACTACTTCTTCACCAGCCGAGTCTGCCTGGCCATCTGGGCGAGTAATCCATCGTGAATCTCTTTCTCGCCATGACTGATCTTGGTTCGGATACCGGTATTCTTCCCATCGACGAAAAGGCGAACGAAGGTGTGGTCGCCGTCGTCGGCACGAAACCCTTTGCGCTCCAGATTGGCTGCGACTTCCCGAGCACTCCTGGGCATGATCAGACTCCCCCGTTCACTTGCACCAGGCGCTGAAACTCATGCTTCATGTCGATCGCTTTCCCAATCAGTTGGTTCTCGTCGGCCAGCCCGATATCGCGATAGGCGAAGTCAAACGCTTCATGCAATTCCCGTAGCGCGTCTTCGCGTCGCACGGCGAATCCGCGAATGCCCAGTGCGTCGTTGCCGTAAGCCCAGACTCCATCAGCGAACTCGATGCTGAAGGGCACCGCTTCACGTAAGTGATGCCGGCGCCCAGCGTGTTCGAAATTGGAGATTCGGATGGGTTCCATACTGACCGTCTCCACGCCGGTTACCGAATCGATCTGTTTTACGCGCCCCTCAACGTCGAGTGTGGCGATGCCGACAACCTCGACAATGCTTCCGGCGCACAGGTTGGAAACCTGATCTCGAAGCGAATCATCGTAGAAGCAATCGACTTCATTTCCCGGCCCGACTCGGACCGCGATCTTCTGCGGTCCGACATCATAATGAATCTTCGTCAGCGTGCCGACGACGGTAGCTTCCCGTGCGGATTCGGAATCGTCGATCGACTGTTGCAGAAGCATCATCCGCGCCCGCTGGCGACTCGCACCGGTCAGGCTGACCCCCGGAAGAACGGGGGACCCGTTGGCGAAGGTGATCGAATAGTTCTCCGCCGGATCGGGCGACATGCTCTCGATCGTTCGCAAGAGCATCGCTCGTTCTTGACGGTCGGGCACGAGGTCGCTCAGCCCGGTTAGGTCCGACGTGTTGAGACGCGCGGCGAAGTTGTACGCCAATTCGATCGCTTGCTTTCCCAGGTCGAAATCGTTTTCGAACAGCACCGGCGAGTCCTCGTTGGGCAGTTCTGCCTCAATGATCAGGCTGCCCGTCTGAGCGTCGGTAAAACGTAGTTCGACCGCAGCGCGACCAGCTACGGCGCTTCTCCCGATGGATGCGCCTGTGATGTTCAGTAGCACGTCTGAAACATAAAGTTCAGTCGCGTCGAATGACTCGTGCATTTCGTGGTCGATGTAGGCTACGTCATCCAACAGCAATTCGCCCCACCCTGGCTGAGACTGGTTGGAATAGGGTCGTTCCGGACGTGAACCCCGGATCAATTTGTGGTAAAATCCACAGTCTGCCCATCTCTACCTTTTTCGGACGCGGCTTGATGGCTTCGTAGGGGGTTATTCCAAACTCCCCTTGTCAGGACTTGCTGGCTGTTTGCCCGGAGGCGCCTGCTTTTTGGGCCGGATCTGTTTGTGGCAGCGGACGCAGTTCAGGGTGACTTCGAAGTACGCGATCGTTGCTCCGTCCAGGTTGTGGTCTTTGGCAGCGTCGCGGATCCGCCCAACACTTCCCCGGAAATCCGAACTCATTTGTATGTATTCCGGTGACTGGATGACGTTCCAGGCACTTTCGTGGCTGAGCAGGATCAGGTTCTGGGCGCTCGTTTCGATGCCGTCAAAGTTCTCGAGTGCCAGACCCTCGAGGATTCCCTTGGCATGTTCCATCTTGGCCTGCATAAACGGCCGGTTGGACTTGCCCGGCAATTCCTGGTCCTGGGGGACGATCAGCCAGCTGGCGGCCAATGGGATAACTGTTGCAAGGACCAATGCAATAATTCGGGATTGCATAACTGCTCCGCGTTGTGGATGGCGTACATTGAGCCACACTGGCTCACTGATATTTCAGTGCGAACATCGTGCCACGGCGAAAATCGGAACAGGGTGCGGAATTGAACCGGTGGAATTGCCAGTTCATTCGGACCTTCCGGCGGAAATCGCACTCCCGCACGGAACTTTGTGCCAATAAGGCACATCGGACGATTGCCGCCGGGATTGTTTTGAAGTCTGCCGGTTCGCTAAGATCACAACGTCCGCCGTTGATCCGGCCCGCTGTCTCATCAGGGGATTTGGCGGCCTTTCGGCCCCCTCCGTTTTCGCCACCTGATCATGCCCGACACTGTCCGAATGCTTGAGGTTATTTCGGGAAAGAAACGGGGGGTGCTCGCCGGTTCCACACGAATGGTCCTGGGGATGCTCACGCCTGCGTATCGACTGAGTGTCTGGTTTCGCAATCTGGCCTTTGATCAGGGCTGGAAACGGACCGAAGCGGCGGGCGTGCCGGTGATTTCGATTGGAAATATGACGGTGGGCGGGACCGGCAAGACACCGCTGGTGATCTGGATTGCCCGGTTGCTGCGCGAACACGGTATTCGCGTGGCTGTGCTCAGTCGTGGTTACAAGGCGATCGAAGGGGCCACCAACGACGAATCGCTGGAACTTCAACGGGCGATTCCGGATGTGCCGGTCCTGGAGAATCCCGACCGGGTTGCTTCGGCACGTGTTGCGGTTGAAGAACTGGAGATGCAGGCTCTGTTGCTGGACGATGGGTTTCAACACCGGCGAATTTCCCGCGACTTGAATATCGTGCTGATCGATGCGACTAATCCGTTCGGTTATGGACGACTTCTGCCGCGGGGGCTCCTGCGCGAACCGGTTGGTTCACTTGCACGTGCAGATATTGTGGTCATCACCAGGTCAAACCTGGCGAGTGAACAGTTGCTCGATGATATTCGCGCAAGGATAGGGCGTTGGGTCAACGAAAAAAATGCCGCTGTTTCCCGGACGGTCCCGCAGCATTGGGTTCGCAGTGACGGAAAAGAATTTCCCCTGGAGGAACTGACCGGAAAACCGGTCGTGGCAGTTTGCGGAATTGGAAATCCGGCAGGTTTCTTTTCTTTGTTGGAACAGTCTGGTTTTCGGCCATGCCGGCAGAAGGCGTTCCCGGATCACCATCACTTCGCGTCAGTTGACATCGAAGGGATCGCTGCGCTGGCCCGAGAATCATCGGCCGTCGCAATCGTCTGTACGGTCAAGGACCTGGTAAAACTCGACCGGAACCGGATCGGACAGATCCCGCTGTATGCGCTGCAAACAGGAATCGAATTTCAGAGTGGTGAAGAAATGTTGCGGAGCAGGATCCTGGAGCTTGTCACCGAAACAGGCTGAACGAACCCGCCTTCAACCCGTGCACGCCTGGCAGGAAGGATCGTTTTCCGTACCGGATTCATCATCATCCTGAATTGCGTTTTCGACCATGTCTCCCATCGGAAACCAGTCCCGCACGACGGCAAAGAATTCTTCGCGCGAAGCGACGCGGGAAACGTAACTTCGAAAATGGCGGGCACCCGGCCGGCCCTGGGCATAGCAGCAGGCATACTTGCGCATCAACTGGGTTCCCTTTTCCAGGCCGAACCGGCTGACCACCAGGTCGTAGTGCCGGAGCATACAGTCCCGCTGGACCGTCCGGTCGGGATCGGGGGGGACTGGCAGACCGCGCAGTGCCGCTGCGGCCTGGGCGAACAGCCACGGCCGGCCCAGGGCAGCCCGTGCGATCATGACTCCATCGACGTTGTAGCGCCGGAAAACTTCGACGACCCGTTCCGCCGAGTCGAGATCGCCGTTGCCGATCAGCGGGATCCGTTTGAGGTAGGGTTTGATTGCCGAGATGTGGTCCCAGTCGGCCGAGCCCTTGAACATGTCCTGGGCCGTGCGGCCGTGAACGGTCAATGCCGCAGCGCCGGCTCCTTCGACGACCTGGGCGATATCAATGGCGTTGATTTTGTCGCGCGTGCAACCGAGGCGGATTTTTGCAGTTACAGGAGTCGGGGCGCAGGCGGCAACGACCTGTTCGATAATCTGCCCCATCCGCTCGGGAACCCTCAGCAGATAGGAACCGCTGTGGGCTTTTTCGGTAACCTGCCGGACCGGGCAACCGAAATTGATGTCAACGACGCTGACCTTGTGTTCATCAACCAGTCGCCGGCCGACGCGGGCCATCAGTTCCGGCTCGTTGTCCCAGATCTGAACGGCCAGCGGGCGGGCTTCTTCGGCCACACCCCAAAGGCGGTCGGGATGCTCGGCCTGTTTGTCCAGCCATTCAAAACCCCGCGCGTTGACCATTTCGGTCGCCTGCAATCCGGCGCCACCAAACTCGCGGACGATTTGCCGGAAAGCGTAATTGGTAAAGCCGGCCATCGGCGCCTGCAGGATCGGCGGGTCGACAACGATGTCGCCGATCCGGATCGGTGGCGCGAGCAATTCACCCGGCGCAACGCTCTTTGTTTCAGCCAGCGTCATTATTTTCGAGCTTGTCCGATGGCACGGTGACTATTCCGGTTTCCTCAACACAACAACCGTCTGCCGCACATGATGTGCGGGCAGGATTTCGAGCAGGTCAAAGAACCGGCCCCAGACTTTTTTCAGATAGTTGTTGGAATGAAACACCTGGGCCCGGTAGGGACCCTGGACGGTGTGGCGGTAAATCGTCCGGCAGTCCGGCATTTCCTCCTTGATCCGTTCGGCGAATTCCGGATCGACCGACAGGATCGATTGGATCAGCCGGTTTTTCGGGTTGTCAATTTCCTCCCGCAATATACTCCACGTGTCTTCGTTATGAACGGTCAAATACGCGATTCCGCCCGGCCGGAGTATCCGCCGCAGTTCGGCCAACCAGGCCGTTTCAAACGTGTCAATGTGGGTAAACACGCTGAAGGCACTGACCAAATCCAGATAGTTGTCGGGGATCGGCAGCGTGGGGATGCAGTGGTTAAAGACCGGTTTGACCCGGGCCGGCAGGTGTTCGTACAGCCAGCGGATGTGGCGCTGGTTGATATCACTCCCCCAGATTTCGGCAACGTCGGTCTGGGCGCAGAAGTGGCGGATGACCCTCCCCGACGCACAACCAAAATCAAAGTAGCGGTTGATGGCTACGCCGTGCCCGGTTGCCGCGCGAACTATTTTCAGGTGATCGGCCAGACCTGACATCCAGTATTGCCCGTCGAAACCGGGGCTGTAGCCTTCGCGGTCCGCCGGGCACGGGATCGGAAAGGGGTCCCGGGCCGCCAGCTCCTGGATCGTACTTCCGTCGCGCAGGTACTCTGGCAACAGCCGTTCAGGATTGGCGAGTTCCGACTCATCCCGTTCGGATATCGGGGGAAGGTTTTCGAAGGGCCGGTCGTCCAGGGAATTGCGTGAGATGTCTTCCTCCCATTCCTGGGGGCGAATACTGGAAGCCAATTCCGCCAGTTCGTTGGGGCGTTTCTTGTATTTCAGGCTGAAGTTCATAGTTCCCTGTCGCAAAACGGGTTCGGTTGTTTCCCGGTTCATCAGACCAAATCCATAGCTGTCCGGTCCAGCCCTTTCCCGGCCGGAACGCTGAAAGGGTGCGAATCGGGGTTTGCAATTTGCGGAATCAATTTGCCAGCCATTGACCTGTTTAACGGCGAAGCGCGGCTTGGCATGCAGGCGCGCTGTGCGTTGAAACATTGAATTGAGGCCCTAATCCGGACGTGTCACTGCAAACCGCAATTTGCACCCGGGCTGAAACCGGGGCGGAAGAGGATTGAATCCAGCAAAAACCGGGGATTTGGTTCATTGACATATCGGAATATTACTATATATTTACTGTCCTGGAGCAAAGATGAATCGACTTCGCAAAACAAAAACGCTGGATGCCCGGGCATTTACCCAGGCGGCCGAGTGCCTGCGCGTTTTGGCCCATCCGCAACGGCTGCAAATGGTGCAGTTGTTGCTGGATGAACAGCAATACAGCGTCAACGATCTGGCCACGGCCTGCGGAATCCCGCAGCCCCAGGCTTCGGATCATTTGCGGTTGATGCAGCGTTGCGGTTTTTTGAAGAGTGAGCGGGACGGGCGGACGGTTTATTACTCGGTAGCCGAACCGCATTTGGCCAATATTATGGCATGTATCGAAGAGCGGTTCGGTAAATAGGTGGTGGGTCAATACGGAGTCAATTATTAGGGGGTCAGACCCCAGCCTCGGGTTATGGCAACCAGTTGGGAGAAACAAACTATGAAATCGGTGAATGTTCGCGAATTGGCAGATTTGTACGCAAAGAATCCGGAGCTGGAACTGGTCGATGTCCGGACGCCGGCGGAGTTTGGCGAAGTCCATGTCAGCTATGCCAAAAACGTTCCGCTGGACCAGTTGAACCCGCGCGAGTTTCTGGCGGCGAGAAATGGGCGGTCGGGTCAGCCGGTATATGTGATTTGCCGGTCGGGGCAGCGAAGCGCGATGGCAGCCGAGCGGATCCGTTCCGCCGGATTTGAAAACGTGACCAACGTCGAAGGGGGGACCTCGGCTGCAGTCCAGAGTGGTTTGCCTGTTGTTCGTGGACGGAAGGCAATGTCACTGGAGCGTCAGGTCCGGATTGCCGCCGGTTCGCTGGTTGTCATCGGCGTCCTGTTGGGCGGAACCGTGCACTGGGCCTTTTATGGGCTGTCGGCGTTTGTAGGAGCCGGGCTCGTATTTGCCGGTGTGACTGATACCTGCGCGATGGGAATGATGATTGCCAAAATGCCGTGGAACCAGCGCAAGACGTGTGAAACGGCAAAGAAATAGACCGGTCTTTTGTTTGTGTAGCGGAGCAGCGCAAGCTGCCCGGTTTAGCAAGTGTTGCGAGCCATACCGGATGGCACGCGCCATTCCGCTACCTTTTTTCAGCTCGCTGACAGGTCAACAGGAACGGGGCCATAACATGCTAAAGTCAATGATTTTCGTTTTCGTGTTTTTGTTTGCATGGATCATGCTTCAGGCATTCATATTTCCCAAACTGGGTGTATCCGGATGAGCGGGGGGCAGCTGTTCGCCGGGTCCGGCGAAAAAGAAAGACAGCAAATCCGTGGTCGATTCCAAACGGGAAAAAGACGCCGACCATTAGACCGTCTGATGTGGAGTTCGCGAGGATTGCCGGCCGTGCCGGTTCAAACGATCCACGCCCCGGCCAATTTCCAACTGGTCAACCCCTTTTCCCAATGCCTGCAGTCGTCACGCCAGCTTGACCAATGCCGGCTGTGGGCATCGAAACGGCGGCGCTATCCCCTCGCCTGGGCAGGACAAGCCAAAATCAGGCTCAATCCCTCCCTTTTTGACAGTTTTTGCCTGGGACAAGTCTTTTGCGGGCGACTGATACCACGTATTCTGAACGTACGTTCCAGTCTCAAAAAACAGTCGGGAGTAATGCCATGCGTCGTGTTCTTGCACTTTCAACATTATTTGCACTTGCGGCGGGCGGTACGGCCATTGGCCAGCAGACGGGTGGTGACATCGAATTTGCTGGCGAATTGCAATTGCCAAAACAGGCGATCATGATCCGGGCCGACTCCACATCGACAGACGGTTCGGCGCCGGTGATGGATTTTCAGGTTATGTCTGCCGATTCAGCCGGCGGGGTATTTTTCAGCTCGGGCTCGGATATGGGTATGACTCTGGCGTCGCCAGGCATGGCGATGGTTTCCGATCCCTGGTCGATGTTGTCGATGAAGGATGTTCAGGACGACATCGAACTGGTCGAAGACCAGCGCAGCCAGTTGTCATCAATTCGTCGTGAATTCAACGACCGCATCCAGCAGGAAATGAAGAGTATGCGGGAAGGTGGATTTGGATCGGAACAGGGCCGCCAGATGGCCGACGTATTCAAGGCTCTGCAGGAAGAGCAGAAGGCGGCCGTTAACAAGGTCTTGCTGCCTCACCAGATTCAGCGGCTGGAGCAGGTAGCCCTCCAGTCCAGGATGAAGAATTCTGGTTCATCCGGCCTGATTGCGGACAAAAAGCTGGCCGAAGAATTGGGAATTACCGACGAGCAAAAAGAGAAACTGCGCACGCGGGCCCAGGAACTGGCCAGGGAGCTGCAGGAAAAAATCGAAGCCCTTCGTGAGGAAACCCGCCAGGAGCTGTTGCAGGAATTGACTGCCGACCAGCGGGCCAAGCTTCAGAAGATGATGGGCGTCAAATTCGAAGGATCCCTTAACCGCTCGGTCGAAATGCCACCGCGCGTCCGTCAACGACTGGAACAGGGTTCCGGCGGCCCGCCGTCAGTCGACAAATAAGCAGAACTCCATGTGGATTCTGCGAGTGATTCCAAAATCAAAAACGGCCCTGAAGATTTCAGGGCCGTTCTGTTTTATGGACGGGGAGTTTCGGCGGGACCGTTCAGCTTCGGCCGACCTGTTTCAGGTATTCCGCCAGTCGCGACTGGAGGTCGAGGATTTTTTGCCAGTGTATGGAGCCGATCCGGACCGCTTCTCCCCGGTTTTCGAATTCGACTTCGGCCAGCAGTTTTCGCAAGTTCATGTGCAGGTATTCGATCAGTTCGGCCAGCTGTGCCGCCTGACCGGGGCTGAGTCCTTTGGGCAGTACCGGAGGCTGGCCTTCGATCAGCCCCAACTGGTAGTTCGGGTCGGTCTGCCACGGCAGTTCCGGGCTCCCGTTTCCGTTGCCCGAGTCACTCGAATTGAGTTTTTTCTCCAGTTCGGGCCGATTCAGTTTTTGCATCCGGTCGGAGATTTGTTCCCGGGTCCCAAACAGCAGCGTGCTTCGCCCGACGCTGATCATATCGCCGAACCGCAAGATTCGGAGCTGGGTATCTTCGCCGTTGACCCGTGTGCCATTGGTACTTTCCAGATCGGTAAGCACAACGTTTTCGTGGTCGTACTGCAGCTTGATATGAAAACGGCTGACCCGGTCGTCGTTCAGCTGAATGGTATTTCCGGCTTCCCGTCCGATCGAGACCGGAGGCGCGACGCTTTCAAAAACGCGTCCGCGGTCGGCGCCTTCGAGTACTCTCAACGTAACCGCCTGCATTGTCGATTCAGCCCCTGCTGAAAACCAGAAACCCGGCCAGGAATGATCCTGGTGCATACCCGCCCAGTCTCGCGCCACTTGGGGTGGGTGATCCGTTGGAACCAGGATGCTATCTGGCCAATTGTATCACACCGTCACCGGCGTTTCCGCGATATTCTACCGGAAAATGTTGGGCAACAGGCTCTCCTCCCCTCCCATTCCGTTCTGCCATCAGAGGCAATCACCCAAAACCGCGATCCGCAAAAGAAACTGCGGAGAATCGGGCGGATTGGAGACGGGCCAGGCTTTCCGGCCACGGTTCCGGACCGGTTTCCGCTGGCCAGTCGCGCGGGCTGCAGGACAAGACACTTTCTCCATTCCGCACAACTGGCCATTGGCGGGAGATTCAACCGAACATCCGGTTCCGCAGACTTGTCAACATTGGGACGGGCAGATTTTTGCAAAACGGGAAACGCGGATATTTTTTGGAAAAGCGGTCAAAACTGGCGGGCAATTGACGCCACCCGATGTTTGACAACAATACAGGCACATCATCGTCGATGCCCTTAACGTTGGGTACCAGGTTCGACGACGATCCACGCGCCCGTAGCTCAATGGATAGAGCATCGGTCTTCGGAACCGAGGGTTGCAGGTTCGACTCCTGCCGGGCGCGCTCAAAAACCCATGCAATTGATGAGCATACCACACCTTTAGGGGGTCCCAGCGCCAAATCAGTCCCCCCACTAATCCCCCCACTAATTCGAAAAAACGGGATCGGTCAAACCGTCCTTTTTGACATCGAACACCTCCCGGTTCAGGCCGCGACGGACATCACAAAGACGTTGCTGTTATCCATACGCGACCTGACTAGTCCTCAATCAACGGACGCTTGATTGAGGTCTAGGGGAGGAATGGCGCGATGGCAAAAAGCTCGTCCCAACGGAATGGCTTCTCTAAAGATCTCCGAACAATGAATGGGACATCCCCAGAGTTCCCCAGAGTTTTGGCAAGCGCTTCATTTTGAATCAATTACTTGACCCGCGTCTGTCTGGTCGGTCGATCGTCGGCCAGATCATCAACCTGAATCTCACAAATCTCAGTCTCACCGACAAGAAGCATGGGCGTAGTCAAGCACAAGGCGACCCACCGCACAAGAACATCAGCACGGCAATACTCTCGATCGAGTGCCTGATTCGTCATCATTTTCTCGGGCCGTCGGCCCAAGTTCACAGCTAAATGTCTGGTAGAATGCGGGAAGCTTGATAATTCGTCTATTCAGCGTTCGCAAAGCAAGATTGAGGTATGCCACTTATCACCGACGCAATCCAGAACGGTGACTATTGTTCGCTAGTGTTTTTCAGCTTGGTCGCGATATCCGTTCACTCGCGCACGACAAAGGACTTGCCTGATACGCGGAAACCATTTCCTTTATCTGAACCAGCAAATACCCATTGGGAGAAATGGTCGGACAGGATCTTCGATGCCAAAAGAATCGCAAAGTCAGTACATTCATCACGTGATCGCGGTTTTGGAAATTCAAAGGCTTCCATTTTTTCCATTAATCCCTGGTAGTCTTCGACAAATCTCTTCTTGTCGCCCTGAAAACCTTTCCTCAAATCGTTGACAATTTTGTTTTTCAGGTTAGAGGAAACAACTCTTTTCTGTATTTCCTCTACAGCTTTGGGAAAGACGACAAGTAACGCCGGAATTTCATCATCAATCCGAACAAATTTCTTGAGGTCGTCTACCATTGCCTGAAACTCACTTGGCAAACGATCACTTTGATTTGTGCCCTCCAACGATTGTAGAAGACCAAATTCAATGCCAGTGTACATCCATTGCTCAACAAACATTGTACCAATTCGTTGATCATCACCCAGTTTTGCAAGTACCGCCGGGCGTCCACCCAGCTCGGTCCGTTCATATACAAAGCCCGGACTGGGTGACGATTTTGAGGTTGAGGCCACAATCAGATCGGACATTTTTTCAACATCATTGATATTCTTAAAGTCAAGATTTCCTATCTTCCCTGCATCATCATAACACCAGCATTGACCTCTCAGGTTTCCTACGATTTCCGACAACGCCCGTCGATACGCCTCTTGTGAAGTCACAACATCTGCCGATTGAGCACCTTCCACCTCTTCCTTGACTCTCGTTAGACCATCGGAATACCTCTTCCAGTCCATGTTTATGAACCAGCAGAGTGCGACATCCTTTGGCAAAGCCGGAAACTCTGGCGGAAACCCTTTTAACTCAACGTGCCTAAAAATCCCAGTGCGAGGCTGTGTAACCAATGCAAAACCATCGACAATCAACTCGGTTGCCTCATTGCCTGAACCGTCGCCTGACGAGGAAGGTCTGCAGAAATGGACGGCCAGGCCAAATGCAGAAACTTCATTTAATCCCCATGTCCGCGCAACTGACTCGTCCATTTCCCCAATAAAACGGCTCAACACTTTTGCGACTCCATTTCCACCAATGAAGACATTTATTGAATTTGATTTCGGACTTTTGGTTTCCATTACGGCACTGAGCGTTTGATGAACCCGGGACGCAACGAGGGATCCCTTTTCGTCAATCTGCTTCATCGACCCCTTATCGGCCAGTTTTCCAACAAGTGACTCGCTGTTCGACAGAAGTAGCAGATTTCCACTACGTTCGAAAAAGCAACGTTGATTCCAGAAAGTGACTATGTTCAAGTCTCGTTCCAATGGATCTGGTAAATATCCCGAGCCATCAGAATCACCTGACTTTTGCTTGACATCGTCCTTAAACCAAAGCAACGCTAGGCATTTTTCCAGCGACCTTAACGCCCCGATCGCATCGTCACTGTCAGTTCGACAGACGATGTACCATTTATCTCCATCAACGTTGGGGAATCCTGCTACGCAGTCCCGGACGCACAGTTTGTCTTCAATGATGTGTCGTGCCTCCTGGAGAATTGCATATTGTGCTTCTTCCCAGAATCCAAATTCGGTGTCGACTATATACTCCCAGCATCGAGACCACCGTGAATCAGTTGCCACAGCAGTGGACATAATATCACCAAGAATCAGCGATGCGTCGCCAACTGAGACAACCAGCTCGTCCGAAGCGTTGACAAAAGACAACGCCCCTTGAGCGTTCGAATTCGAGCACGCAAACGGTCCAATAAACAAGAAGCAGGCGACGCCGAAAAAAGTAGCTGGAAACTTTGTGATCATACATTTATGCCCTGAAGGGGTTCATTTTTTCAACGAAAAGCCCAACGCCGCAACCACCGCAAAAACAATTGGGACAGATATGGACTGCAAGCCAATAACCTCTTTTGATGGTCCAAAACAGCCGCATGAGATTCCAAGGCCGGAGAAATACGCCACCAATTGCGCAATAGAAAAACAAACAAAAAACGCAATCGAGATCAAATACGCTCCCTGCCTGAAAACATTGAGCGCAATGCAGATTCCCAAGACGATCATTCCGTTTATTACGAACGCAGAAAAAAGCCAAGTAAATCTTGATGGCAGGATGTTATACTGCAACACCCCTTCAAGAAAAAAGATCGGCCCTGCCAGGTGGATAGATCCGCTAATCAAAAGACCTGAAGCCAAAGATGTCGCGCAAATACAACCCAAATATTTGCGGACCAGTGGGCGAAGTCCATTGTGATTACTAGCAGCACTGGCCATAGATGTATTGGACATTCTAATGCCCTAATTGGATAAAGCCACTTTTGAAGCGGAATCCCTTCGCAAACCGTCGAGTCCCGGTCGGTAGACGTAGACGTTTTTGTACCCCAAATTCCGAATGACGGACGCTGTACGATCGGACCAAACACACTTGCTGTCCTGACAATACACCACAATTGCATTTCCTTTAGGTATGTCTTGAGAGAACTGTGCGATTTGCAGTAGAGTTGCATTGACCGGCAAATTAATGGCACCCTCAATATGTGAGTTACGAAAGGCTGCGGGAAGCCTCGAATCAACAATGATACAGCCGGTTTTGTTCAAAGTTGCAAGATCTGACGTGTTTTCAATGATATCAAAATCTGCATCAGCCAAGTCGTACTTTGCGGAAATTAGCGAACAAGCTACAGCGTTTCGAACATAACTTAATGGCGATGTAGCAAGCCAATACGCAGTGCTCAAAATACAAACACCGCAGACCACGAAACACTGGGTAGCAAGACACTTTGTGCTTTTCTTCGAACACAAGCGAATAATTAGTGTACCCATTACCAAAATTGCGCCGGTCGGAAGGAAATTTCGCAAAAGGAACCAAAACCACCATCGTGTACGTAACGTCGAGAGTAAAACTGGAGTGTCAGAGACAATTATTGCGGTACCATCCCAGCTTGCCTGTAAGACGCCGGCGGGCACGACGACTTCGTCATGAGGTAGGTCGAGCACCCCGTAACCTGCCTTTTGCTTGCCAGTAAATACAACCCAATGCGATGTCTCGTCCTTTTGAAGTTGCTTCCCACAATGAAGCAAAACCGGCCACCGTAAATCGTCCAAGAAAGTGTAGTCGGCATTTCTTACTGCAACAGTGTACAAATCGTTTTTTTCCGCACATTCGTTGATAGCGCTAATCGACGTTCCCAAGTCCTGAACAAATGAATCTGATCTCAAGAGTTGGGACGGAGAAATCTCCTTTCCCAAGATTGCGGCACACGCACTCAGCGAATACGCGCCACAGTGCATACCCGTATCCAAGCCACCAAGGTAATCATCCAATACGAAATCTTCAGTAGAAAGTTTTGAATCTAAAACTCCCTTTTTGCGATTTGCGCGGTCAAGCAACTCTTGAAGTCGAAGATACGATTGTCGGTCCAACACTGGATGAAAATGCCCTAAATGGTAGCGGCATTTCTGCTTTTCCTCAGTGTAAAGGACATGCACCTCTGCATTGTCGGGAACAGTGATGAGATCAAAATCAACGTATGACCTGGGATCGGTCAGAACCTCGATATCGCGCAGAAAGTAAGCCACACTTCCATTGAATTCGGCATTCAATGCATTAAGTTCATAATGTTCTATTTCGTTTTTTGAATCGTAAAATAATTTCAACTCGATCGAATCAAATTGACCTGTTCTTGTTGGAACTCTGGACGGTACCGAATACATAATGCTTTCAATGTTGGTTCCATCGGCATTCAGGCAGATTTTGACGATTTCGTTTGGATCGATGCCAAAAATAAGTGCGCCGTCGCGGAATTGAACTTTAACTTTATTGAGGAGCTCTGGATCGTTTATATCGAGGTATCGTTCACCACTCCAAAAATATCCTAAGAACCACAATTGTTCGAGATTTGTTGGGTCAACCGCGTTCCAGTCCTTAATCCCAATTAAGTTTACCCGGGATTGTTTGTTGTCAGCGAGCAAGTAACACCTTGCACGTAACGATTGACCATCCTCTTGATAAAGCCATTCCCGAAGCAGGGCAAACTTGGTTCCGTTTTTATACTCCCCGTCAGTCTTGCAACAGAATCTGGCAATCCTGTTTCCATGAATTTCTGCATTAACTGACCGATAGACTTTGTCTGAATAATTCCCAGAGTCGTCAATTACTTTAGTGTCAATTAGAAACCGTTTTCCAACAAATGTGTTTAAGACCTTGCGGACCGTTGCCACTGCTTTTTCGGCTGTTTGCTTGTTTTCTGAAATGTCCTGAAACGGCGACGCGAAACTGGTGTTTATCGCGAAAACACAAGTGGAAAGGACGGCATAAATCAGTTTTGGCAAATTGGTGGACATGTTAGCTTCCTTGACTAGATTTCTCTGCTGCAGCCTTTGAAAGAACTGGCCATTGTTGGAGCGGGTGCAATTCCGTTTTGTCATGGTGAATTTGCGGGAAATTGCGGGGTATTTGGAGTTTCAGTTTCGGTCTTATCTTCGGCATTGCAAGACGGAGTCCAATGTTAGCTTACCAGTCGGGTTTTGCGGAGCTTGCTGTTTTTGGCACTAATGGCTTCGTCCCAGCGTTTGCTCACCACGATCGCGCGAAGCTGCAGCATGGACTCTGCGCCGTCAGCCAGCCAAAACATCCCGTTCCCTTTCAACCGCTGATTCACGACCCGGCGGATGGTGCTTTCGATTCCACCGCTGCCCAGGGGAATCCCCAGACCACGGAAGTGCGGATATGCCATTCGGCCTGCCTGGCCGTTGCGGCGAAGGTAATCGATCTCTCGCTGCATGGCTCCCGTTGGCCGAATACTCTGGTCGCACAACTCCTGGAGTTCGGTGACCACTTCCCGCCACTGGCCGTTGCGCACTTGCGTGCGGTAATCGCGGTAGAGCGGTCTTCGGGCTTCGTCGCTCGCACCAAATTCACGCAATGCTGCCGACACATGGTGAACCGCTTGGCAACAATCGAGGACTTCGTGAACTTTCACTTCCCCCCCAATCTTCGCCGCATCACAAATCCATTTCACCCGATTCCAGATCCACGGAGCACCGTCGCTGGCGAAAGTAATGCTCGCTGCCCCGGCACCGCCAAGACGGTGAAGATGCATGGCCACAAGGTCGGCCATCGCATTGGGGCCCTCAAGCGTTCCGTCAATCGTCGACTGCGAACCTTTCATCACCCGCGCCTCCTTACGCTAATGCGATCGAAAGCCTTCAGATTAACCGATCAAACCAATTCACGCCCCACCAACCAAATCCCCGAAAAACAACAAGCTTCCACTTGAAATCCCAATGACTTCCCGGACAAAATGGAATTGCACCCGTTGGAGCCAAGTAACAAGTAATTAGCAATAGCCAAGAATCAGCCAGGTATTGGGAAGCCTTTAGCAACAAATCGGTACTTGATTTGCCCAAAGGCCGCCAACCGGCTCAGCCGCAAATCACCACTGCGGGAACGCAAGTGCCTTCGATGACCGTGCTATCTGAAAAGGCAGGAATGGTCGCGTTTTCGCAAGGCGATTGGTCAGGTGCTTCAAAATCAGCGCAATCTGACTCGAACAAGAATTCAGCAGTTTGAACCCAGTCACATTCTGTAGCTGGTGCCCAATCCTCAAAGTCATGGTCGCAATCGTCTTGATATTCCTCATTACTGTGCGTACAAGCATGAGGCACCACCGTTTTTACGCCTACATTACAAGCAACAAAGCTTCCCCCACAAATTGACTCGCTTTGGATCTTTGTAACCTGCGTAAATGGGCCGAAATAGCCGAAAAACGCAATCACGGTAAAAATCGAAATTGATCGCATCGCACGTCTCCTATTTATTGATGCTGAAAATGCTGTAACTGCTCAATAACCCCTCGGGCACAATCCCGAACACGAGAGGAGTATTTCAAGTAACCTGCGTTCCGTCAAATATTTTCGGAGCAAATCGACTTAATTTAGAGGGTCTGCAATTGGTCTATGGTGCGCATCCGGCCGTTACACACACACACACACACACACACAGGATTTTGGCAATTCCATGGGTGGCATCCGCCCTTAAAAAAATTTGCATTTTTTTCGGTTCTTGCTCGATAGCACAGTCGCAGCAACGCAAACGAGGGGCGGTTGCCGGGAAACAGGGGATTGGATTTGGAGAGCAGGCGGATTGGGTTTAAGAAATCAAAGATTGGTTCGTAAGTGAAGGGCTGTTCTTTACCAGAGCGCGCATCAAATTGGCGAACAGGTGGATTTGGTGGGCGGCGGTCAGTCGGTTGTGGAGATACTGGCGGAAGCTGACTTCGAGTTTGCGGCAGGTTTTATTCAGACTCAGGAACGTGTCGCGGCCGCGGAATCGTTTCGTCGATCTTCAAGTCCCTGGTCTTCTGCCGCGTGGCCGGTCCTGGTCGTTTTCCGGGCGGTTCTTTGGGCGAGGGCGGAGGTGGTTTCAAGAGCCGACTCGGTGCGATCTTCGGCCGCACGGTCTTCCCTTTCATCCGCTGGATTTCATCCCGCAAAGCTCGAATCACTTCCGCCTGTCGCTGAATCACGGCCACCAACGCAATACCAAAGGCGTCTGCTCCGCCAGCGGAATCTTAATTCCAGCGACCTTCAACGGCTGCGCCGACTGTCGTTCTGAAGGGGGTCCTGAATTGCTCATCCCCATAGAAATCGCTAAAATGCCTTTTCCAGGAAAGACCAATTTCGCCGCATTTCCGCTCATACCATCAGGTCTGCAAGCAGCTTGACACCCTTGATCCAAACCACCCAAAATCAACCCTCAACCCTGTTCGGCCCGTGAACGGTTACCTTATTTGATAATCTGTGATTCCCTTTCTACGTTCTCGTTAACCAACTTTTGAATAATTAACTTTGACTCCAAGGTTAGTTGCGACCAAGCCTCCTCATTGACACGCACTCGCTCCCGGGTTTCCTGGAGCGAAATAGGCAGCACTGGCGCTTTTCCACATTCAGACAGGAAATGATATAGCAACAAATTATACCGAAACGCAATTTCACCGGCATCGTGCATCCAAAATACGTAGAATTCATAAGCCATGTCTGCCGGAACAGCGTCAGAAGTCTCCGGCATGATTTCGTAACCAAAATCAATTTCATAGTTTCGTGGACAACCAGGAAACTCAAGTGCATCGGTGGCAAACGCTATGAACTTGGGAGCACGTTCATTTGCCTGTGCTTTCGCCAACGTGGTTATGTCAATCCTCGCAACCACCTCGCGCACGTGAGAAATGTTTCTAGAATCACATGCCTTTTGTATCTGCGACATACTGTCCTTTAGTGAAACTGACTGATCTTGCAATAAGCATAATATCGAAATTGAAAATACTATCATCTTCGTGACATCCATTGATTGAGTTCGCTTCAATCGAACAAAAACGCGATTGGTGGTCATTTGACAGGGACTTCGCGAGGGCCTCTTCGTCGTCCATAGTTGTCGTCAATTGTTGAGCACTCCTGCCGTATAATGTTTTCTATGATTATCACTGGGTCTTTGCTGGTGTAGGCATCGATGCCGGCATCTTTGTGACTCAAATGTGTCACGGCATGGCCACAAAGCTCGTGAGCCAAGATTAGCCACTTTGGGTTTCGTACCCTTCCATCCGCAGGCGGGTTTGTATCGCCATCTCCAATTATACGATCGTCGTCAGCCTCGTTGTCCATTCCTCCGATGAAGATCTCGGCATCGCAATTTTTATAAAACCTGGTGATACCGCCACCTCTATCAACCTTCGCACTTGATGGCCCAAAAATGCTCGGCCTTGGCCCGTCCCAAAGTGAAATAACACAATCGCTATTGATTGCCTGACAGATGCAGCCACAGCTGATTGGCCGGTCGGAACAACCGTACGATGGGCCCACCGTAATACTACACCCTCTCAAATCATAACCGGTCTCTGTATTGCAAAATCCAAGTTCGTAAGAATATACGGAACCATCGCTGCGCACCTTGAATTTTCCGCTAGGACACAATTGGTTAAGCCAACCGGCAATTAGTTCGCGCTTATCCGGATTTATGCTAGGGATAACGAGTTTCTGTCCGGTCGTGTCAACTCCATTGGGCACAAAATACGCCCGATACAGATTTGGCCCATCCACAAACCCCAGCGGATCCATCGACAACCATCGACCAATTACTGGCTCGTACGTGCGGGCCCGGACATAGATGTCGCCTGTTGCGGAATTGGAGTAATACCCCACGGCGCCCTTGTAGCCGAACGGATTGATCGTCGTTCCGGTGCGGGCGACCAGTTCCCCGAAGGCGGAGAAGATGTACGTGTCGGTGATATTCTCGTTGTCGTCTGTCAAAAGTCGCGTCGAATGCTGGCCATCGTAAGAGTAGTAACTGGTCACACCAGACCGCTCTTGCGAAATGAGTTCGCCAAACCGCTCGGGCCGGTGCGTGTATACAACGGTTGGGACGTCGTTCTCGTCTGTTTCCATCTGGACATTGTCGCTCAGTTCATCCCAAATGTAGTTGATTACTGCCATTGGACTCTCCGGGATTCGGGGACTTGCCTGCAAAAGCTACTGGATGTCACGGACTCTGCGGTTATCTGCATTGTACGATGAGGTCACCAAACAACCTACCAAAAAGCTTCCATTCAGCGGAATGTGCGATGAATTTAACTCGATCAGTATTCACTTCTTGGCGATTCAACAGGGTGTTGCTGTCAGCCTGCGCGTACCACAAATGGCTGTCCTGCACACAACGGATCAGACTGTTAACCGCGCTAAAGGCAATTTACCCAACAATCAATATCCACCGAATGAACAACGCCTGAACTGTGATATACGTATGCACCAGCAAGCCAGGTAAAGTACCCGGCCGCTGCCCAATCTTCTTCCGCACGAATTGTTCCGGTTTCAACAATTGTCGGATTGTCAAGGCGACTTCGGATTTCCTGAAAAGGAACGTCGAGAGACCGGTCACGATCGCGCACCGCCTCGCCTTCCTTTTCCTGATGACACCAGGACCGAATCCAATGTTGCAGCTGGCTA
>Ga0163150_10002972_pt1 | contig 24743 bp, 28 predicted proteins | sample OliLakLV19P2IB_FD_148628 | JGI IMG/M metagenome (GOLD analysis project Ga0163150, IMG submission 148628) | Freshwater microbial mat bacterial communities from Lake Vanda, McMurdo Dry Valleys, Antarctica - Oligotrophic Lake LV.19.P2.IB | ecosystem: Environmental > Aquatic > Freshwater > Lake >...
GATCCCACGCGGCGGTGGCCCGCCGACCGCGATTGGTTTCCCGGCGAGGCTGGGGTCCTTCACCACAGCCGCTGACGCAAACATGGCATCGACGTCTCCAAAGAGGATCTGGCGCGACCAACGCATGACTTTCTCCTAGCAGGCTGCGGAAAATCGGTTTCAGCCAGTGTTGCACCATGATCTTGCGAGTATTGATGTCGCAAGAACGGATTACAGGATGCTCAAAATGGCCGTCAGCAAGGCCGCAGGCGAATCGAAACCGGGAAGCGTACCCTCTGGGGCGCACGGTGCGACGAATAAGGAGCACCACGTCTGTGCGCGCCGCCGAGTGGTGAGGCGGCCGGGTCCCCGTTGAGGATTTCGACGAGCTGAGAACGAAGCTGGCGGACTTTTTCAGCATCCTTCTAGAAGGTAAAAGACAATTGAAGCGGCTGCAAGGGACGCTGGGATAGGGGGACTCTCGTGTGGGGAATGTGTTCGGAGTCGGTTGGAATACGGCCGACTGATCCCACCAGTTCCTGTAACAATCCTCGACAGATTCCGCAATGGTGGCGACGTGGCTGAATCGTTCGTCGCTGGCGTCGGTATACTCGGCCACATTGCTGACAACGCCAGGCGAATTGCGTGAGAGCCAGGACTTCCTTCTGTAGGGAATGGTAGATGGTGATCGCGAGAGCGCCGTCTCGATTCGTCTCGGTCATCTTTCGGAGAAAGCTCGCCCCATGGTTTGGCCGCTTTTTCAGAATGTCGTATTGCCATTGATGAATCATTTCGTGCGCCAGCGTGCTCCGGATCTCCTGCTCGCCATACTCGCTCTGCTGGACAACTTGTTGGAGTAGAGGAAGGGACAGGCGAATTTCACGCCTTGTCGGCGGGCGAAGGCCGTCCCGATCCAGTCGGGGCCGCGGCCCTCGACGAGTCACAAAGAGGCCGACTGAGGAGGTCAGCCTCCGACTCCAGACCAGATCAATCGGGGGCAGGAGGCCTCCGAAGTAGCGTGCATTGAGTGCGCTCCACATCTGGGTCAGATGCTGCGAGGTCACAGGAGGGGATGAGTGTGAGGACATGCGAAGGGGTTACCCCAATTCTTCGTACACGGCCGCAGCCAGCAACGGCACCATAATTTCGTGGTGGCCGATCAGGGAGTAGCCTTTCCCGCCCTTTTGGGTTGGCCGACGCACCACGTTGGTCAGCGGGCGGTAGTGAGCCATGAAATCCATGTCTACGGTCGTGATATTGGTCAGATGATGGCCGAGATTGCGTCCTAGCGACACCGTTTTGAGAAAGACTTCCGGTAAAATAACGGCAGAGCCGAGATTGAGGTACACGCCACCTTCCATCCCTGACACAACGGCCGCAAGCCGCCGAAAATCCAACAGCGAGGTTGCCCCGATCGCGGCGCCATCCGCAGCAGGATGCATATGGATGATGTCGGTTCCGATCGCGACGTGCACGGTGACTGGAATGCCGAGCTTTACTCCGGTTGCCAGAATGCTCGTCTCGCGATGAGGGAATTGTCCCTGTCGCCGATTGATGTAGTGGCCGATAGATTCGCCAAGCCCTTCCCGATCATGGGCTCCACGGATAATCGCCTCGTTGAGCATGCGGCCGGTTTCCTCTGCCATTCCGAAGCGCCCTTCGTCGATTTCCGCGTCGACCTCTTCAGACGTGTGCCCCATAAGCGCCAATTCGAAATCATGAATAATTCCGGCTCCATTCATGGCCACGGCCGACAGGATTCCTTGCTGCATGAGGTTGACGAGAATAGGATTCAATCCGACTTTGATGACGTGGGCGCCGAGTCCCACGATAACGGGGCGGCCTTTACGATGGGCCTTGACGATGGCCTTGGCGACCGCGCGCAACGATTTCACGCCCAGGATATCCGGCAGCGAGCGATAGAATTGGCTGAAGCTGCCTCCTCGGCGCCAGGGGCTGGCAAAATCGGAGATGCGAACCTTGCTGTGCCGCTTCTTGAGCGGATAGGTCGTGAGGTCCGTCACGTTGATCGGCGCGATCAGGCTCGGAGTCGTGACGGGGGGCCGCTGCCGGTCAGGAGGCTTTGCCAAGGAGCTGTTCCTCGATGAGTTCACACAGGACGTGGCCGAGCGTGATGTGGCTTTCTTGAATGCGGGCGGTGACTGTCGAGGGTACGACGAACGGGTATTCCACCAGACCAGCCAGTTTCCCGCCCGTCCCCCCGGTCCAGCCGATGGTGGCGAGGCCACAGGCTCGCGCGGCTTCCACGCCTTTCAGCACGTTGGGTGAATTGCCGCTGGTGCTAATGGCTATGGCGACATCGCCTTTCTGTCCATGGGCTTGGACCTGTCGAGCAAAGAGTTCTTCAAAACCATAGTCGTTGGCGATGCACGTAATGGCGGCGATGTCGGTGGCGAGGGCGAGGGCTGGAAGCGGGGCTCGCTCACGCTTGTAGCGGCCGACGAACTCGGCTGCGAGATGGGCCGCATCCGTGGCGCTGCCTCCGTTGCCGAAGAGCAGCACTTTGCGTCCATCGCGGAAGGCCTGGGTCATCAATTTCGCGATCTGCACGATGCGATCGGCATGTTCGCGCGCGAACTGTTGTTTGACGGTCGCGCTCTCGGCAAACGCACTGAGTACACGCTCTTTCATGGGAAGGGATTCTAGGCAACCCTCCGTCATCTGTCAAACCTGACTTGCCGACCGGTTATGACTTTACTGTGGCGATGGGCCCTGTCTGTCGAATGGCGTTCATCGCAAGGGCGATCATAGAACCGACATCGGAGACCGTCGCCGGCAGGATGAGGGTATTGGTCGTTCTCGCTAACTCTCCAAACTTCGTAATGTACTGTTCCGCCACGCGCAGTTGAACGGCTTCCTGGCCGCCAGGCACTTGGATGGTCTCCGCGACCTTGCGCAATCCTTCTGCGGTGGCCTGCGCGATAGCGAGGATGGCTGAGGCCGCTCCCTCTGCCTCGTTGATCTGCTGCTGCTTCTTGGCCTCGGAGGCCTTGATGACTTGCTGTTTCTCGCCCTCAGCCTGGTTGATCGCCGCGTCGCGCTCGCCCTCTGATGTGAGGATCACCGCCCGCTTTTCCCGTTCCGCGCGCATCTGTTTTTCCATCGCATCCAGTACGCCCTTCGGCGGGGTGATGTTCTTAATCTCGTACCGGAGGACTTTGACGCCCCAGGCTTCTGAGGCTTTGTCGAGCTCATTGACCACTTGGATATTGATATTGGTCCGTTCCTCGAACGTCCGATCCAACTCAATCTTGCCGATCTCGCTCCGCAGCGTGGTCTGCCCGAGCTGGATCAGCGCGAAATGAAAGTCACTAATGCCATAGGACGCGCGCTGAGGGTTCAAGACCTTGAGGTACAAGATACCGTCAACCGAGACCTGCACGTTATCGCGGGTGATGCAGACCTGTTCCGGGATATCGATGGCCGCTTCCTTGAGCGAATGTTTATAACGAATACGGTCGATGAAGGGGACGAGAATATGAAAGCCCGCATCCAATGTGGCAGCATATTTCCCGAGCCGTTCGACCACATAGGCGCTTTGCTGCGGCACGACCACGGCAGTTTTGGCGACGATGACCACCACCAGCGCAGCCAAGACCAGCAGCACGAATAGTCCTTCAGTCATCGTTGTGTCCTCCGTTCTCGTTCCGAGCCGCTCCCGCTCATTCCGCCGATATCCAGATTGTGAGTCCTTCGACCCGCTCGACCTTGCACCGTTGACCCTTCACCAAGGGGGTTGCACCGGCATTGTGCGCGGTCCAAGTAGTACCACGCAGTTCCGCCTTGCCGGTTCCGCTCACAGCTAAAGCTTCGAGCGGAATCGCGCTTTCCCCGGCGAGGGTATCCACGGCCGGCAGATCCTTCTCCTGTTTCTTCAGCCGGGCCAAGAGTGGGCCGCGGAACACGAGCAGCGACAGAATGGCGAGCACTGAAAACAACAACCACTGGAGCCATTCTGCTTGAGTGATTCCCAGGCCGGTCAGGCTGCCGACGATCAGGGCCGCAACCCCAAAGAAAAGAATATAAAATCCTCCGGGCGTGGCCATTTCGACGCCGAGCAGCACGAGACCGAGAAGCATCCAATACCACCAGATCATCGGGGGGCCTCATGTACGGTTCGAAAGAGCTGCAAGGAGTGAAAGATCGTCCTGAAAGTCTAAGCGCCTTTCCCTAGACCGTCAAGCAGAAGGCGCATTATCTGGCATGAATTGATCGTGTTGCGGGCCGATGTTATAGTCCGCGCGCAATGGCGCACGACCAACCAGTCAAAGCCTTAGTCATCGCGCTCACCGACCACGCGGCGGCCGCAGTCTATTCGATTAATCGCCTCCAACCGGACGCGCTCTGCTTCGTGTTGCCGGAAGGGGCAAAATCCCTTGTAGAATCCGAGGTCCAGCCGAAGATTGAGCACTTGCCTAGACGGTGGGATTGGGTGATCCTTCCAGAAACTGGTGAATTTGTCGGCTGTTATCAGACGCTCGCCCGGACGCTCCCTGAGATGTTGCGTACATGGGAGGTGCAGCCAGGCGAGCTCGTCGTCGATGTGACCGGGGCGACCCCGGCCATAGCCGGGGCGCTTACGTTAGTGACCATGCCGATGAGTTCACGGATTGTGTCGCTCGTTCCGGCACGAGAGGGACAGGAAGAGGACAGGATTGATATTGCCGGACAGCCGTTCATTTGGACGCAGGTAAATCCATGGGATGAGGCGGCCTCTGTCTCACGCCGAGAGGGCTGTGAGTTGTTCAACCGAAGATTGTTTTCTGCAGCGTCAAAGCTGTTCCGCGAAATTGAAGCACGAGTGAGCGGCGGGCAGAAACCCCTCTACCGCGCCTTTGCCGATCTGGCCGATGGCTATGATCTGTGGGAGCGACTTCAGTATCGTCAAGCGTGGGAGAAGTTGAAGACTGCCATGAAGGCTTTCGAGATGGCAGTCCTGTGGGGTGGACCACCAGGACTCACGTCGCTGTTACCGGCCATCAAAGCGAATGCGGGCTTCTTGGAGAAGCTCGTCCTCGATCCTGCTCCCGTGAAAGACCTGCTGGCCGCCGATCTGCTGGCCCATGCAAGCCGTCGACTGCATGGCCTGCACGATTCGGAAGCCGCCATGGTCTCGCTCGTGCGCGCGCTCGAAGCCTTCGCCCAGCGACAGCTGTTTAAGCATTACCAGATCAAAACGTGGGATGTGCAGCCAGAGCAATTGCCGCAAGCTCTTCAAGAAACCTGTCGATCCTGTTGGCTGGAGGATCTTGACGGCAAGTACAAATTGCCGGTTCAGGCGCAGTTTCGTGCGTTGGCTGGATTGGGCGACCAGATGGGCCAAGCCTTTTTGCGGGAGTGGCCGACGATGAAACCCTTGCTCGACGCCGCCAACCATGCTGTCCTTGGCCACGGTTTCGACCCGGTCAAAGCCGAACGGGTGCAGCAGTTGTACGATGTCGTCGTCAAGCTTTCAGGCCTCAGTGAAGCGGCATTGCCGAAGTTTCCGATGCTGAACCTCTAGTGAAGCGTTGTTCGTGCAGCGTATCTCGTTCAAGCGTTTCAGGTTGCGAGTTTCATGTTTCATGTTGTTCGTTTCGGATTGCTGAAACTCCGAGGGCTAACATGAAGCATGGAACCTGAAACTAGAAACTCCACTCCCGAACGAACGACGCTTCACGAGATACGAGCGACGATTTCCCATGGAAGTTAGAGTCTACTACGAAGACACCGACTGCGGCGGGGTGGTGTACTACGCGAACTATCTCAAATATTTCGAGCGGGCGCGGACGCAGTATCTGGAAGAACGCGGCTTGTCGGTCGTTCAACTGATGAACGAAGGCACGGTGTTCGTCGTCGTCCATGTTGAAGTGGACTACCAGTCACCGGCCCGTTATGGCGACCGATTGATCGTCGAGACGGTTGTTTCCGATAGGACGGCGGCCTCCTTCACATTTTCGCACGTGATCCGAGAGAGGGAGAGCCGGCGTGTGGTCGTCGAAGGGTCAGCCAAGTTGGTGGCAACGGATGATAATGGGAAAGTGAAGCGACTCGACAAGGCCATGGTCGCCGCGCTGGGGGCCGGTCCGACAAAGCGACCCTAAAGGGGCAAGCTTGGAGCCGTGCTTGCCATGATCGGCGTTACGATCAGTTTCATTCTGCCAATCTGGCTGCTGTTTTCGGATATCCCCAAAAGAGAAGTAGGCGAGGACGTCGAAACCATCGGGTAGGTCCAGCATCTTAGCCTGGGTGGCATTGCGATATAGTAATGGTGTTCCCACGCCGAAGAGACATTAGGCACGACGGATTGCAGGGAATTCGACTGACCGTGCGTGAACACGCATGAAACGGCATGCAGGAGTCGGCGGCAGCGGATGGAAACGAGAACGTGAAGCGTCTCGACAAGGTGAGGGGTGTCGTATTACAATGAAAATTCACAAGGAGTCATGAAATGGAAATGGCATCGCTCGGAAGCTGGCTTATTATGGCTGGCTGGTCAATTGGCTTAGCCATACTCGCCTGGTGGTTTTTCATGCCAAACCCAATGGATAGAGACAGAAAGCACAAGAAGAAGCGGTAATTTCACTTCTGCTCCTCTCCTCCACCGTAGTCTTCGCCGCCGCCCCAACATCATAACCGTGTACCGGTGCTGATCGTTCTCCAGAGCGCCCGGCGCTCTAGGGCAATGCCGCTGGGCCGCGCGGTTCACCCCTCTGGCAGGACATCTGTATCGCGAAAGCGCTGGTTCAACGCGATGCCGAGTTCTTGGGATGTTTTCACGAGGCCTTCGTAGCTCTTGAGATCGGCGTCATATTCCGACATCGGATACGTACTGAGATTGCCTTGGCGTTGCTCGTGAAACCGCCGACAGATCTTTCGGAGAGCTTGGATTGCTTCGAGCAGCGCCGCCGTGTATTGGTGGGAACCCTCCAACGCCCCTGGCTCCGACTTCAATGCTGCAGAAGTTTCCGTCAGGTCTGATGCCAGCCGATCAAGATCTTTGACGTGAGCTCCAAAGTCAGTGGCCTTGAACAGCCTTGGAATCGATGAGAGGGCTTTGCGCCACGAAAACTTGAAGATGGCATCATGAATGGCGACATACTCGCCAAGGATGGCATTCGTTCGGATCAGTCCCTCGGGAAGGTCCGGCATGTGTCACTCTCAAACCTTCGATGACGCGACTCATGCGAGCGTGGGTTGCCTCCATCGCGAAATGGTCGCATTCACTGCACCATAATAGTTACGAACGATGGTGTTTCTCTAGTTTCCACGCTTTCCAGGCGAAGAAAAACCCCACCGGCGCGCTGAGGATGCACACAATTGCTAGAGGAGACGAGTCTGCGGCCAGCCACCCGCCAAGAGCGGTATAGATACTAGATCCAACGAAATAGACATACCAGGGAATCCCGCGTTTTTTTTTCGTCGAGGGGTCAGTTTGCGATGACATGTGAGATCCTCTGAATGTCCTGGCTAACTATGAATTATCTGATTTCGTTTAACAAGCCTGTTGTCATGAGATCGAGGCGAAACATAGAACCACGAGTCTTTCTACTGAAACCTTTCACCCGCCTACGCAGGAAGCCACAGCTGTAAAGCTGCGGAGGAATGCGCAGCGGGTGTCCTCCGAAGCCTTGGCGAAGGAGGACACGCTTCCAGCCTTCGTAGCCGTGTCGGCTACTACGGCGGAGTAGGCTCGGCGGGTTCCTCCGAAGACACAAAAGGGACCACGGCTGTTAAGCCGTGTGCTCCACATGTGACGACTCCCGGTTCGCGAATTATCGGACGGTCAGCCATCGACTTTGCCACCTGCAGCGCGAACGCACTGCACAATATACGCTTGTGTTTCTGGTGACAAGCACGCAAGCGGCAACGTGGTGAACTGTGCTTTGGAGTACAATAACAGCCATACATTCGAAAACTGCCACAACTCTTTGACTGCGGACCACTGTAGCGTGGTTGTGCCGATGTCGGAAGCCATGGTGAAGGAGGACTCCTCAGCGCGAAACGTGGCTTGAGGGCTGTCCATCTGGCGAAACTTCTGCAGCGATCTGCGATAGTGTACAACATAGACCACGATGGCGAATGCCAAGCCCACCGCCAGCACAGTCGCAAGCCCACCGATGATCCAAGAGGATTGACCGAGCGCGACGAGTACGACGAGCCCGAGCGCAGCAATGAGCAGCGCAACAAAGAAGCTGATCCCGACGGATCGGTGCCAAAACCCGAACACGGCCTGACGCAGCAGCGACTCGCTATAAATGAGCGTGGCCTCGTGGGGCATAGGGGCTGTCAATCCAAGCTTTGAGACCCGGTCCACGAGGGACTCGGATCATCACCACGGCGCGATGGTTTGGTTCGCAGCAGCGCATGGTCAGGCGTCGTCATTCCCCAATGTACCAATCAAAAGGGATTGAATGCTAGCTGCTGTTTTCGGAAGGAACGAAGGATAAGGACAAGTCGTGATTCGTAACGCATCGTTCGTCTATCGGCAACGACGTACAATATGAAAAGCGAGAACGCGTCGTTCGCACACGTTCCTGCCACACAGATTGTCAAAATTGCAATGCCTGATTCCGCCAAGCCCAGGAACGCCTCGTCGTCGCGAAATATTTTCTGGCGCGCGTTGCCGCGCGAGGTGACGCGATAGAGGGCGCCGGGGAATTCGAGGCGGAGCGGGAAGGCCATGGCCCCTACTACATCAGCTAAATATCATATTGCAAGATGTGACACTTACTTACTTATGCTTACTTTCTTACGGGAGGGGGAACCTCATCTGAAAACCGGATCAACGCTGTCCATACAGCGCAATTCACGCGGGGAGGATGCTGACAGGCAGATTATTTTGGACAGCAGTGGGTAGGCCATTTTACTCTGGCCCTCGGTCTTTCATTCCCGCGTGACAGAGGTATCAATCCCCCAAACCGCTCTTGACTCTGATCTTTTTGGCCCACTTTGGGTAATCGATGAGCGGATTGCGGTTGCCCTGTCGGTGGAAGATGGCTTGGTTGCGATGCCGCTCATAGTCATCCACCGGGAATGCCTGGTGCCATTGGAGCAGCGTGGCAATGCGATCTTGTGTGTACTCCTTCGCCGTGGCATTGATCTCGCCGGGATAGCGGAGCAGGAAGTAGAGTGTCGCACGTGCGACGACACCCTTGCCTCCGCTGGGTTCGAATTTGTTCTCTTCCCGCTTGCCGCATTCGTTTCGCGTGACCTCTTCAAAGTCCGGGAAGTCGAAGTAGGGCGTATTGCCACGGAAGCTGTTGCATCCCGATTCGCAGGAGAAGAGGTGATGAAGGTCTCCGCGCATCGGCTCCTTTTTCCCAAACCAGGACTGGGGCACCACGTGTTCGCAGTTATACGGTAGCGCCGCCTCCAAGAGGTCCAGCTCCTGACCGAATTGCGAGGCCGTGATGGTGGATTCTCGCAGCGCCAGCTCCCTCATTCGCAGACCACGTTCCTGATCGATCCTGAAGTCCTCCCGGATCAACTCTTCCGGGTCAAACTCCATCCCTGAGTAGATACTTCGTAGTTTGCGATTCGGGCGAAGAGTTTGCGATTCGGGCGAAGATCAATCCACGGGTAGACTTCCTTGCTCGGCTTGTACCCGGGTTTTGTCGCATGAGTGCGTCTGACCAAATCGGAAAGCTTGCTGAACAGTTCGTCTGGTGACAGTGAGGAAGAAAGGTCCGCGTAATAGGATTTTTTCTCTTTTGCGTCGACCTTCTTGTCATAGTAGGGCCGGGTCCGTGCTTGGCGCGCCTCCTCCAGATAGACTCGGAGTTCTTCATCCAGCGGCGTACTCGTGGCGGGGAGTGGCTGTACGGTGGAAGGCTGAGCTGGCTTGGCGTGACCGGTTGCAGCTGGTTGGGAGAAGTCTTGCATGAGTCCGGCGCCGCCCAGCTGAACGCTGATGCTTAGCGGGATGGTCCATGTGGCTACCCCTTCACGAATGTGCGGTGCGCCAAGTGATGGCGAAATGCGCGGGGGTCCGAGCGCCCCTCCCACCGACATGTTTGAGGTTGGGGCGGACATCGTTGGTCCTGCCTCGAACATTTGGTCTCTCAATCGATGGCCCAGGCTGCCCAGCGACTGGTTCTTGATATGCTTCACGATGCGACTGACTCGAACCCCCTCGTTGGCAATCCAGTTGATGGCTCCATCATCCATGTCCGTCGTCCAGAGCGTATTATTCCGGGTCAGGATCCGACCCCGGTCGTCTCGTTTCGGCACACCCGAATGGTGGAGCCCCACCACTTCCCACTGGTCATTGAACAATGGCGAACCCGACGAACCCGGAGCCGTATCCGTGTGATAGTGGATAAAATTTTCCAGCATGTCGATAATTTGGTTCTCACGCAGGGCAATCTGTTTGGGGAGCCCGTTCGGATGCTGCACAATCGTGACATACTCGCCATTGATCACCTTGCCTTCGTCTTCGATCAGGCGAAGCCAGCCGAACTCCTCGATCCCGTGCCCCTCCACCGATCGTTCGACCACCGCGATGAGCGAAAAATCCAGCGGCTTGCTGGTGAGGAAGAAGCTCTCAGGGTCAAGTGCAAACGTCACAGTGGGCTGGGCATTTCCCTCGGGGTCGTCCTGGCAGTTGAACACGACGCGGGCTTCACGTCCCGCCTCTGCATTCTCCAGCACATGGTTGTTCGTGAGCAATAGCCGCGGTGAGACCATGAAGCCGGTCCCCGATCCTATGTGCCGGCCGTTCTGAAAGAGGCGGACGCAGCCCACGGCACGACTCGTCCGTAGGCCGAGATCCATATATGAAATGCCCAAGAGATCGTTGCTCCCGATAATTCGCTCAAAGAGGATGTCGCTGAGGTTTTGGCCGGGGATGATACCTGGCGGTGGGAGCGCCCCGATCGCTGGTACCTGCTCCAGCGCCCCGATCGCTGGTACCTGCTCCCGCCACGGCGCATCGCTCTCCCGTCTTGAGGGGATGGCCGCTCGGCTTTTGGCCCCGCGACGTTTGCCCAGTTCCACTACCGCCTGGGAAATATCTTCTGCAGCTATGCCGCGACGTGTGGATAACATAGTCTCCATCACGCACTCGTTGATCCCCAGGCGCCTCAACCGAGCCCGTACTCGGTCCGGCCTATCTGCCTGCAGAATATGTCCCGCTCGAATTGCTTGAACGCCTTTCTCTCGTTCGGTCCGGCGTTCCGTGTAACGCTGTTCGGTCTCGGTGAGCATCTGATCTTCATGAACCATAGTGCCTCCTTAAAGAGCAGGGGCCGTCTGCATGGCAACACTCATGCTCGCCCCTGTTCGCCTTTTCTGTTTTGATCCCGACTTGATAACGTTAAAGAGCAGAAATGTTTTTAGGAACTTTTGTTAGTTCCAGGCCAATTACTCAGAAGGTCCTCCTGGTTGCGAGTACCGCTTTCCCTGATCTTCTGGAGGTGCGAGGGAACGACGAGGCAGCGTCGACTTGATGCTTTGGTCCAATGAGCGATGGGTTCCCTTTGCGTGCTTGTGCGGGCGCAATCCTTTCTCGCGGTGAAGTCGTCGAGGCCGCAGGCTGCTCCCTGGTTTGGACTCTGGTTTCCTGCAGAGGTCGCAAGAGGGTCGGAGTTCGGACTCATTCGCCCCGGGAGCTAAGGGTCTTGTGGACAATGAAGAAGGTGGGGCAGTTGATTGCTGTGCAGGAACCTGATTGGCGAAGATCAGCATGATGCCGATAACGAAGAGTGCGCCGAACATGGTTTGGCTGTGTGTCATGAAGTGTAGAAGAAGGCACACTCTATGCCAGGGCGGTTTGGTTGACAACGGAAAAAGCCGCGTGCTGTTATAGCGGCGTATCTCGTCGCTCGTGAAGGGTATCTCGTAGGATGGTCTCCTTCTTCTCTTACGAGATACGAGAGACGAACGACGCTTCACGATTTTTTGGAGGTTAGGTCATGGATATGATGGGACGTGTGGGGCTGATCGAGATTCCAATCTTGATCGCGCCTGATCAAAAAGTCTGGATGGATCGCATGATTAAGGAGGGCAAGATCGCCATCCCTCCAGGCGGGACGCTGGAAAAAGGCTCGCTCTATTCGATGTTTGTCAGGATGCTCTTGCATAACGCCATGGAAGAGCAGAAGCGACAGGAAGTATTGGACGCGGAGGACGAAGACGACGAATAAGCAGGATGCTGAACACGGCTCCCTGCGTCGTTCTCGCTTCGCTCAAGGCTTCAACGTACTCAGAGTACGCCTCAGCCTTTCGTTCGCTGTGGCCTTGCAGGAGAACCGTTTTGAGCATCCTGCCAACGTCTCATATCGTGGCCTAAGATTGCCTCGTCCTTGAGCGTAGTTTTGGACTTGCTGATTAGTCGGCTTGAACGACTCCCCACGACTGATGCGCTGTATCTGAAACGATTCAGAGGTGTATCCAAAGAGATTCACTGGCAGCGTGATTAGAGGCGCTTCATTGCGGAATGTGCGGCTTTGATGGTGTATTCGATATCGCGGGTTGAATGAGCGGTTGAGAGGAAGGCGGCTTCGAATTGAGAGGGGGCTAGATACACCCCTTGCTCCAGCATCGCGTGAAAAAATTTCCCGTATCGTTTCGTGTCCGAAAGCTTTGCGGTATTCCAATCCACCACCGGGCCTGACGCAAAGAAGGCTCCAAGTATCGAGCCGACTCTGGTTTGCGTGAGCGGCACGCCCGCTTTTTTCGCAGCCTCTCCAATCCCTTTGGCCAAGGCGGAAGACTTTTCTTCCAGCTTCTTATAGATCCCACGGGCCTTGAGTTGCTTGAGTGTTTCAATACCAGCGGATACGGCTAACGGGTTTCCCGATAACGTTCCCGCCTGATAGACCGGCCCCAGCGGCGCGATCAGATCCATGATCTCATTGCGCCCCCCATAAGCACCGACTGGCAACCCTCCGCCGATGATTTTCCCAAGCACCGTCAGATCCGGTGTGATGCCGTAGAGGGCTTGGGCTCCCCCGTAGGCGACGCGAAAGCCGGAGATGACCTCGTCGAAAATCAGGAGGATGCCCTGTTCTTCGGTGAGTCGGCGGAGCGCTTGAAGAAAATCAGGCGCCGGCGGCACGACACCCATGTTCGCGGCGATCGGCTCCAGGATAATGCAGGCCAACGTGTCCCGCTGTTCCTTGACGATCTGTTGCACTGCCTGGATGTCGTTGTATGGGGCGGTCAAGGTGTGCTTGGCGAAATCAGCCGGAACCCCATGCGAATCGGGAATCCCCAGCGTGGCCAAGCCGGAACCAGCTTTCGCCAGCAAATAATCGCTGTGGCCGTGATAACACCCTTCGAATTTGAGAATGTTGTCTCGTTTGGTAAAGCCACGCGCGACACGAATTGCGCTCATGACGGCCTCAGTGCCGGAGCTGACGAGCCGGACCTTTTCCATCGACGGGAAGGCGTCGCGGATCATACGGGCGAGCGTGACCTCCAGTTCGGTCGGCGCGCCGTAACTGGTTCCGCGTGCGGCAGCCTTTTTAATCGCGTTGATGACCGATGGAGCGGCATGGCCCAAAATCATCGGGCCCCATGAGAGCACATAGTCGAGGTAGCTGTTCTGATCGACGTCGTAGAGGCGGGCGCCTTTGGCCCGTGCAATAAACCTGGGTTGGCCTCCGACGGAACGAAACGCGCGCACCGGACTATTCACGCCTCCGGGAATCACGTGCTGGGCGTCGGCAAACAGCTTGGCAGAACGAGTGGTTTTCATGATGGGGGCGCACAGTACCATGCAGTCGAGTCTTGGTCAAGAAAGAGACGGTGCATGTGACGGGATAAGGTGACCGGGGCCAAAAACGGTCAGAAGAGATACACCGATCAGCATTTTTTGATACAGGCGGTATGGCTCTGAGGCAGGGGATTTTCGTAATCCCTTGCAAACATGCCGATTTAAGTGACGAGTCGATTGCGGCCTGACTCTTGCTCAGATCATGCGGGTACGACCTACATTCTAGACAGCGATCCTAGGGATCAACGATGAAGATTATCTGTTCATGGTGTCGGCAAGAAGGGAAAGCCGCGCTCGTGGGCGAGAAAGCCCCTCTCGCCGATGAACGGGAAACGCACGGGATTTGTGTTGGTCATCGCCGTACTGTTGAAACCCGCATACGGACATCACTTCACACGGATTCCCGCTCAGGAGTTTCGACGAGATGGTCTTTCGCGCTTTTCCGCAAATGGAGAGGTGTACTGAACGTAGCGAAGAAGATGCGCCCGTAGGATAGGCGCATCTTCTTGCCGATCTGTTGGAAGACGCGCTCGTGTTTATCCCTGAAACATTTTGAGCAACTGATCGATCCCGCCGGATTCGATCTTGCCGTTCGGCGTCACCTTATCGATCACGTTGGGTAACAAGCTAGACAGTTGTGTACTTGCGGCCTCAGGTGAGACACCGGCCTTGCTTGCAAATTGGCTCAAAAAATCGCTCCCCAGGCCCTGCTTGATCTGATCCGGTGTGATGGGCAGGTTTTGTCCTGTGCTCACCCAGGAGTTCACAATGTCGCCGAGTCCGTTCTTCTGGAATGCTTGGACAATGCCGGCCAATCCCCCCACACTGCTATTCTGACCGAGCAAACCCGTGAGAGCCTGCAAGAGAGGGTTCTGTCCTGCCTGGCCGCCCATCGCCCCACCGACTGCTTGCCCCAATTGATCCATGAGTCCCATTGGTGATTCCTTCCCTCACCGGATGTTGAAAAATACCGCCGTATTGTCGATGTGCTGCGATCTTATCGGCGGCCTGTTAAACCGCCCTACGAGCGTTGGTCTATGAATCGACCAGAGCCGCTACCATAATTGAATGAATTGAATGGCAGGTCCGTTATCAATCGATGCTAGCCTCGCGAAGGTTTCCGTTTGGGCTGCCGCTGTCGCGCATTCGGGTTCCGATTTGGTTCTTCTTTGATTTCTTCCATCCCCCAGTGGGCCCGCTTCGCTTTTTCACGCTCGGATACTGCAAAGAGCACATGAAATGGGATCGCTCCTCGGGCGCCTATTCCAGCCTGTCCGCTTCCCCAAGCTTCTCCTGCGTCGCGCAAGATCTCAAGGAGGGTTTCATACTCAGTATCGTCGTTGGATAAGACAGAGGCCGCATCGGTGATGAGCAAAATATAGCCCTTGGCCGGCAGCCATTCCAGATCAGCCAGGCATTCTTCGAGAGCGTCCCAGTTATGACCGAAGTAGTCGGGGAATTCCAACGCCTGTGCGAATTCCGTAAACAGAGCTGCCGGTGTCTTGCAGTGACGGCCGTTGATGACCTTCAGCGCCAACCGAGCTGGTGAGCGGATGAGCGATTTGACGGGCTGTCCGTCTGTGACCGTAAGCAAGGAGGTCCAGGGGGCCTTCGTCGATTGGAGATAGGCGGTCAACATCGGTGTGGATTTTGGGGTCATGGCGGCTCATTCAATGAGATGAACGTTCGGTAGTGGTTGCCGGTATAGTAGGCCTTTCCCGTATCTTGCTCGATGACGATCCGTTCCGCATCCCGCGAGCGGCCGCGCACTTTGGGATTGACATCGTACTCACGATAATGTCCTCGGGGAAGGCGACGCTCACGATTTTGAAACTCCCTGCCGCCGATATATCCAGGGAGGGCTTTGCCCCCATGCTTCTGAATTGCCTCCAGCAGGTCTTTGGCTTTTTGTAGGGGCTCCTTCGCGGCTCGATGCGATCGTCGATCAGATGTCGGCGTGGTTGTGGTATCGCGAAGTACTGGCCCTGCGGATTGAACAGTCGGGACAGAGGACGGTTGGACGGCTGGTTCAGGAGACGATCCTCCATCGAAGCACGCTGTGAGGCCGCCCAGCAACAGCCCGGAAAGGACAACGAGTGTTCCATAGATCTTCCAGGCTCGATCCATAGTATCGCGTTCGAGTCACGAGGCGAGAGAGCACACAGTACGAATCCTAGCACGCATGATCTCGAAGGATCAACGAACAGGAGAGGCGTGGGCACTTGAGCCGTGCCTTGTTGCTATCATTCATTTGCCAGCGTAGCATCCAGCGTATTCTTTGGGTTGAGGATGTGTTTCAGTCCGGTATGATGGTCGCGTACGCCAGGACGAGCCAACGAGGTACAGATTGGAATCCGCAGTAGACCAGCTTGAATTTGTGACAGTCGAAGGACTCCTGGCCTACGGGGAGATGCTGGCGTGTCGCACTGCCAGTGAGGGAATTACATTCCCCCTCCTCCCAACTTCCTCAGTCAATCGACCGCAGCGAACCTGTGATGCTATGGAAAAGATCAGGGCGTTTGTGCAGGGGGCGCAAGGGGGCTTCCCTGGAGCAGAGGAGTATCGGGTTGCCCGTCGAAAGCTGATCGAAGAGGGTTGCCAGGGTGACGAACTGGTGTTCTTTGCCGCCTGGAATGTCCTCCTCGCAGCAGGCGAGCTGGCACCGCTCCTCCGCATGCCAATCAGGTCAGTGCAAAAGCCGGCGCATCGTCGGCCGGTGGCGATCGTGCCGCGCGCTCAACTGACGCCGCAATTGGTCGAGGATCGTATCGTGCTGGACTTGGGCGAGGATCGGTTTTGGCTCTTGCCGCGCGATTTAACCGGTCGCACGCTTCTGTTCACGATGCGTCATGGTATCTCACGCATGGAGAGCGTGACCTATCGAGTCGGGCGCCGCTTCGCGAACGTGCTGGATCCTGAGCGAGGCGTCCCCAAAGCCGACGCAGTCGGTGCAGCCTTGGCCCGGATGCTGGGCGTGGTGGGGCAACAATTGGACTTCCTGCACATTCACAACTATCTCGACCCACGCACCTTCGTCCATCTAGTGAGCCAAAGCCCCAACACGCGGCAGTTGTATGAGCGGGTGGTCGCGGCACTGATGCAGGCGCACCATGCTGAGGCACTCCCGCCCGCCTGCGATCCCGCGTTAGACTCACAGGATTTCGGATGGGTCACAGGCCTGGAGAAGAAGGTGGAAGCCGAAGAGGCTGCAAAGGCATTCGGCGTGGACGTGCAGACGGCCAAGCGCCTCATCAAACATCCCCTCTACAGCTACCCGGGCGGACATTCCTTCTTCGATGTCTATGTGGATATCGTCGATGGATTTCGCCGGTTGGGTCAGTCCCACCAGGGGAAAGCCGTGTGCGTGTACAGCCACAGCTCTACACTGCGGGCGCTCATGATTTATCTCGATCCTCGCCCCTTTCGCGAAGCCTTCACCGAGTTTGGCGAATATAAAGAGGGACAGGATAACGTGGTCTTGCTGGCCTACGAACAGGGACTCTTATCCGGCTATTCAACCGCTGTGGGTTTATCAGCGCGGGAACGGGCAGTGCGGGAGACCTGGGTGAAGGTCGAGCGCGAACGTAGAGACCGGGTCACGCTCAAGCCCCGACAGATCAAGCGGATTGTGGCATTGGTCTCGGGTGGCGATTTTGCCGGGGCCGGCGCCGCGTTGAAAGAATTGCGCGTGACAGGACACCGGTTTGGCCTGGAAGTCTACTTCGTCCGTCACGGGTTCTTAGGTCTGGCCAACAACTGGATTACAGCCGTAACCGAGCAGGATACCCGCGGTATGGGTAGCCATGCGAGCAGTCCAATTGGGAGCAGCCGATTCGAAGATTTTAAGGATGAGCAGGTGCAACAGGCCACCATGCGGCATCTTCGACCCTATATGGAAGATGGAGCGTTGGTGGTGATTGGAGGGGACGGGAGTCTTCGAGGCGCGCGGGCGCTTTATGAAGGATTCGGGGTTCAAGCAGTAGGCATTCCCGGTACGATCGACAATAATATTGCGGGAACGACCTCTCTGGGTTTTCATTCGGCCGTGTCTCTAGCGAATCAATCTATCGAGTCGCTGAAAGCCACCAGTTCCGCCATGGGCAGTGTCTTTTTCGTCGAGATTATGGGGGCGGGGTCAGGACATCTCGCCCTCGCTTGTGCGTATCAGGCCAGAGCTGAAGGCCTCTTGGTCAACGAACATCCCGATCCTGACGCGTATATCGACGACTTCATCCTGGGCACGCTCCACCGCACCTTTGGCGTTCCGAACAAAAGCCATCTGTTTGTGGTGGCGGAACAGACGCCCCATCGCCATCACCCGGACGGCGGCGTGCGAGGTCTTGTCGAATATGTCGCCGGCACGCTCACCACGTGGCCGCAGTTTCAGGCACGCCCCGGTGAATATCGCCTCGCTCCTACGACCAAAGCTACGATCCTCGGGCATACGTTACGAGGGGCGCCTCCGACCCCTGAGGACAAGACGATCGGACAAGATCTGGCCTATGAAGCGATTCGCCGTCTCGTCAAGGAGCCGGAGCGGGTCGTCGGGTGCATGTTGGCCTATCGCGGGCCGGGCACCATCGAGGCGATCCCACTCCATGCTGTGGCGCCGAAGCAGTTCGACTGGGAGATCTTTGCCCGAATGCACGGAAGTGAGCTGCCCTAGCCTGATTCATTTGGTCTGTTCGGTCTGTCTCGTTTATTTGGTTGAACCAGACCAACCAGATAGACCAGATGAACCAAATCAACCAGATGATCGAGGCGGCCTGCGTCTAAAATGGCGGTCGCGTTGTGGGCTTGGTGGTCGTTTGCTAGAATGGCAGATCTAGACATCATCGCGAGCAGAACGGGGGAAGCAGGGCGCGCGCGAAATGCGGGATAAGTTGGAATCTCATTATTCCGCCCGTCTTGTCTGTCTCAAGCAGCGCGTATTCCGATTGACCAATATCCAGTGACAGCATTGTTTATGCGTAAAGCCAAAATCGTGTGCACGATTGGCCCCGCCAGCGATTCACCTACCTTGCTGGATCAGTTAATTGAGAGCGGCATGGACGCGGCGCGACTCAATTTTTCTCATGGGACCCACGAGTCGCATGCGCGTGCGATCAAGGCTATTCGCGATGCAGCGAGTCGTCGTCGCGTGGCGATCGCGATCATCCAGGACCTGCAAGGACCGAGGATCCGTGTTGGAGAAGTCGATCAGGACGGGCTCGATCTGGTTGCCGGCCAGACTGTGAGGCTCATGACGACTCTGCTCCGGTCCGGCGGTCAACTCGGCGCACGGTCTACTGCTCCATCTGCCATGCATGAGATCCCGGTGACGTACCAATACCTGGTGCGGGATGTCCGGCCAGGCGCCCGCATCCTGATTGACGATGGGCTCATCGAGCTGATGGCAGATCGGATTACCGGAAGCGCCGTCGAATGCAGAGTCGTGATCGGGGGACGACTCACCTCGCACAAGGGCATGAACTTACCTGATACTCGCATCAGTGCGCCCACTCTAACGGACAAAGATCGGAACGATCTCCGGTTCGGCCTCGCGCAGGGGGTGGACTATGTGGCCCTCTCGTTTGTCAGAGGTCCCGATGACGTGGTGGCCGCAAGGAAGCTAGTGGCCGACTGGGGCGGCGACGTGCCGATTATTGCGAAGATCGAAAGGCCGGAAGCGGTTGAGTGCTTGGACGCGATTCTTGATCAGGCGGATGGTGTGATGGTGGCGCGGGGCGATCTGGGAGTGGAGATGGGGCCGGAGGCGGTTCCGCTCCTACAGAAGCGCATTATCGCCGAAGCCAACCGCCGCCGCCGCCTCGTGATCACGGCCACGCAGATGTTAGAGTCCATGACGCACCACATGCGCCCGACCAGGGCCGAAGCGTCGGATGTGGCTAATGCCGTGCTCGATGGGACTGATGCCGTCATGCTGTCCGCAGAAACGGCGATCGGACAGCACCCGGTTGAAACAGTCCGTGTCATGGACCGCATCGTTCGAGCCGCAGAAGAAGGGACTCGATCGCGGTATACGCGTTCGTCCGACGCGCCACAGGGGGGAGGCTCATTCCCGGAAGCCATTTGTCATTCGGCCTCTTCGGCAGCCTCAGCGATCGGGGCGAACGTCATCGTGGCATTTAGCGAAGGTGGGACGACTGCGCGCTTGTTGTCGAAGCAGCGACCCGACGCGTCAATTATTGCATTGACTCCATTTGAAGCCGTACGGCAGCGGATGGCGCTGTACTGGGGTGTGATCCCTCATACGATGCGGCAGATCGCCCAAACCGATGAGCGAGTCGATGAGGCGGAACGCCGCCTGAAGACCGAGGGACTGGCGACAACGGGACAGCGGATCGTGATTCTGTCAGGGACCAGGATTGGTCAGCCCGGGGAGACCAATTTTATGAAGTTACACACAGTCGGCTAAACTGAACCTGTTGAGCCGGCCCAGTCCCCGCACAGCGCCAGCTGATAGAGGGCTCCATTGCCGACGTGCCCAGGGGAAGCGTACTCAGTTTATCCAGGAGGAGTAAAGATTGGAAGAACAGTGCACATGGTGACATCCAACGTTGTGGGGTGGTTCCTGTTTTCCTTGTGTCAGTTGCTTGTCCTGGTGTTGTCATCCGGAGATGGGCTCGCGCAGGCCGGGTCCATCAAGCATTCACCGTCCGACGTGGTGAAGCGGTATGTGGAGCTCGATCACAAGGGGGCGCGGCTCGATGCCATGTCGGCCGAAACGGTCGCGTCCTACACAGGGTGGAATGAGGAACCGGCCTGGGGGCATGTCGTCGTCACGCGAGGGTTTGTGGTGGCGGAGCAGTATCGTCAATGGGAGGTGATCGATAGGCTGGAAGTCATCATTCCTGTGACCTTTCAGGTCATTGGCTCGGTGTATCTGGAAACCGCCGGGTTCGTTCAGCGGGTTGAGACTGAAGAAGTTCGGTTTCGCGTGAAAGGCGTCAAGAATCGATGGAAGATTGTCGAACCGATGCTTCCTCCTCACGTGGGGCAGAAGCGGATGGTGAATTTTGCGCGCGACGCCTGGGTGAAGGAAACCGATCCAACGAAGCGAGACCGTCTGGGGGTATTACAAGAAGAGTTGCGAAAGGCGAAAGAATAATGGGGAAGACCTCGGTCGAGCTGTTGATTTTCGATCTAGATGGGACGCTCATCGAGTCCAAATGGGACATTGCTGCGTCAGTCAATTTCACGTTGGCCGAACTGGGGCTGTCGCAGCGGCCTATCGAGGAAATCTTCGGGTTTGTGGGGGATGGGGTGAAACAGTTGTTGCGCTTGTCGATCGGCGAGGATAGTCGGGTCACCTTCGACGAGGCGTTACGGGTGTTCAGACGCCAGTACTTAGCCCATTGCCTCGATCGCACGACCTTTTATCCCGGCATTGGAGAGATGCTCACGCATTTCGCAAGCAAGCGGAAGGCCGTCGCCACCAACAAGTCGATCGAGTACACCAACGCAATTCTTCAAGGACTCGGGGGGGATCATTTTCAATGCGTCGTCGGAGGGGATCACGGGTTCGGGTTAAAACCGGAGCCGGGTATGCTGTTGCATGTCATGGAGCAGCTCAACGTATCGAGGGAACAGACCGTGCTCGTCGGGGACAGCACCAACGACATCAACGGCGGGCACAATGCCGGGATTCGTGTCTGCGCAGTCGGGTATGGGATGGGGAACCGACCCAAGATGGAAGCCTGCCGCCCGGACTGGTTTATCGAACGACCGGAAGAACTCATGGAGCTATTCATATGATGACCGAATCGTTCCTCGTATCTCATGAAGCGTATCTCGCAACAAGGAGTCGTCGACGAAACACCGATGTGAAAAGACCCGGCTGGCTCCTCAGCGTTCAGTTCCTATCTCTTCCCACGCTTCACGCTTCACGCTTCACGGTTTTCTTGCTTGCCACGGCCCTCAGCCTCAGCCTGAACCTGAATCTCGCGCAGGCAGCTCCCGGGCTGGCGGATCGTGTGGTGGAACAGAAACTGGCAAACGGGTTGACGGTGCTGATGGTCGAACGACATCAGACGCCGGTGGTCTCCCTCAACATGACCTTCAGGGTTGGGGGAGTCAATGAACAGGTCGGACAAACCGGCCTGGCGCATCTCTACGAACATATGGCGTTCAAGGGTACAAGGACGGTCGGGACAAAGGATTATGAGAAAGAGCGGCCTATTCTCGAAGAGTGGTTTCGAGTGGGGACCGAGCTGGAGCAGCGGCAACGAGAACTTGCCCGGAAGAGCCAGGAGAGATCTGCCAGTTCCGAAGATCGGGCAGCCATCGAGAAATTGCAGAAGCGATTCATTGAACTACAAGATCAGGCGGGCCAGTTCGTGGCAGGCAATGAAATGGCCTTGCTCTACCAACGCCATGGAGGGGTCGGACTGAATGCGGCGACCGGCAAGGATCTGACCCGCTATATGATCAGCCTTCCGGCGAATCGTCTGCCTCTGTGGGCCGCGATCGAAGCCGATCGTATGGCGCATCCGGTCCTTCGTGAATTCTACAAAGAGCGCGGAGTGGTCATGGAGGAGCGGCGGATGCGGAATGACGACAGCCCCAATGGACTGTTGTATGAAACTTTCACCTCGGCAGCCTTTCGCGCGCATCAGTATGGCATTCCGACGATCGGGTGGGAGTCGGATATCCTATCGCTGACACCGGCCGACACCGACGCCTTCTTCAAAGCGTACTATGGTCCCGGCAATGCCACGATTGCCATCGTGGGCGATATCAATCCGAAGGAGGTCATGACGTTGATCGAGCACACGTTTGGCACGATCCCGGCTTCGCCTTCGCAGCCCCCGCTTGTCACGGTTGAGCCGCCTCAACGAGGGGAGCGGCGCGTGGAGGTGGAATTCGATGCCGAACCGTCACTGATCATCGGGTATCACAAACCGGCGTTGGGCCATCCAGACGATTATGTCTTCGACGTGATCGACGCAGTGCTGAGCGAAGGGCTCACCTCCCGGCTCTATACGAGCTTGGTCCGAGAGAAACGCATTGCCGTCTCGGTCGGCTCCGATGCAAATTATCCAGGAGTCCGCTCCCCCAATCTGTTTATCCTCAATGCCACGCCGCGCGCCCCCCACACGACGGCAGAAGTCGAATCGGCCATGTATGCCGAGATCGAACGGCTCAAGACGGAGCCGGTCTCGCCCAAGGAACTTGAAAAGGTGCTGAATAATCTCGATGCCGATTTGGTTCGGGCGCTTCGATCCAACGGAGGTCTTGCGTCTCAGTTAGCACTCTTTCAGACGGTGGCGGGAGACTGGCGTTACGCGTTAAAGTCCCGGGATAAGATCGCTGCCGTCACGGTGGCTGATATCCAGCGTGTAGCGACTGAGTACTTCACAAAATCGAACCGAACGGTGGCGACGTTGGTGAAGAAGGCCGGGGAAAAACATATGGCGACGGCGCCGCAGGGCGAGGTGACGCGATGAGAGACGTGAAACGTGAAATGCGAAACGTGAAACGAGGTAGCTTTGCTCTGCTCTCGTTAATCATGGCGGTCGCCATTCCGTTGCTGGCCGCCTGCGCTGGAATTTCGACGTTGAACGATCCCAGGCATATGACGTTTAAGCCGGTAGAGTTCACCCCGCCGGAGCCGGATCGTGTGGTGTTCGAGAATGGGATGGTCGTCTATCTCCTGGAGGACCATGAGTTGCCCTTGGTCAGCATGACGGCAACGATGCGAACGGGCAGCTGGCTCGATCCAGCAGACAAGATCGGACTGGCGTCGATGACAGGCTCCGTCATGCGAACCGGTGGAGGCGGAGGTCTGTCGGCTGAAAAGGTGGACGAAGAGCTCGAACAGTTTGCCGGGGATCTTTCCGTCTCGATTGGACGGCAGTCCGGTTCTGCATCGCTCGATGTGCTCAGCAAGGACTTGAAGCGAGGGCTTCAGATCTTCGTGGGACTCATTCGGACACCCGCCTTTGAGCCGGCGCGGGTTGAACTCGCCAAGCTCCAGGCCATAGAAGGGATCCGTCGCAGGCACGATAACCCCGGTGCGATTGTCGGACGTGAGTTCGTCAAGCTCTTGTACGGAGAGGATCATCCGTCGGCGTGGGAAAGCAGTATCAAATCCATTACCCGCATCACCAGAGACGATCTGGTCGCGTTTCACCGGAAGACCATTCATCCGAACGGCATCATACTGGGTGTAATAGGCGACTTCGACAAATCCGAAATGCTGGCTCTCCTGCGCGACGTATTCGGCGATTGGAAAAAGGGCGAGGTGCCGGTGCTGAAGATTGCCGACGTGCCCCAGAGCCAGCCGCCGAAACCCATTGTACGGTTCGTGAATAAGGAAACTTCTCAGACGCATCTCCGTCTGGGTCATCTGTCGATCAAACAGCACGACCCCGACTATGTGTCGTTGGCGATCGCGAACGACATTCTGGGAGGCAGTTCGTTTCGCAGCCGTCTCTTCAACGACGTGCGAACCAAACGGGGCTTGGCCTACTCCGTCGGCAGCCGGTTGAATACCGGGGTGCATGATCAAGGGGTTTGGTTGATGCGCGCGGAGACGAAGTTGCCGTCGACGCAAGAGGTCATCGCTCGGTTTGTGGCGAACATGGAGCAGATGCGGACGGAGTTGGTGACGGACGATGCGGACGGAGTTGGTGACGGACAGCGAGCTGGCAGAAGCAAAAGAGGCGTATGTGAACTCGTTCGTGTTCTCCTTTGGCAGTCCATCCGCAATTGTGGGGCGGTTGGTTGAACTGGAATACGACGGGCTTCCCAAGGATTTTCTCCAGCAAGTGCGTGCCCGCGTCGTCGCGTTGACGAAAGAGGAAATCCTGGCGGCAGCGAAGAAACATTTCAATCCAGAGCGCTTGACCATTGTTGCCGTCGGGTCCGGCGAAGCCCTGCCGAAGTTGCTGTCGGGATTCGGGGACGTGAAGGAAATTAAGTTGGCTCCGGAAAGCTAAGAAGGGAGAGCGGGTCCTGTCGCCGACCAGCCCGACCGTCCTCGCACCCCGCCCGGTGTAGGGACCCCGCTGCGGGCGGGGTGCGAGGACGGTCGGGCTGG